>JAEEGL012305238.1_pt1 | contig 23598 bp, 4 predicted proteins | sample 9134231 | NCBI WGS metagenome assembly JAEEGL01 (sample SAMN16246548, study PRJNA631951) | gut metagenome | biome: gut microbiome; feature: rumen; material: fiber-attached | host: Bos | place: Iran: Karaj | collected 2018-10 | reverse complement strand
GAATAGTCTCCTTATAAAAATTTAAAGGCGGATTGTATCCGCCTTCCTTGCGTTATTCCGGCATGGAGCCGGAATTCCCTCAAAAGTTTAATTAAAATCGGAGTACGCTGGTGCTCCAAAGGCAATCCTTATGTCCAAAATGAATAATAACTCCCGTAAAAACTCCAAAAATTCTAAAAACGCTTCTAAAAAAACAACTCGTTCGAGGAAAAATTCCAAGAAAAACTTTAAAATTGAAAATCTCGAACCGCGTTTAATGATGGATGCTTCTGCGGGTTATGACATAGATAAAATTGATGATTATGCAAATCAGTTTGATGCCATCACAGTTTCGACTGAAGAAAATTCTTTGTCTTCGTTAAGTTCTTTTACGGAGTTTGTTGCACCAAGTATAGAAACTTCCGAGATCGTTAATCGTCCAATGGCTTTGCTCCGTGCGCCGGCAGCGGAACCTTTATTAGATAATGAAGATACACCAGCAGATTCTGATACGTCGTCTTTGAAGAGTGCGCTCCATTTGACGGATAGTTTTGAAATTCCGTATGTTGGCGCAACTCTGAAAATCGGAAATTATGATTATAAAGTAACGCAAATTATTGATATTGTTGACCAGGTGCGTTTAAATTTGCTGAACGCTATGCAAGGTAATGTGAGTGATGTTGGAGATTCGATTCAACTGAATTTGCCTGCGATAAAGGCAAAATTTGATTCGCTGACTGATAATATTTCGTCTCTTTTAAATGGTGGAACGATATCTGATTTCTTGTCCGCTATTTATGTAAGTGAATCAATAAATATTTTAGATTCATTTGATGGTGCTTCTTGTGTAAATATTGATAGTGATTGCCTTGCAATTGATTTTTGTTTAAATTCTCAGCGTCAGAGAGTTGATTTTTCGTATGTAGAGTTTGATACGGAGATTAACACCACCGTTTCGATTGATGTTGAAATTTGCAGAAATGGTGGCAATCTATTGGGCGAAAATCATTTTAAGTCGTTTAAAATAGAAATGCCTGGTATAACGGCTGAAAATACAAAAGAGTATGACTTGCCTATCTGTGTTGAAAATGGACATTTACAGATTGTTGTAACAGAAAATCAGGTTGCATCGAATGTAAAATTAGATGATTTTATTGATTTTTATTATGATTCGATGAATTATGATGTAAAAATATTAGATGATATTAATGTGCCGTTCCTTGATGAACTTGTGTTTTCTAAGGGAGGTGTGGAATTTAATATAAAAGAAATCCTTGATGTTGTTGATGCTTATAATCGAATAACTCAGTTCGTTGTTGATTATTCTATTTGTGATGATGGATCTATTGATCTTAGCGGTGTAAGTGAATATTTGAGTAAACTTAGTGTGAATCTTCCATTGCGTAATATTGGAATAAAAATTCTTTCTGGACAAGATTATGATGACAATAATTTTGTGAATATCTTAGATGCTTCTTCTGTTTCGAGTAATCTTCATTTGAATGATGGATATAATACGATATTGTTCAAAATTTCACCTGTGCAATTGGAATATACGAAGTGCATAGATTTGGGTTTGGTTTCTTTTAGTAAGTTTGGTGTTGATTTTGATGCTTATCTTAAATTTGATTTGTATAGAATTAAATCTGGTGATATTGTTCTTTTAGAGAGTTCATTAGATAAGATCGGTGTAGAATTGTATGCTGATGTTGATGAGGTAAATCTTGGTGCTTTTAATGTTGGGTTTGGAGATTGTGGAAGACTTAGTTTTAAAGTGAATATTGATCCCAATGTTGATGATATTAGTGAGCTTATTAGCGATAAGAAAATTGAATTAGAATACAATGATTTGTGGGTAAATGGATTTAAACTGCCGAAAATAACGGATTCTGGCGAAAAGGAAGCTTTTGTTTATGATATTGATAGTGGAGAGTGGACTCTCCCGACAACTTTAAGGCGTTTTGCATCGTTCTCTAATGACAACCTTATTACACAAGTTCATACGGTGTTGAATACAACGCAGTCTGCGTTGCGGAGTCTTGTTGAAAGTAAAACAAAGCTTGATTTCCTTGATGGCTCTATTGAAAAGGTTTTAGATGTTGTTGATAAGGTTGAAAAAGTTGTTTATGGGGATGGGAAAAGTGAAGAGTATGGCCTATATAAGCGTGTCAATGAACAGTTTGAAACGAATTTTGATGATGTTGTAAGTTTTGTCGAAAAATTTAATAACTCATGGAAATATTTTGTAAATGCGAATCAAGATGTTAAAGATGGGTTGGGTAATCTCATAATTCCATGTAAAATGGAATATCTTGACAATGAAGGAAACATTATCCCTAAAAAAGATGATGGAAAACCGGTTGATGAAAATTCTGAATTTAAGTCCGTTAAATTGTCTTTTGAGTTAAAGTTTGGTTGTAGTTATGACTTTGGCCTTAATTTTGCAAAAGCCCTTGAAAGTCATTTAATGAATGTTGCTTCGTGTGGATATATTAATGTAAATGCGGATGCTTCGATATCATTTAATTTGATAATTGATTTTGACTCAAAAGTAAAACTTGATTCAACAACAAACTTGGATAATAAAGATCTTGATTTAAAAAATCAAGTATATCTAAAAGATGAATACTATGCTACATATGAATTTAATTCGACAAGGCAATTTGATGAAACTTTGTATATCAAACTTGTACAGTTTGATGACGATAAAAATAAGCGCGAATTGGCCGTTCTTACAATAAATGAAGATAAACCTTTGGGTGATTCAGATTGGAGTTATACTAAAATTGCTGGTGTTGATGCCACAATAAATTATTTGTCTTCTTCAAAGCAAATCTATATTACAGCAAGTGAATTGTTTGATATAGAAAATGGCGATTCTAGAAGCACGAAAACTTCTTCTGGCGGTGATGCTTTTGCAGAATTGAAACTTACTGGAACTGGTTTGCAGACTGTTTATACGGCGCAGAACTCTGCTGATGAATGGATCCTTAGTTTTATCGATTCAAAGAAAGCTGATTCAAAGGGGAAACTTGATTCAACATCAGAAGCTGATGCTACAATAATCATTTGTTATAGTAAAATTCAGGAACTTGTTGAGAATGGTATCATTTTTGAAAAAACTGACAAGAAAAAGCAAATTAATGAATATCTTGATTTGCAAAAAGATGAAGATAATATTGCGGGATTGCCTAGTGAACTGAAAAATGGTTGGTCCATTACGAATACATATGGTTTGTATGTATTGGATATTGTTGGTGATTCCATTATTTGGGGTTGTGATTCTAGAAAGATTAAGGATGGCAGTGGTGTTTCAAGTTATTTGATGTATGATAAAGATGTTTATTCGTCTTTAAAATATATGAGAGTGTCTGGGGAAATCCCTGCATCTGCTGTTAAACAGACTAAGGACTTGAAGGGTGTTTTTGTATATAAAGTTGATTTAGATAAATACAATGAAGCTCATTCACTTTATGGAGAACATGTTCTTCAGAATGTAACATTTGTTGAATGGGATTTTTCAAAGACTTATAAGAAAGATGATATTGAAACAGCTAAGAATGACTTGACGCAAAAACTGAATAGTTGTAGTAACGTTGATATCGTTGAAAGTGAGATTAATGTTGGAACAGAAAAAAAATGGGTTTTAAGTCTTAAAAGTAATAGCCAAGATGTTCTTGTAAAAACATCAGAAAGCGTTTTAAAAATAAAAATTGATAACACTTTGTATTATGTCAATACAAATGATTGCATAAATGTTTCAAGCCTTGCAAATGCCATTGAAGCGACAATTAATGCTTCAAAGGCTGCGGTTGTAATTCCTGTAAGTGTTGTTGATGGTGATATTGTATTTACTACGAAAGATGTAGATGTAAAAATATATGAAACTTCTGAAACAGTACTTGCTAAAGATAACAGTGACTTTAAAATTGATAATGGCTCAGCTGTTGATTTCCAAACATGTTTAAAAGCATCTACAACAATAGACGATCTTTGTAAAAAAATAAATGAATCTTTTGCAAAAGAAAAATTTGAAATTAAACTAGTTAATGATCACTTCGAAATTACAGCGACTACAGACGCTACTGAAAATAACCCCTTTACATTGAAAGCTATCGGTTCAAGTAAGGCTCTTGAATGGCTTGGCTTTACTCCTGGGCAAACGGCTAGACTTGTTGGAAATGTTTATAAAATTGTTGGAGCCTCTTTGGTTGGTTTTGACTGGTCGAAAGCGATTCATTTTGATGGTATCACTTTAGGGGCTACTTTGGGACTTAGCATGGATACTAAGATAGGTATCGATACTAAGAGAGGGGCTAGTGGAATTGGTTCTCTAAGTAATAATCGTGTTACGCTTTATATTAATGAAGATGATAAAAAAATTTACAATGCTGACGGTTTTTTAAGGATTGGTTCGGGCGATGATGCTGAATACTATAGAATTGAAAAAGTCAATGTAACGGTAAAGGATGGAATTAGCCAAATTGATTCTATTGAAGTGTCAACGATTTCGTTAAATAATTATGTGATGGATGACGAAACCGCTAAAAAATTTGAAACATGGAATCAATCTATTTATGCCGCGAGTGTCTCGGCTTCTTTAGGCTTTTTGGGAGCGGATGTTTTTGCTGAGGGGAGTGCTACTCTAAAATCTTCATTTGAACTTACTAAGGCTGATGAAAATGAATCAGCTGATATTTTGGGACTTAAGTTTAAAAAATCGCCTTCTATAGAATTAGATTCTGGAGATAAAAATAAGTTTGCGTTAACATGTTATTCTGATATATTTGATGAACGAGTTCAAATTGCATCAGGAAGTATTTCCGTTGGTAATGCAGATTGCTTTAAACTAGAAAGCACGTTTAACTTTAATACAGAGGCTTATGGTTCATTAATTGAATCGTTCCAGAATTTCTCGATAGAAAAGCTTTTTGCCGTATTGGAAAGCTTAATCGATCGTATTGATTCTATAACGGAAAATACTGATCATATAAAAATTCCTGTCATCAATAAATCTGTAAGAGATTTGGTGAATGTGGCTACCGATTTGCGCGATATCGTAAAGAAATTGCGAGCTGAGAAGGTTACCTCTATTCAAAAATTTGGTGATTTGTTAAATAATTACTTAGAAAATCTTAATTTGAATCTTTATGATGACAAATTTAAATCAAAAAAACTTTTTGAGTTTGTTCCTGTATACAAGGGTGAGGGCAAAGATAAGGTATTCGATTATTTAGAGTTTAATTTTAATATCAGGAAAGGATTTGATACTAGCCACAGATTTAGTTTTGGTAACGGTTCTAGCGGTGTTCATGGTGATTATGCATTAAAAGTTAAAGGTGGTTTTGGCTTCGCTCTTTCTGCAAAGGTTGATTTAACTAATGGTTTTGACTTGGTATTGCAGGATGCTATTAAATTTGGTGCGGATATTGCCATTGCTGGCGATAAGATGCGCTTTGATTTAGGGATTAATGCAGGTGCTGATAATAGCCTTCTTCGCAATTTGATTTCTGTGGGGTCTGAAAAAGACGAAGCGTTTATTTATGGCGAGGCTCGGTTTGAGGGTCTCTTGACTGGTGAAAAGTTTTATAATTCTGATGATGATGACTTTAATTTAAGTTTTGCTCTTCCTGTAGCCATTTTTGGTAAACTTCCGGTTTCTGCTTGTGATATGGCTCTTGGCAATGTTTATATTGGCAAATGTGTTAATGGTAATGTTGCTTTTAATGAAAAATTAACTTATAAAGATGCGGTTGATGCTGTTAGTGGTGCTATAAAAAATTATGCTAAGGATGATACCTCTTTATATGTTATTCGATTTGATGAAAGTAAAGGACAAGATGTTGCGGAACAGTCATTTGGGTTTGGTCTTAAAACAGAAGATGAAAATCCTCCTGAAAATGGTGATTTGATTGTCGATTTCTCGGAAGTTTATGAGCAAATTGGAAAACTTGCTGATTTTGCTAACTTAGATTGGTTTACTCAAATCAAGCTTGCTGTTGTGGGATTGAACAATCTGTTTGAAACTCTCGAAAGCAATATGAACAGCAATATGGGCAGTAAAGTTAAGTCTGTGCCTGTATTGGGTTCTGCGTTAAGTACTGGTGTTGACTTCTTGAGTGTATTGAGAGATAAGGTTCTAGACCCTCTTTCAAAATTCCTTTACGGTTCGACCGGTTTGAACGCTGAAATGATTGCAAAGAAGATGGACTCTTTGCTTGATGGCTATTTCCTTGAAACACAAAACGAAGAGGGCGATAATTACAAATTTGCATGGGCTGACGGAAGTAATTGGAAAGGTAATGCAGAGGGTAAAGGAACATGGTTCCGCACAGGTAATGAAACTGGTAAAGAATATGCAGAATGGTTCTTTAATTTGGGACAAACCTACGATTATGGCAAGTCTATTGACTTCGATTTGGGTTTCCCGGGTTTAGGCCTTTCGTCGAATGCAGGATTGAATCTTTCGCTTTCTTGGGCTCTTGAGTTTGGTTTTGGTGTTTCGAGAGAAAAGGGATTCTACTTTATCTTTGGTGATGGCAACGAAATCAGCGTCAATGCGATAGCCTCTTTAGATGGCAAGATGATTGGTTCATTGGCTGGCTTAGGAATGTCTTTGAATACACTTAAAGATGATAAACATCCTGATCGTCAAGCAGATGTTCAACTCTTTTTGGGGCTTGATTTAAATAAAAATTCAAAGATTATAGGTGAAACCGTTAAAGCTAAGGCTGAATCTTCAACAAAATCATGGGGCGTTAAAAATACGAAACAGCCAAGTGAATCGCCAAAGGATTTGTCATATGCATATGAAAATGTAACTCTATCCAATGCGTTTACAACTCCTTCCTTTGACTTCGAAGCTAGGGTTGAAATTAATGCCGGTATTACTGTTGGCGTTGTAAAAGATGTAGATAGAAATACACCGAAATTCCCAAATATCAATGGTGAATTTAAATTTGATTGGGAGTATGTAAAAGGAAAAGGAGATAAGTTAAATAAACTTGGATTCTATAGTCTAGAACTTGATATGGGCTCCTTTATAGGAGGTGTCTTAGGACCGATTGTGTCTAAAATTCAAAAGGTTATAGAACCTCTTGAACCGCTTATCAATTTCTTGAAGACGCCATTCCCAGTACTTGATGACCTTGGAATCCGAATGACTCCGCTTGATCTTGCGAAAAAATACAGCAAGGGCAAGTTTGACGACTCCATGATTAACGCTATCAGCGATTTGATTGCGTTATCCAAGACTATTTCCGCTATTTCAAGTAAAATAAAGGCAGACAATGGGCTTTCTATTGCATTAGGTGATTTTGAATTAGTAAAGGAAAAGGGGGGGGATGATACAAATGAAGATGCTGAAAAATTCCTCAAGGGTGAAACCTCTGTTTCTGAATTTGCCGGGAAAGATGATGAAGCTGAAAATAAGAAAAAACTGAAAGCTTTTGCTTCTGGTTTGAAGGATGAGTCTATTGGAAAAGATGCAAGTTCAGTGATGAGTAGCCAGGGGCTCAATACAGAAAGTTCTGGTAATTGGGAATTTATTTGGAATAATCCTTCAAAGATTTTCCAATTGTTACTTGGAAAAGATGTTGATCTTGTCAAGTACACGATGCCAAAACTCTGTTTTGACTTTGAATGGAGTACGTTTGTTCGTATTTGGGGGCCGCTTGGTGCCCGTTTGGGTGTTTCGCTCAGTGCTACAATCCAGTTGGGCTTTGGTTACGATACTCTAGGAATTCGCCAGTGGGTCAAGAGTGATTATAAGGATTATGGTCGCTTGCTCAATGGTTTCTATGTGGCTGATAAGGACGATAAGGGAACGGACGTCAATGAACTTTCGTTCTATGGTGGCCTTATGGCTTCTGCTGAATTGAATGCAGGCATTTCTGCTGGTGTTGGTGGTGGTGTTGGCATCAATGTGGGCTTTAACCTTTACGATCCGAATCAGGATGGTAAGGTTCGCTTGAGTGAAATGAAACAGATTATTTCGGAAGATGGTCTGTTTGGCTTGTTCGATGTCAATGGTGCTATTACGGCAAAACTCTATGCGTACGTAGATTTGTTCTTGTTCTCCAAAAAGTGGAACATTACGGGTGATATAACGCTATTTAAGTTCGATTATAAGCACTCTACGAGTCCTGTTATGGCCTCGAAGAACGAGAAGGGTGATGTTGTTGGCCATGTTGGTCCGAATGCGGGTGATAGAATCTCGACTAATAAAGATAATCCGACGCTTAATGATGGTGATGAAAAGATTGAATTAACTTTGTCGGATGATAAAGTATCCTGGGGTAAAAAATCTGTCAATATTGATGGCTCAAAGGGTGAAAAACTGATTGTTGATGGTGGTGCCGGTAAGGATACAATCAAATTGACCGGTACGGCTAGCTTTGATATCGAAATCAAGGGGGGCGATGGTAATGATGAAATTGATTTGTCTAATTTAACCGTTAATGATGGCTATGCTGTCATTATTTGGGGCGGAGCCGGAAACGATGTCATTAAGGGGGCTAAAGGTCTTAATATTATCTTTGGTGATACAGGGGTTGTCCGTATTGATGAAGAAAGAGAAGATAATGATGACCTGAGTAAAGTAAAAATAAGCAATCGTAAGTTTGTTGTCGAAGGCAATGTCGATGCTGGGGTAGCTGGTGATGATACTATCATCGGTAATAGTAAAACTGTTGATAATGTTGTAAATAGAAACATTATTATTGGTGGTGTCGGTAACGATAAGATTTATGGAGGCTTCGGTAATGATATTATCTTCGGTGATGGTGGTAAGGTTGAATTTGATGTTGTAAATGTTGATGAAGGAAATGCTAAAAAAGATATATATAAAGAACGCGCAACACTTGGCGAATATAAGTCTATTGCAAGGCTCGGTGCTGACGACAAATCAGTAAAAATTTCTCGTACAGATATCAGTGCTGATGGCGGTAACGATGTAATTCTCGGTGGTTCTGGAGATGATTACATTTATGGTGGTGCAGGCAATGATCATATTGATGGCGGAGCTGGGAAGGATGTAATCTTCGGTGAACGTGGAAATGACCGAATACTTGGTGGCTCTGGCAACGATAAGATTTATGGTGGCTCTGGCCATGACATCATTTTTGGTGATCATATTGCTTATGATGGAAAAAAACAAAATGATGAAACGTTTAATCTTTACAAGACGTTTAATGAAAAAGCATTCAGTGAAGAATTTAAGGCTGCGCTGGATAGTGATGGCGTTTTGATCAAGAAGAGCGATTTTACCATTAGTGAAGTTGGGAATGTTGATGTTGATAAAAACGATGAATATGGTTCCGATAAGATTTATGGTGGCGAAGGTGACGATTTAATCTTTGGTGATAGTGGTGCTGCTGATGGTGCTTCGGATATCATTGAAGGCGGTATCGGTAATGATGTTATTGATGGTGATGGTGGTAATGATACCATTGATGGCGGCATTGATAATGATGTTATTTATGGTGGTGCCGGAGATGATGTGATTGACGGTGGTGCCGGTAACGATAGCCTCTATGGTGATGCTGGTGTATTTGCTTATAAGAGTGACAAAAAAAATAATTTTGGTGGAGACCAGATCACATTTGGTGAAAATACAGGTTTGTTAGATAGTATCTTTAAAGATCTTGAGTTAAATTCTGCAGAAACCGGTAACGATAAGATTTATACAGGTCCGGGTATGGACTTCGTGGATGGTCAGGGTGGAAATGACCACATTATTGTTTCTCTGATGGGTGGTAGTGAAACTGGCTATGCAAATGTGACTGATTCTGATGGAAATCTTAATAATGATACGCTTACCATTGAAGGTACGGAATATAATGATACGTTGTTAATGCGTATGAGCGAAGATCAGGAACTTGGCTTTGTTGCTTTGTTGCCACAGAAAAAATCGTCTGAGCCTGAAGGTTCCTTTATCAATGAAAATATCGAACGCGTTAACTTTACAAAGGGCATTGGTGTTGTTAATCTGAATGCCAACGGTGGTGATGATAAGATATACGTCGATGGAACCGCTAAAATTACAAATATAGATGGCGGTGCTGGTGATGATGAATTCCAAATTGGCCAGCTTTATAACTCTGAACGTATTGCTGGTACACAGAGTATTGCTGTAGATGATGGTTTCAATACGATAAAGACCACTAAAGAAAAGTATTTGAGTGATGGCGTTACGGAAAACACAACATTGAATGTTGAGGGCGGTGTCGGAATTGATAAATTTACGTCATTGCATAATGTTGGTAGCCTGAATATGGCTGGTGGAATTGGTAATGACGCTTTTGCAGTCTATAACTACGAGACTGAAATAGTCGATGCCGAAGGTAAGCATGTTAAGGATACGCCTATCGTTGGTGGTGCCATATCCGTTGATGGCGGCAGTGGTGATGATACCCTAAGTGTGTCTGGTACGGAAGGCGATGATACTGTAGTCGTAACGAAGGAGGGTACACTTAGTAATTCTGTTGGTATTAAGGCGCTTGGTGTTGAGTCCTCTTCGTTCTCTGCTGCTGGTGGCGATGATATATTCTATGTTATTAGTAATAAAAAAGGAGAAACAACAGAAATCAATGGCGGCCATGGCAATGATACCGTTTCTATTGGTGGTGGCCTTGATGAAAATGCAACTCTTCGTAGTGCCGATGCTGATGGTCAAAAGAATACTTTGAAGTATGAAGTTCTTAAAGAAAAAGATCTTGATAAAGATCAGAAAGATGTGTATGATACATCGTTTGAATCAAAGTCTTTGTCTATTACAGAAAACTACACTGTATTAGATACATCAAACGAACCGGTTGTTGTTATTGCAACAGCTTATGAAGTTGAAGAACAGATTGCTACATCTGGGACTCAAAATCAGCCTCAAACAACAAAGAAGACCAAGTTCTCCATTGGTAAACCTGAAATTGAGATTGTGGAAGGTTTTGTTGCGAATGTTGAAGAAACGCCTCATTTCTATGTTGCTTGTTCTGGTGATTTGAAGGACGGAACGGTTAATGTAAAATTGATTGCACCAATGCTTTCGACTTCAGCTTTGCAAAGCGGTGAGGGCGAAATTCTCATTGGAATCTTGAAAACAGATACCGAAGGAAATGATTATATAGATTATGAAAAAGAAATAGAAGTTTCATTGACTAAGGATTCTGAGCCTGTAGCTATTTATGTAATGGCTGTTAAAGATAAGCTTGCAAAAGAAGATTCTATCAAGTCAATTATGGTAAATAGCGAATGGAGCTTTGATAATCGTGCTTTGAAACGTTCCGTAAGCGCAGTCTCAGTAAAAATAAAAGATTCTGTAAATGCAGATGTAAATTCGAATGAATTTAAAACAGCAAGAAATAAAGAACTCAATAAGTTGTTGACGAAATCTGATGAATTTGTGATTTCAGGTGACTCAGTTGAATTGGGTGAAATTCCTGTTGATTCTGCTAAATTGCATGATTCGAATGTTGTGAGTGTCTATATTCAGGGGTATCAACAATTCCTGACATTTGGTACTGATTATGAAATCAATACTGATATGGAAAATGGCGTTCATACTTTGAAATTGCTAAATGATTCTCTTGTTAAAGAATTTGACGGCAAAACGCTTGTTGTGAATTATAGAACGAATGAGATGAATATTAGCGGTTCTAAACTCCGTTTGGCTTATGAAAATGTGGATTCTACCGCAGATGGTGAACAAGATGAACAGCATCAACAATGCTTAAAGAGTGTTGTATATACAGTTAAGGATGAAAATGGAACGATAGTTTCTTCAAAGCTTGTTCTTACTAAGAAAGAACTTGAAAATAAAGAAATAGAATGGAATGCTCGGTATTCCGATGTTACAGAACCGTCTGATATCCCAGAAAAAGGTTATGAAACATCTGTTTACTATGCTTTGTATGGAAATTCTCTAGTATTCTTTAATAGTATCAATAATCAGTTGATGACTCTCTGTGGAACAGTGACTATTTCTGCAACTGGTTGGATTAAGGAAAACGCAGGTATATCTGCTCCTGAAGCTAAGAATGATTATACGGATGGATTCTTGAATTTTGAAGAAGAAACAGAGAATCGCTCACATATTCTGGCTGAATTGCCTGAAAATGTTGCGGCGAATGCTGATTCTGATAAGATGTGGTATTCTTCTAAATTTAAGGTTTCCTTCGATAATACGAAATACAGTATTGCTGATGGCAAACATGTCTATGTAAAGATTAGCGTTGCTGATATTATTGCTAAAATGGAAGATTCTGTAAAGACAAAGAATCTTATCATCAATGCATATACAGTAGATGGAAAAACAGTAGATAATAAAGCTGATGGTTCTGTAATTCTTGATTTTACTAATGCTGGTGAAGTATATACAATTGTTGTTTCCGCATCACATGATTCGGCTGAAGAAGACTATGGTATTGTTTCGATTGAAGCGAATAGTAGTAATGCAGGGAAGACTATAAAGGATGTTGAAGGAAGTGTGCTTGCCTTTGGTGAAGGTACTGGCATGAATGCCGATTTTGATAATCCTGAAATTCTTAGCTACCAACATAAATTCTCTAAATTAACTGCTTCAAACGGTGGTGTTGGTAAGAAAGAAGTTGTAAATGCTAATGAATATAATGAAAAGAATAATTATGATACGGCAAAATTGTCAGACATCGTTTCGATTGATGGCAATACAATTGTAATCCCGAAGGATGCCAAATTCTTGGCAAAGGTGGTAGAACACAATACTGTTAAGGTTGTGAAAGATAAAGTTACGACTGAATGGTTGCGTATTGAAAAAGTAACATCAAATGATAAAGAAAATACATTTACATTAACATTAAATGAATCTGTTACTGGTTTTGTTGCTGAACAAAGTCATCTTATGTTCTCAGGTCCGAAGGATTACCTATTCACGCCTGAAGCAGACAATACCGACCGTATTTTTGTAAATAATCAGGATGCTTCAGCTAATGCTAAAACAACACTTGAAAAAGTCTTTAATGAACAAGATGAAGTTCTTGATTCGGTTAAGTTTACAAATAAAGATTTGACTGTTCCGGAAACGGATCGTTGGCAAGGCGCGATTGTTGCTAACCACTTCGAATTTGGCGAATACAACCTTGGCTCTGGCGAAGATAAAGTCGATATTTACAAAACCCATTATCGCAATGATGGTGAAGCATCGTTCCAGACCTTTACTGTTGTGAATACCGGTGATGGCGAAGACCTGATTAAGGTCCATAGCTATAAGGAAGGTTCAGACGGTCAGCTTGTCATTAACGCCGAAGACGGTGGTGAAGATAAGGAAGGTTGTGGTGACAAGATTGATGCTACATCAGAAGATATTACCAAGAATGGCATGATTGTCTTCGGTGGCAAGGGTAGGGATACTATCGATGTAAACCAGGGCGTGATTGCGTTCGGTGATATGGGTAATATCCAGTATAAGAATGCTAAGGGCGAAATTGTTACGAACTTGGGATATAAGGAAGTCGGTTCAGGCGATGATAAGAAATACGAAACCATTCATACGAAAATCTCCAAGGACGATAAGGGTAAACTTGAAAAGCAGACTGACGGTGTCGCACGTGGTGCAACTTCCATCAAGTCTGTAGGCTTCAATGTTGGTGCCCATGATGAAATCACAGCTGGTGGTCACGATAGCATTGTTGTTGGCGGTTTTGCCGGTGACGAAATTTCTGTAACTGGCGGCAAGAATGTTGTGCTTGGTGATAATGGTGAAATTAAGTATACAACTAATGAAACCGTGAATACCACATGGCACAATAATAAAGATCTCCATAAGTATCTCGCCTCGGCTGCTACAATAGCAGACGATATCGGTGATAAGGATACAATCAAGATTACGGGTGATAATAACGTTGCTATGGGTGGTGACAAGAGCGATACGATAACCATTGGTGTCGCTGGCCAGCAGAATAGCGGATGCAATAACGTTGTACTTGGAGATGGTGGTATTGCTCTGTTTACTAAGGCTGAGTCTGCTGACGATCCTGAAAAGGTGACTCCGTATAACGTCCATACAACACATGATGCTGTTGGTGATATTGATACCATTAAAATCTATGGTGGCGGAAACGTTGCTATGGGTGGCGCTAAGAATGATAAGATTTATATCGGCGAAGCTGGCTATAACAGCGACAACAACGTTGTTCTTGGCGATGGTGGTATCTACGATCTCAAGAAGGATGTTTCTTTGGATATTAGCACTACCAGTGATGAAATTGGTGGTAGAGATACCATTGAAATCCATGGTGGTAAAAACGCTGTCATGGGCGGCTTCAAGAATGATGATATCGATATCTTCGGTAACGATAACGTCGTTCTCGGTGATGGCGGTACGGCTAACTACGATAAGCACCCTGAAGTAGTTAAGGATAATATCAATGTCAATGCCGGTCTAATCAAGGTCGAAACATCTGCTGATGAAATTGAAGTTAAATATGCAGATATCAATGATCCGAAGGATGAAGGAAAACGCCTGAACGATGAGATTGATATTCACGGTGATATCAATATTGTCATGGGTGGTGTTGATGCTGATACGATCGTCATTGATGGTTCGGACAATGTTGTCGTTGGTGATGCCGGTGTTTATACGGTCCGTGAAAATAGCTTGACGGTCGAAACGAAGAGTGAACCGTTTGGTGGACAAGACTACATCCAAACTGGCGATGGTCAGAATACGATTCTTGGCGGTACCGATGTCGATACGATTCTCACCGGAAGGGGTAACGATATTATTGTCGGTGACGGTGGCCTTGTTATCATGGATAAACCGGAAGGTGATTATCGCGGCCATAATCCGCTCATTGTGACGAACTCCGGCAAGAATATTAATGAGAAAAACGAGGATGAAAAGTCTGCTGGTGGTGACTTTATCCATGCCGGCGATGGCAATAACGTTATCTTCGGTGGTCTTGGCAACGATCAAATTGATTCGGGCAAGGGTGAAGATGTCGTGTTCGGCGATAACGGCTATGCGACATTCCGTGGAAATGCTGGCTTGTCTAAGGACTTGCATGATAAGTTTACGGATCTTCAGGGTGTGTTCTCGTTCGAAAATGCTCCTGAAATTCATGATACGGCAACCCTCAGCTTCAATTTCCAGGGATCTGCTCAACAGGGTATCAATGCTGATGAAACTGCTGGTGCTCCGGGATTCCAGAGTAAACAATGGAACAATATCTCGGGTAGCCTTGCCGGTACTTACGGCAATGATGACAAGGAAATCGTTCGCTTCGATAATGGCGATCGTGCAAGTTCTGTAAGCGTAAGCTATGCAGGCCACGAAGACCATCGCAATACGTCTACGGATGGTCGCATCAATGCTCAGAATTACAACCATTGGTTCTGGAATAATTCTGCTGATAGCAGGTTGATGACTTCTGGTATTATGACAACATCTCATAATGACCAGAAGCAGAATATCATGGAAGTTGCTGTTGATGGCCTTAAACAGCATTTCGATAGCTACCAAGTTGCCGTCTATATGGATATTCCTGATGCTCATTCATGGGAAAATCAGAGTGTTCGACTTGTCTCTCTCTACATTGATGGAATCCGTGTGCAGGCGTTCTATATAAATGATCCTGCTGGAGCTAATTTCACGGGTGAATTTAAGAACAGAAGTGTGAAGGCCGTGCTCGATGGTAATGGCGATGTCGTTGGTGTCGAAGTTCTTGATGAAGATGGTCAAACGGTCATCAAGCCCATGGATGATGCTATGGGTCGTGAACTTGCCTGGTCGAACTATGTTGTGTTCGATGTCGGTGCTGAAATCGCTAGCGACCGTATTGTGATTGTTATCGAAGATGGCATTAAGGAATGGCACATGAACGGCAAGGATTTGCCGGGCATTGCGGGCATCCAAGTCAAGGGACAGCTCCATAAGCAAGATATTGCTGCATCTACGGATGTCAAGTTCGGCGGTGACGACGAAATTATGACTCGTGGCGGTGACGATAATGTGGTTGGCGGTACCGGTAGCGACACTATCGTTACGTATGGTGGTGATTATTATATCAACGATGGTGAAGTTAAAGATACTGGCGCTGGTATTATCATCCAAAATACTGTGGCTGATCAATATGTCAGAGCTCATACGACATTCGATGACGAACGTTTGGGTATTTATGACAATGATGTTGTCTTTGGTGATAACGCCAAGATGCTCTTTACGGAACGTGATGGCGATTTGAATACGGCATCCACGCTTACGACTGCCGAATCTGTTACCATTAGTGAAGATGATATTTCTCACAGTGAGATAGATAAAACAACGAGCAAGGAAAAACTGAATAAAGACAAGTACAAGGATAACATCTACACTGGCGATGGTAATGATGTTGTTGTTGGCGGTATCGGTGGCGATCGCATCGAAACTGGCGCAACGGATCGTGCAGAAGCAAAGTTGGATGGTGTTAGTGTTTGGTCGGTCAACTTTACAAGAGAAGATGATGATGATTCGCTGACGGTTCGCCAGGCCACATACGAAAAATGGGAACGCGAAGACGGTGAACTTGGTAAAGACTATGAAATTGACGGCAACGGAAATAAATTTGCTCTTGATGCCAACAAGAAGAGAATCGTAAAAATTGCTGGAGAGTCGGCTGGTATTGTTGTTGACAATGATTGGCACAACTTATATGTAAAGAATAATGAGTTGCATGACAAGGCTGACTATTCGTCGCATACGATTGATGGCGTTGATGTCTATATATCGTCTTATGCAGAAAATAGTGGCTGGTGGAACGAAAATCATGCTGGAAATACCGATATAATCAATGAAAATAGCCAAGAACTTGATGGTGATACCTCAAATTCCAAGCTCTATAATGGTTATATGGCTTCGCAGCAACAATACGAAATCAAGGTTACATTGGATCATATTGATCAATTCCGTTCTAAGAATGGACTTGATGCGGGTGAAGCTTGTGATTTGTATGTCTACCTTGGTGGCGATAACAATGATACCGATACGTACAACTACATTTATAGTATTTCTTTAAATAACGTTGATTATCGTTATCTGAATGATTGGACCGGATATAATTTTGATGGCGATTACAAAGAAGCGACCTTCTCAAATTACATAGAAGCATGGAATTCTGCAAATCAGGTACTTAATGATTCTACGGTTCGAGTGCGTCTTGAAGGTAATTATGTTGTATTCCATAACTTTACAGGGGACAAGGCTGAGATTCGTATTAAGAATGTTTATACATTCGGCGGACAAAGTCCGAAGAATTTGCCTTTGGTTTCTGCTGTGCAAATTGTGGCAGGTGAAGGTAAAGAAGGGGCTGCAATTGGCGGTGATCACGATAAGGACCTTGTCTATGGTGACGAAGCCAAGCTCTGGTTTGATTTGGATATTCCGTATGCAGCTGATGAAAATATTGCTGATTACAAGAACCGTGTGATTGAAGCGAAGTCTGTCGCTGTTGACAATGATGTTGCCAAGGCTGTAAGTACCGACGATACAATTAACACGGGCAAGGATCGTGATGTTGCTATCGGTGGTGAAGGCTCCGATAACTTTACAATGGGCGATGGTGACGATATTGCTCTTGGTGGTAATGCGAATCTGATTGTTGAACACAATAATCCGGTGGGCGTGTTTACTCCGAACACTGAAATTGTTCTCGATCAGCATACCATCAATACAAATACTCACCAGAATTTCCTTGATAACGACAATTCTCAAGTTCAACAATTCCAGGATTTGCTCAACCAGCACCGTATCCAGGGTATTGATACGAATCTTTCGAATGAAAACGATCGTTATGATACCTTTGATATGGGAACGGGTAGGAACCTTACATATCAGGATTCCTGGAGCAATGAACAGCTTGTTGTTCCGCAGCAGCAACCGGAGGAACATCAGAACAACTCTGGAAACGATCAGGGTAATGACGAAACCCAGAACAACTCTGGAAACGATCTGGGTAATAATACCGAAGGGCAGAACAACACTGAAAACAATAATCAGGGTAATTCAAACGAAGGTCAAAATGGTAGTCAAGAATCCTTAAGACAATATGTTCTGGATAAGAGAGATAATTTCGCTTATATTACGATTAATGCGGGAGAGACTGTTGAATTGGTCTTGACTGATTGGAATGAAGGCAATCAAGATTATCATCCGAATATTCTTCTGCGATTGAATGCTCTTGACGATTGTACTCATACACTTGAATTCTCTTGGAATAAGCTTGTTGAAAATAACGGCCAAGTTTCCATTGAAAATTCGGGTACGGTGACGGTTTCTTTGTTGCATTACAATGTTGTAGATATACCTGATTCGGCGAATGTCGTGGGTGAACACAAAATTATTCTTCGTGTTCATTCTGATGAAGATATTTTGTTTATGGCTTCTGTAGGTAACCAATAAATAACATTATTTTTGAATAATAAGAAAGACCAAGAATATACTTGGTCTTTTCTTTATTTGAGAAAATTACTAATTTTGGGCGCAATATGATTCTTGATCAACAGCGAAAGATTTTCCACGAATCCTGGTACCGGCTTGCGGATAGCAAAATCACGCTCCGTTCAAGCGTGCGTGTCCATCGACAGGTGTATCGAGGCGTTCTGTGGTATGTTCTTTACGAGCCGTTCACTAATCAATATTATCGCTTGCCTCAAGGGGCGTACGAGTTTATATCCAAGCTGACAACGCATAAAACTGTGGGCGAGGTTTGGAATGAACTTCTGAATAGCGGTATCGAAAATGTGCCGAGTCAAGGCGAAGTCATCGAGATGCTTTCGCAGTTGTATCAATCGAACATGCTTTTGTATGAAGGTGTGGACGATGGTACGATGTTGTTTGACAGAAACAAGAAGAATGTTCGGAAAAAGGTCAAGGCGACTCTTTTGAATATCTTCTTTTTGAAGATCCCTGTTTTTGATCCTGAATTTTTATTGCGTAAGCTCAAGTGGCTCATCAACATTTTGTTGAGTGTTCCGTTTGCGCTTGTGTGGCTTGCGGCGATTATTATTGCAGCAAAGTACGGGATTGAAAATTTCGATACGCTCAAGGACCAGACGCATGGGTTTTTATCGCCGTCGAATATCGGCTGGGTGTATGTATGTACGGTGGTTGTCAAGCTGCTGCACGAATTTGGACATAGCGCGGTCGTGAAAAAGTATGGTGGTGAAGTCCATACGGTGGGCGTCATGTTCATGCTCTTGGCTCCGCTCCCGTACATGGATGCTACGGCGAGCTGGTCTTTCCGCAAAAAGTGGCAACGTGTTTTTGTGGGGGCTGGCGGCATGCTCTTTGAATTCTTTATCGCTGCGGTGGCGCTTATTTTGTGGGCGAATCTGGGCGGTGGAATTTTAAAGGCCCTCGCGTACAATGTGTTTATCATTTGTTCCATTTCGACGGTGCTGTTTAACGTGAACCCGTTGATGCGTTTTGACGGATACTACATTCTCACGGACTTGCTGGATATGCCCAATTTGCAACAACGTTCTGTTGGTCATTTGAAGTATCTGCTTGAACGTTATGTATTCCGCAAGTACGATGCCGAAAACATTGCGGATACATGGAGCGAACGCTTTATTTACACGTTCTATGGCGTAGCGAGTGCGGTTTACAGATTCTTTTTGTTTGCGGGGCTTGTCATTGCTATTTCGGAACATTACTTGATATTGTCGTTTATAATGGGAACCTTGCTTTGCTTGACAATGCTTGTTATCCCGTTCGGTAAGTTCCTCAAGTATATATTTGCTGGGCCTGCTCTTGCTCAGGTCCGTAGCCGTGCTGTGATTTTGACGCTTCTTGTTTTTTCGTCTCTTGTGGGAGTGTTGTTTTATTTGCCTGTGCCCGATACGTTTACGGCGCCGGGTGTTATCGAGGCTAGCCGTTTTGAAAACAGCATTGTGGGTGAGGGGGGTGTTGTTGTTGGCGTGAAGCATATTTCTAACGATTATGTGCATGCGGGTGACACAATCTTGGTTCTTGAAAATCCAGAATTGGCTTATAAAGTCGAAGAAAAGCAAGGTGAAATTAGGGAAACGAACCAAATGTATTATCAAGCCTTGGAACGTTCTCCTGAAAATATGCTCCCTATAAAAATTCGGTTGAATGTTTTGAATCAAGGTCTGAATGATCTTTTAGAAAAACAGAACAAGTTGACGTTAGTGGCCGGAATGGATGGCGTGCTCAGTACGGGCGATATTGAAAATTATGTGGGGCGGCATGTCAAGAAGGGCGACTCGATTGGAATTTTGCTTGATACGACTTCGTATGATTTTGTAGCTGTTGTAAGTCAAGAAGATGTTTCGCGTCTGTTTTCGGGGACTCCGCATAAGACGAGTGTTCGCTTGAACGGCGAAGCGTTTACGGAGATTTTGACGGATAAAATCCAAGTGATTCCCACGGCTCAAGATAAGCTCCCTTCGAATGCGCTTGGCTGGCATGGCGGTGGTGACATTGAAACGAAAACGAACGGTTATTCGGAGCAGACTGCGGAACCCGTTTATTTGGTGAGAACGACGCTATTGGCTGACGATAAACGCGAACTCATGAAACATGGCCGTTCGGGAAAGATCCGCTTTGTTTTGGGCACAAGGCCGCTTGCGTTGCAGGGAATTCGCAAGGCTCGCCAAGCGTTGCAGAAGTACTATAGGCTGTGATAGGTCAAAGATGAACTTGACTGAAAATTACAGGTTGACTTCTTTGAAACGGGTCAAAAAAATTCCGACGGGATTGGATGCGTTTGTTTATCGTTTGATCGGAAAGTTTAAGGAACGTTCTAGTGTCCGCCGAAAGGTGCTTAAAACAGCACGTAAAATAGATGCCATGGGGAAGGATTTTGCTTCTCTTGAATCTTCGGAATTGAAGAAAAAGCTTTCCGATATTCGTGAGAAGTTTAAGCGCCCTGTAAAAGATGATGTGCTGGCCGAAGCGTTTGCGCTTGTGCAAGAATCTGTTTTGCGCGTTCTGGGGTACCGCCCTTATGTAGAACAAATTGCGGGTGCCCTTGCTTTGTACAATGGCTATATCGCTGAGATGTCTACAGGAGAAGGTAAAACGGTAACGGCTGCGATGTGCGGTGTTATTCGCGGTTGGAATGGTCGCCCGTGCCATGTGATTACGGCAAACGATTACCTGGCTTCTCGCGATGCGCAAATCATGGGGCCGCTTTATCGCTTTTGCGGAGTTTCTGTCGGTGCTGTTACGGGTGCGATGAAGCCTCCTGAGCGGCGTGCGGGCTATGCTGCCGATGTGACGTATTCTACAGCGAAAGAAGTGCTTGCGGATTTTTTGCGTGACCGAATTGCCATGGGCAAAAGTCAAAATTTTTCGAAGAGAATTTTGGATAGCTTTACTTTACAGCAAAATGTGGCTTCGGATAAACTTGTACAGCGTGGGCTTTTCACCGCTATTGTGGACGAAGCTGATAACGTGCTTATTGATGAAGCTGTTACGCCTTTGATTATTTCTCGTGAAAAAGAAAACAAGGGCTTTAACAGAACTTGCGAAATCGCTTTTGAACTTTCTAACAATTTGGTCCGCGATGTTGATTATAAAGTCGATATCAAGTTGCGAACGGTCCGCTTTTTAGTTGACATGGATGAGCGTCTTGAAGAAATCCAAGATGAACTTGCCGAAAAAAATGGCGGTAACGGTGGCTTTTGCAGAGCTTCGTTCTTGAAGGATTTGGTGCGACAGGCTTTGATCGCGAAGGAACTTTTCTTCCTTGGTCGCCAATACTTGATTGAAGAAGGCAAAATCATTATTGTAGATGAATCGACCGGTCGAAAAATGCCGATGCGTTCTTGGAATGGCGGCTTGCACCAAATGATAGAATTGAAAGAAGGCCTTGAATTGACGGGGCTTAAGGAAACGGAAGCAAGAATGAGCTTCCAGCGTTTCTTTAGGCTGTACAAGCATTTCTCTGGAATGACTGGGACTGGGAAAGAAGCTTCGAGTGAGTTCTGGATGATTTATGGGACGCCTGTGTTGTGCATCCCGAACCATCGCAAGAATAAACGCAAGATTTATCGCCTGAAGACTTATTCTACTAAGGAAAGTAAACGTAAGGCAATTATGGATGAAGTTGTTCGTGTCCATAAGCTTGGCCGACCGATTTTGATTGGTACGAAGGATATTGACGAAAGTGAAACTTTCGGGCGCATGCTTTCGGAATCGGGGCTTCATTGCAAAATCATCAATGCGGTGCGCAGCGATGACGAAGCGAACATCATTGCCGAAGCGGGGAAGGTCGGTGCAATTACGGTTGCGACAAACATGGCCGGGCGCGGAACGGACATCAAGATTCCCAAAAGCGTTAAGCAAGTGGGCGGACTCCATGTGATTGCGACGGAATGCAATATGTCGTCGCGAATTGACCGTCAGCTCTTTGGGCGTTCGGCGCGTCAGGGCGATCCGGGCAGCGCAAGCCATTATGCGAGCTTTGAGGATGAAGTTCTTCGTCGAAATTTGCCTTCGACAATGATGACTTTGTTTAGGCATGCTGGGCCGCTTGCTTCTTTGGCGGTAAAGTGGGCGCAGTACCGTGCTGGTCGCAAATCGTACCAAAGCCGTGTCGCGGTGCAACGCACGGATACATGGCTAGAAGAATCGCTAGGATTTAGTGGCGGCGACGTGTAAAACGGCTGTTGGGTGGCGATGTTGATTGCGCTATAAAAATGCGCGGCACGACTTGCTTCTAAATAAAGAGACGTCATCCTGACGCCTCTTGTTATCCCGGATTAGTCATCCTCGACCGTTAGGGAGGGAATCCATTATTTCTTGGCAGAGCTCGAATCCTTGGATGCGCTGGACTTGCCTTCGTTAAAGGTTTTTACTGCGGCTTCCTTGGCGGCGATGGCGGCGTCTTTTGCTCTTTCGGCAGTCTCGCTAACTTTATTTGTGAGGCTGTCGGCTGCATTTTTGACTGCGGCCTTGGCGCTATCGGCGGTTTGTTCGGTAGTGCCTTTTGCTTTGTCTGTAATTGTCTTGGTGAGCTCGCTTGCTTTTTCTTTTGCCATCTTGCGGAGGTTCACTTCGTCAGAGGAGTATCCCATCGTTTCGAGTGAAGACTTGTAGATGCTGTAAGAAACGGCTTCGTTCCTCATGTTCTTGAGGTTTCCTTCGACGGGGAGCAAGTGCAAAATGGTGAGCAAGACAAAGCAGATGAGTGCTGCCTTGATGATTCCGAACAAAAGTCCAAGAATGCGGTTTGTTTTCCCGACAATCGTATTCTTGATGGAATCTCCGACCAAGTGCCCGATAAACGTGAACAGCAAGAACGGAACCAAAAAGCCGATGCATGTGCAGATGAGGTGTGATGCAAAATCGCCAAACGCGAAATTCCTTACAAAAAAGTCACCGAAAAGACTTTGTGCAAAGTAAGCGCCGAAAATTGCAGAGACCCAAGCGCAAAATCTAAATACGCTTCCGAGTAGTCCGCGCCATAATCCGAGGGCGCCAAAAACAAGCAGACAAGCGCTGCAAGTAATGTCTATCCAATTCATTGGACTAATCCTCTAAGTCGCAAGCTGGATGGCAATAAAAGCTGCCGTCGCAACACTCACTCCAAGTATAAATCCTATTCCATACTTAAATGTAGTTTTTTGCGGCTTCGGAGACAT
>JAEEGL014627532.1_pt1 | contig 23599 bp, 18 predicted proteins | sample 9134231 | NCBI WGS metagenome assembly JAEEGL01 (sample SAMN16246548, study PRJNA631951) | gut metagenome | biome: gut microbiome; feature: rumen; material: fiber-attached | host: Bos | place: Iran: Karaj | collected 2018-10 | reverse complement strand
TCTAAGGTTGAAGAAGAACTTGCAAAGGACGGCATCGATGATATCAGACCGTTCGTAACTCCAAACGGAACATATATCGCAGCATTTGTTAATGCAGAGAAGCCCCAGTACCTCATCATTGAGGATGATTTCCCGAACGGAAGGCCCGCACTCGACAAGGCACGCGGCGTCATCTTTACCGACAGGGATACAGTCAACAAAACAGAGAGGATGAAGGTCTGCACATGTCTCAACCCTCTTCACACGGCTCTCGCAATTTTCGGATGCCTCCTCGGACATACTTCGATAGCAGCCGAGATGAAGGACAAAGAACTCCGCACCCTCATCGAGAAGATGAGCGACCGCGAGGGCATGCCCGTTGTTGAGAATCCGGGGATCATAGATCCGAAGGACTTCCTCAGAGAGTGTCTTGAGGAGCGCTTCCCCAATCCTTTCATGCCCGACACTCCCCAGCGTATCGCGACAGACACTTCGCAGAAGCTTCCGATCCGCTACGGTGAGAACTTTAAGGCGCACATCGCGAAAGGCGACGTCGCTGACCTCGTGTTTATGCCTCTCGTGATCGCAGGATGGCTTCGCTACCTCCTTGGCATAAACGATGAAGGAAATGCCTTTGAACCTTCGAGCGATCCGATGCTTAAGACTGCTCAGGAACTTCTCGGAAGTGTATCTTTCGGACACTCTGCTTCCGAGTCCGAGCTTGAAGCGATCCTCCGTAACGAGACATTCTTCGGAACGGATCTTGTTGCAGCGGGATTGCTCTCGAAGATCACCGGTTACTTCAATGAACTTAATGCTTCGAAGGGATCCGTAAGAAGCACTCTGCAAAAGTACACTGCGTAAGATTATTTCATAAAAGGATACTTAAGGCTGTGACTGCCACGTCGTGTTGTTTTCAACCGCGTTCTCACTCCTCATTGGATGCGGGAACCGCATCCGTTTCCTCGCCTAAAACTAAAACCAAGAGGATGACGGATGATTCGACGCAGCGGTACATAAGCGGTTAAAATACAACCGCTAAGTACCGGCGTCTCATACGGGCTTGAAAACAACAGACGGGCGCGTCACAGCTTTTTTGTTCGTCCAAAATCACTAATACAAACCGTTTCGGACAGCGGAAAAGAGAAAAAAGAAAACCCCGCCGCCTGAGATCACTAACATAAACCATTTCGAACAGCGGAAAAGAGAAAAATGAGGATCCCGCCGCCCGGAATGAAATCTACTGTCTAAATGAACATTGTAAAAGAATGAAAGAATGTGTTATGATATAAGGTAGAGCAAAAATGGACGCATTGTGTCAAAAGAGGAGGACTTTCGGATGGAGAGACGTGACAAGATCAACTACTACCTTGATCTGGCTGAAGTTGTTTCACAGAGGAGCACCTGCCTGCGCAGACATTACGGCGCTGTTATCGTCAAGAATGACGAAGTCATCTCTACGGGCTATGTGGGCGCACCGAGAGGCCGCAAGAACTGTACGGATATCGGGAAGTGTATCCGCGCGGAGCTTAACATCCCCAGGGGCGAGCGTTACGAGCTCTGCAGAAGCGTTCATGCGGAAGCCAATGCGATCATCAGTGCATCGAGGCGCGATATGCTCGGAGCATCCCTCTTTTTGACGGGAGTCGAGGTTTCAACGGGTGAGTATATCAGTAACAGCAACTCATGCTCTATGTGCAAGCGCATGATAATCAATTCCGGAATCGAAAAGGTGTATGTCAGAGATGACAAGGACAACTACCGTGTTATAGATGTGACCTCATGGATCGAGGACGATGAGTCACTCATCGGGAAATTCGGTTATTGACGTTTGTTTGCCGCGCACTCGTGACTTTGGTTTTGTAAGGTTTTATGTAATACTTTTGTAACAAAGATATTCTCGAAAACGGTCGGTCCGTGTGCTAAAATGACAGAAATTGACTCTCGGTATCCGTAATGACATCTGTGTTATTGTGACATCTGAGGCGATAAAGGAATCAAAAGCGGTTAAACCCGATTCTAAAGAGGAGGATCTGATGATCGACAACAGAAAGGTCAGGATCATGACCCGCATGTCCATTTATGAAAAGCATGAGGGAAAAGAAGACCTTAAATTCAATAGGTATTTTAAAAGTGATTATGCGAGACTTCAGGTTCTGAAGACACTTATCAGCATATCGTTTGCATATGTGGTGGTTGTTATGCTTGTTGTCCTCTACAAGCTTGAATATTTTATAGATAATGCGCTTGTGCTTGATTATCCTTCGCTCGGAAAGATGATCCTGGGATGGTATATCGTTGTGCTTGCGGTTTATCTTGTGGGCTCGCTTGTCGGGTATTCCTTAAAATACCAGTTTTCGAGAAAGAGATTGAAGAAATATTACAGCCTGCTCAGGTCGTTGAAGGATATATACAAAGAAGAAGATTCATATAACGAGAAAAAGTAAGAGAGGATAATTGGATTATGCTCACCAAGATACTTGAGATAAGGAATATAGCCATCGATACATATCGTAAGGCCAGATATATCATCAATCCGATCGTTAAATTTATCATTGCGCTCCTTGTGTTCAGTAACCTGAATACTGCGATCGGATTTGACGAAAGATTTGCAAAGACATCTATCGTGCTTGTGTTGTCGCTCATCAGCGCCGTTACACCGGGCGGAGTCATGGTGTTCTTTGCCATGGCGCTCACGCTTTTGCATGTATATAATGCGTCGATGTTCCTTGCCATCCTCATATTGCTCATTTTTATAGTTTTGTACGCCGCGCTTATGAGGTTTTCGAACGGGAACGCGATCGTGGCGGTACTCATTCCTCTTCTCGCGCCGCTGAATCTGCACTTCGCGGTCCCCATTATACTGGGATGCGTGGCAACGCCCGTTGCGATCATGCCCTGTGCATGCGGTGTCGCTTTTTATTATTTGATCGATGTTATTAAGAATTTCTCGACCGTTGATATAGGCGAAAAGCTCGATGTGGACATTTTGGTCGAATACTATAACGAACTTCTTGACGTAATAATCGGACAGAAGGAAATGTACATCGTGATCGTTGTGTTCGCGCTTGTGATTTTGGTGGTATTCTTCCTGCGCCGCCTGCCGTTTGATTATTCTTTCCTCATTTCCATCGGCGTGGGCGCGGTTGTCAATATCATCGGACTTCTTGTGAGCTCCCTTAAATTTGACATTTTGCTCTCGGCAGGCACTATCATCTTTATGACGCTTATATGCGCGTTGATAGCCGTCGCGGCGGACTTTATGAAACGAGTGCTCGACTACACGGCGATTGAGCATGTCCAGTTTGAGGATGACGATTTCTACTACTATGTCAAAGCTGTTCCGAAGATCAAGATCAGCATGACAAACCACAACATCCGTGTTCTTTCACCGGGGGATGATTCGAGTGATGACGAAGGTTACCCCGATGACGAGGATTATGTTTCGGCATACAGCGAGCAGGCTCCCGGCTATGACCTCTATAACGGATATGACGACCGCGACGATCGCGGGTATGACGACGGATATGACGATCGGGGCGACAAAGGCTATGACGGTTATGAAGACGGCGGGTATGCAGGTTCGGAGGACGGATACTACGGTGATTCCGACGATTATGATCGCGAAGATGATAACATGGCAATGAAATATGCCATGTCTGATGTCGAAGCTGATTATGAAGAAGATTTTGAAGATGATACGGAATTCGACGATAAAACCTGAGGGTTGACGAAGGATCGACCCGGTGGGAAAACGCCGTGAAAGGAACGATATGGATACCATAAAAGAGTTTTTTTCAAATTATGTGAGTCCCTTCATTCTGATGAGGATCACGATCATGGATGTGATCGAGATCCTTCTTATCGCGTTTTTGGTTTATTACGTTATCAAGTGGGTCAAAAATACTAAAGCGTGGGCGCTCCTTAAAGGGATATTGGTGCTGTTTGCCATATATGTTCTCGCGGCCATTCTCGGATTTGACGCAATACTGTGGATATTTGCGAACGGTGTCGGTGTTTCCATCACAGCCATTATCATACTGTTCCAGCCGGAGCTCAGAAAGGCTCTCGAGCAACTCGGAAAGAGAAATATCATGTCTCCGTTCCTGGATTCGAGGGAAGAAGGGCTTATCTCCGATAAATCGATCAGCGAGCTTGTAAGGGCAGCCGTCGAACTCGGCAAAGCAAAGACCGGCGCACTCATCGTTATAGAGAGAACGGTTAACCTTGACGAATATGAAGCTACGGGGATCAAGGTGGACTCGGTGATTACCGCGGAACTTCTCATAAACATTTTTGAGCACAACACGCCGCTTCATGACGGAGCCGTTATAGTGCGGGGAGACAGACTCGCGGCTGCTACGTGTTATCTTCCTCTTTCGGAAAACACGAGAATCAGCAAGGAGCTTGGAACAAGACATCGCGCCGCGGTCGGCATAAGCGAAGCAAGCGACAGCTTTACGATCGTTGTTTCGGAACAGACGGGCGGCGTTTCAATAGCCGAAAACGGTGAACTGTCAAGACGAGTTACCAAGGAACAGCTTCGCGAGAGGCTTCTTGTGTTCCAAAACAGCGCGTCTGACAAGGATAATAAGGCGGGCAAAAGAAAGAAATTTCTCCGCGGTATCCGAAAGGGGGCCGGCACGAGATGAAGAATCGTATATTGCATAATCTGGGACTTAAGATCGGATCGATCATCATTGCGGTGCTTTTATGGCTGACGATCACAAACATCGACGATCCGACTGTGACCCAGACATTTAAAAATATACCCGTTACGATAGCAAACAGTGAAGTTATTTCTTCACGCGGTTATGAATACTCGGTAGAAGCCGGAGATATGGTGACGCTTAAGGTTAAGGGTAGGAGATCTCTCATCGACACTCTCAGAGAGACGGATTTTGCGGCAGTTGCGGATTTCAACAATCTCAATTCCATGTACTATGTGCCCATAAACGTGACATGCAACCTTGAGCATGCGGACGAGCTTAATATGTCGCTGCAACCCGAAAATATGGCGGTTCGTCCCGAGGAACCTCTCACGCTTCCGTTCTCTGTTCGTGTTATCACCATAGGTAACGTCAGGGAAGGGTATTATTGTACCGACAACAGGGTGAGCTCGGGGCTTGTACAGATCACCGGTTCGACTTCTTCGGTCAATTCCGTTCGTGAAGTGGCGGTTAAGGTTGATCTTGAAGGAAGAATGACTTCCTTCACCGATCAGTATGACCTCGTTGCCTATGATGAGAAAGGCGAGGCTATCGATCCCAAAAAGATTTCGTTCAGTCAGAACAGTGTCGAGGTTACGACTGACATTTGCCCCGTAAAGAATGTTCCGATCGAAGTTGTTACGACGGGCGAGCCGGAAGACGGTTATTATGTCGATAAGATCGAGTTCGCGCCTTCAACCGTTACGGTGGCAGCTCCGCAGTCGATGCTCTCCAGGCTCACAAAGATTGAGGTCAGCGTTGATACGGCGGGTGCGGATTCTACGATAGAGAAGTCGGTTGATCTTTCGGATTATCTGAGCGACCATTACGTGGGCACGACGCTCCCGGATGAGGATGGGCTCAGTATCGGAGTGATCGTTACAGTGAAGCCGTTTGCCGAGAAGAGGTTTGAGCTTACCGAGGGAGATATTGAGATCAGGAATCTCTCGGATAATCTCAACGGAATCCTTTATTCACTCTGGAATGCCAATGTCACGATCAGCGGCTCCGAAGCCGAGATCGCGGATGTTAAGATTGAAGATCTAGGACTTTACATAGATGTTGCGGACTGCAACGAAGGAACATATACCAGGCAGATGATGGTTCAGTATAACGGACCCGTTAAGGTTTCTGCGGGAAGCGTTATGGTAAGGCTGACTGCCAAGGAAGAACCCGAAGAATAGCGTGTTTGCGCCCGTGTTTTGACAGCGGGATGAAACTGCTCCTGAAAGGGAATGTTATGAATTACGAAAGATATGCGGCTCTGCCCGCTCCCGACATGAAAGGGGAAAGATCGTGGCCGGGCAGAAGGCTTCAGGAAGCTCCGATATGGTGCAGCGTTGACCTGAGGGACGGCAACCAGGCGCTGACGGATCCGATGACGGTCGAAGGAAAGCTTGAATTTTTTAAACTTCTTGTGAAGATGGGATTTAAGGAAATCGAGGTTGGTTTCCCGTCGGCTTCCGGCATAGAATTTGATTTTGTTCGGGAACTCCTCATCAGAAAACTTGTACCCGCAGATGTTAAAATACAAGTGCTTTCGCAGTGCAGGGAACACCTGATCAGGCGCACCTTTGAGGCTGTCGAGGGCGCCGATAACATTATTTTTCACATATATAACAACACTTCAGACATTCAAAGACATATCGTTTATGACCTTCCCGACGCAGAATCCCTCGATATGGGCGCGGCAGCGGCAAGTCTTGTAAAGAAGCTTGCCGCAGAGAAGGGAATCCGCGTTACCCTTGAATATTCTCCCGAAAGCTTTACCGAGTCGGATCCGGATTTTGTCAGACAGACATACACAAGAGTGATAGAGGTCTGGAAGCCTTCACACGATAATCCTATGATCCTTGATTTTCCGACCACGGTCGAAAATCTCATGCCAAATGAATTTGCCGACAGAATGGAGCTTATTGCGCGCGATATCGCAGGGATCCCGGGAATCACGCTGAGCATTCATCCTCACAATGACCGCGGGACAGGAGTGGCATCCGCGGAACTTGCCATGCTTGCGGGCGCGAAGCGCATCGAGGGCACGCTGTTCGGCAACGGCGAGAGAGCCGGCAATGTTGATATACTTAATATAGCTTGCAACCTTCTTGCGAGGGGAATCGATCCGAAGCTTGACATAAGCAATATCCTTGACGTACGAAAAAAATACGAGCACCTCACGGGGATGAGGGTTCCCGAACGTTATCCTTATGCGGGAGATCTCGTGTTTACCGCGTTTTCGGGCGGACATCAGGACGCTATCAACAAGGTGCTTGCTTATAGGGAAAAAGAGCCTTCAAAGATTTGGGACATCCCTTATCTTCCTATCGATCCGGCGGACATCGGCAGGATCTACGAATCCTTCGTCAGGATAAACAGTCTTTCGGGGCGCGGCGGAGTAGCTTATGTTCTCGAGGTTTATCACGGGTTCAAGCTTCCGCGTGACATGCGTGGGGAGTTTTCGCAGATTATTCAGGTTATCAGTGAAAACGAAGGTGAAGTCGATCCCGAACGCATTATGACGGAATTCAAGAAGAATTATATGGACAAGAAAGAGCCGTATCATTTTAAGAGCATCAATACAACAGATGAGCCCACGGCGATCGCTGACAATTTTCTCACAGTTGCGACGCTTTCCTATACCGATCACGGCGAGTTGAAGACTGTAACGGCAAAAGGAAACGGTCCTATCGATGCGGCCAAGACCGCCATATCGCAGGACCTCAAGAGATCGCTCAGGATCCTTGACTACAGCGAGCATGCCCTGACATCCGGCTCTAATGCCCAGGCTGCCGCATATATACATCTGTTTGACAGTGAAACAGGAAGATCGGCGTATGGTGTCGGAGTAAGCTCAAGCACCACGCGTGCTTCCATCCGTGCGATCTTCAGCGCACTTAATCGAATCGAGGAGGAAAACTGATGCTGACAGCATTTAAAAACTTCGGCAAGTTCAGATACCTTCTTTACGAGCTGATAAAAAAAGACATAAAGCTGAAATACCGCAGCTCGATACTGGGAGTCTTATGGACGCTGCTTGAGCCTCTGCTCACGATGATAGTCCTCACCGTAGTATTCTCGGGACTGCTCGGAAAAGGCGACGACAATTTTCCGGTTTACATCCTTTGCGGAAGGCTTTTGTACAGCTTCTTCTCTACGGGAACAAAAACCGCGCTCAAGTCGATCAGAAAGAATTCATCGACGATCAGAAAGGTATATGTTCCGAAATACATGTATCCGCTGGCATCGACATTGTCGAGCTACCTGATCTTTCTGATTTCGCTCATAGTTCTTGTCGGAGTGGCGCTATACGAAAAAGTGAATATGACTCCTGCGATCTTTGGGGCGATATTCCCGCTCATTACGGTATTTTTCCTGACGCTCGGTGTCGGACTCATACTATCCGTTCTTGATGTGTTTTTCAGAGACCTCGAATATCTTTGGACCGTAGTGCTGATGCTCATCATGTACACATGCGCGATCTTCTACAAGGTCGAATCATTAAAGTCGGTCACAAACGAATGGATTTTTAAGATCAATCCCCTTTATTCGTTGATCGTCAATTTCCGAAACGCTGTTTTCGGAAGAGCGCTCGATATGTATCATTTCTGGTATGCCCTCGGCTTCAGCGCCGTGGTTATGCTGCTCGGCAGTTTCCTCTTCTACAAGAAGCAGGATAAATTCATTCTCTATATCTGATCGCGGTCGTGCAGGCATGAAACGATCGGACGCATCGGGGAGGAGCTTGTGCATCTTTCCCGAACCATTATATCTGAGAGGACGTTGGATGCAGGAAGAAAACAGTTTTGAGATGACAAACACCCCCGCTGAAACAGCGGTTGTGGATCCGGCCGAAAAAAAAGAAACAGAGATTTCGGACGGCGAAATAGCAGTTGTCAAGGAAGAAAAGAAAAAACCGAAAAAAAAGAAACCGAAGAAAAAAGTGATCGAGGTGAACGGCCTCGGAGTCCGTTTCAATATGGCGGAGCAGAAGGTCGATTCTCTCAAGGAATACTTTATAAGGCTTGTTCACAGAAATCTGAAATATAAGGAATTTTGGGCTCTTAAGGATGTTACGTTCGCCATCAGAAAAGGGGACCGTGTCGGGATACTCGGACTCAACGGCGCGGGCAAGAGCACGCTGCTTAAGGTGATCGCCGGAGTTCTCAAGGCTACGGAGGGAACGGTGTCCGTAAAGGAGAGCGTGGTTCCGCTTCTTGAACTTGGTGCAGGCTTCGACAAGGATTATACGGGCGCCGAAAACATATATCTTTACGGCAGTATGCTCGGCTACCGAAGAGATTTTATCCGTGAAAAGTTTGATGAGATCGTCAAATTCTCCGAACTCGGAGATTTCATTAATGTTCCGGTAAAGAATTATTCGTCGGGTATGAGGGCGCGACTCGGTTTTTCGATCGCAACGATCGTCGATCCCCAGATACTGATACTTGACGAGGTTCTTTCTGTCGGGGATGCCAAGTTTAAGAAGAAAAGCGCAAATAAGCTTAAAAAGATGATGAAGAGCGGCGTAACGGTTCTTCTCGTATCGCATCAGAGCGAACAGGTCAGGTCGATCTGCAACAAGGCGATCATTCTTGACCACGGAAGGCTTATAGCATCCGGAAAGGCGGAAGAAATCTGCGACCGTTACGAGGAAATCTGCTCCGCCGAAAAAACAAAATAAAAAACGATCGGGATATTAAAAGTCTGTCATACCGAAACGTCCGGTAGGAGACACACGCAGAAAAACAGACAGACTTACGGAGCAAATATGATCAAGAAGATTATAAAAGGTCTTGTTGTGACCGTCTACAGGTGCCTGACCCATCTTATCCCCGTAAAGAAGGGGCTGGTTGTATTTGACAGCTTCATGGGGAAAAGTTATTCGGGGTCTGTACGCGCTGTTTATGAATATTTAAGCGATCATAAGCCCGGGGCACAATACACGCCGGTCTGGGTGTTTACGCGCGAAGCGCTTAAAAAAGGACTTCCGGACAGCCCTGACTCACGGATGGTTACCTACGGGACGATATCATATTACATTCTCATGTCACGCGCTTGTCTGTGGGTTTTTGACACGAGACATGAGGCTTATCTGGTGAAAAAGAGAAAACAACGGTATCTCCAGACCTGGCACGGAACGCCCTTAAAGAAGCTCGGAGCCGACATCGATATCTTTTCGATGAAGGCCGAGAACGCCGGAAAGACTGACGGGAAGGCACTTCAAAAATATAAAGACAAGGTGGCGGCGGAAAGTGCGAAGTGGGATGTGCTCATAAGCGCATCGCCTTTTACCACGGAGGTTTTCAGACGATGCTTTTCGTACGACGGAGAGATTCTTGAGTGCGGATACCCGAGAAACGATGTGTTGTTTATAAATGATCTTGGGGATGGCAAAGTCGGAAGCGGCGCTGACAACAGCCCGGGAAACGGAACAGAAAATAACGGGGCCAAAACGGGGATAAATGTCGAAGGTAGTGCGGATAACAGCGCGGATCCGAAAAAAACTCTTCTCTATGCGCCCACATGGCGCGACGATATTTACAGCGGAGAAGGCTGGTGGTACGGCTATGATCCGTCTCTTGACATAAAAGCACTTGAAGATGCGCTCGGGTCGGAGTGGAGGCTCGTCGTAAAGCTTCATTACCTTGTAAAATATGATAAAGATGCATTTCCGGAAAGCTCTGTGAAAAGCGGTTTCTTAAGGATAGCGGACAGCGGAGAGGATATTGCGGGACTTATGAAAAACGCGGATGCGGTCATAACCGATTATTCATCGGTTATGTTTGATTACGCGCTTCTTGACCGCCCCATGTTCTTTTATGTATATGATCTTGAGCGGTACAGGGACAAGCTCCGCGGCTGGTATTTCGACTTTGAAAAAGAAGCACCCGGTCCCATGTCGCGTGACACCGAAGGTCTTATAAAAGATATTAAGTCCACTGGCTGTGATCCGGGTGAAACACGCAGATGGAGCGAGAAGAGAAGGGCATTCAGGGCTAAATTTGCTGCATTTGAGGACGGACATGCGGCAGAACGCATTGCACAGAAGATCGGATCGTGGCTGAGGGGTTAACCGTAGGCTATAACCGCTTCGGATGAGGAATCGATATGAAAGAAGCATTTATACGTGAATTAAAGCGCAAGACACTTTCGTTTATGCACAACGCGCAATATCTTGTCGGGAGACGACGCATGGAAGCCGTTTTTGACGGATATGACGCGTCAACGATCGAGAATCCCCCCCTTAAGGGAACGAAAACCATAGCTTTTGTCATCACCAGAATGGTACGTTTTCACGGCGGTCAGACTTCAATCTTGCGGCTCGGGACAAGGCTTGTACAGAAAGGCATGAAGGTGCTTTACCTGATTTATAAGCCCCAGAGCGTGAGCGAGATGAAGCTTTGCGCAAAGGCTAACCTTCCGGGATACGAGGGAAGCTTTGCCGCTTTTGACAGCTTTGTTTCGGGTATCGGCAGGAAATATGTGATGCCCGACATTGTAGTGGCCAGCTCGTGGGATACGGTTTCGTATGTGAAGAAGCTTGATACTTACAGAATGTATTTTGTTCAGGATTATGAGCCGTATTTTTACAGATTCGGGGAAGAATTCCTCATGAGTCGCAGCACGTACGGTCAGGGACTTCACATGGTCAGCCTCGGCGCATGGAACAAGATGATGATAGAGAAGGAAGCAAGTCCCGTTTCGCCCGTAGATGAGATCTCATTCCCTTATGAGGCGCGTGAATATCCCATTAAGGAGAGAGATTTCGACAGTTATAAGGATAAAAAGAAGATCACGATCGCTGTCTATGTCAAATACTACGGCAAGCGCCTTCCGAATCTCATTCCGTACATTCTCGGAAATACGGCTCGGGAGCTTGCGAAAAAGGGCATAACGCTTGATGTCAGATATTTCGGGGAAGCGGGGACCTACCGAATCCCGGGTGGCAAAAATCTTGGCCAACTCACGCATGATGAACTTGCCGGGCTTTACAGCGAGGCGGATTTCGGAATGGTAGCCTCTATGAGCAACATTTCGCTTGTACCTTACGAGATGCATGCGACCGGACTTCCGCTCATTGAGTTCAGAGAAGGAACATATCCATTCTTTTTCCCTGAAGATACCGCGCTTCTCGCTTCGATAAACGACAGGGACATTTCGGGGATGCTTCTTCAGGCAATCAATGATCCCGCCGGGATCAAAGAAATGAACGAGAAAGCCCGGGCGCACATGCAGGGTCTTTCGTGGGAAAGGACCGGTGACGAATTCTATGAGATCATTCATAAAGCGTATGACGCCGGAAGGGCTTAAGGAGCTTTACAGGAAGCTGCGCGGAAAAATACTCGGACTCTGCTTCGGCGTTTTCGGACACTTCCCCATACGTCATAACCGTGTTGCTTGCGAGAACGTGTGGGGATACGGGGATAACCCCAAGAGCATAGCCCTTGCGTTGCGGAAACTTGACAAAAGTCTTGATATCATCTTCATCGCCGGAGGAAACAAGAGAAAAAGGACAACGCGAGGGATAAAGTTTGTGACATCGGGCAGCATTCGCGCTGTTTATTATCTTTCGACGGCGAGAGTCTGGGTGGACTGCAATCATAAGCCTTATTACGTCAGAAAACGCTCGGGACAGTTCTATATGCAGACTTGGCACGGAAGCCTTCCTTTGAAGCGCATCGAGGGTGATGCGGAGGGACTTTCGGAAAAATACCTCGCGGAAGCCGCTCATGACACGGGACTTGCCGATGTTTTTCTCTCAAACAGCGAATTTTGCAGTGATATCTACAGACATGCTTTTGGGTATAAGGGAAGGATTGCGATGACTGGTTCGCCTCGACTTGACAATCTTTTGAGATACGGGGCGTCAAAAAACAATAAAGAAAGATCAAATGTGAAGAGGACGAGGAAATCTTCCGAAAAAGGGAACGCGTACCGTTCGTCGCGCAGAAAAAAGATTCTCGGAAGTCTGGGAATTACGGACAAAAAAGGAATCGTTTTATATGCGCCCACGTTCCGCGGTAACGGAGAAGATGCGGGTCCTGTCGGAGCTTTCGATGCGAAGGCAGTCCGAAATGCGCTCTCCGAACGGTTCGGAAGAGATTTCCTTGTTCTTGTCAGGCTGCATCCGCTTGCTGTTTCGCACGGTTGCTCTGTCGGAGATGCGGGGAGCGTTATCGATGTCACATCGTATCCGAACATCTACGAGATCCTTGAGGCAGCGGATGTTCTTATCACGGATTATTCCAACACAATGTTTGAATTTTCATATACCGGGAAGCCGTGCTTCCTTTTCGCGCCGGATCCGGACCGTTACAAGAACGAGAGAGGTATGTATTTTGTTTATGATAAGCTTCCTTTCCCCATCGCGGCTTCGGGCTCGGAGCTTTGCGAATTGATCAGGACATGTGATATCTGTCGGTATGCCGAGCGCGCGCAGGTGTTTTACCGAAATCTCGGAGTTCGTGAGGACGGTCATGCTTCACGGAGAGCCGCGCGGATCATTCTGCATGAGATATGAACCGGGTTTTATGATTCTTTGCAAACAAGAGTATAGCAGAAGGTTTTTGTTTGCAGCAAAAGAAAGAGCAGGCTTATGACCTGCTCTTTTACGGTTCCGGAATGTTTGGCTCTTAAATCGAACCGCCGCCTTCGCTTAACGGGTGGATCATGGGAGCGGTGCCGTGGAGCTCAATCCTCGGTCCGCCTTTTGACTCGATGTAATCACGGGTGATCGTAACCCTGCCGATCGAACGATCCTTCGGGATCTCGTACATGATATCAAGCATAAATTCTTCTATGATGGAGCGCAATCCTCTGGCTCCCGTTTCTTTTTCAAGCGCTTTGTCGGCAATGGCTTCGAGAGCGTCGTCGTCGAAGAAGAGTTCGACATCATCAAGCGCGAGAAGCTTTTGATACTGCTTCAGTATCGCATTTTTGGGCTCGCTCATGATCTTGACGAGCATGTCTTTGTCGAGACCGCTTAATGTGTAAACAACGGGCAGACGACCGATAAATTCGGGGATCATGCCGAATTCACGGAGATCTTCGTTGCTGACGTGCGAAAGAACGTCGTCTTCATCGTATTTATCCGACAGAATGCTGTTGAAACCGATACCGCTCCCGACAAGAAGCCTCTTTTTGATGATCTTGTCGAGCTCGGGGAATGCACCGCCGCAGATAAAGAGTATGTTACGTGTGTTGATGGTAGTCATGGGGACCATGGCGTTCTTGCTTGAGGCCCCGACGGGAACCTGAACGTCAGCGCCCTCAAGGATGCGGAGAAGTCCCTGCTGAACGGATTCACCGCTGACATCCCGGCTTGTGGTGTTCTTTTTCTTGGCTATCTTATCAATCTCGTCGATGAAAACTATACCTGTTTCGGCACGCTCGACATCGTTGTCGGCAGCCATGAGCAGCTTTGAAAGAACGCTTTCGACATCGTCACCGATATAGCCGGCCTCGGTAAGAGAGGTGGCATCGGTGATCGCGAGAGGAACGTTGAGGATACGTGCAAGCGTCTGAACAAGATATGTCTTTCCGCAACCCGTAGGTCCGATCATGAGCATGTTCGACTTTCCGATCTCGATGTCTCCCGAAGCATCTTTTGTAACTCGCTTGTAATGATTGTACACAGCAACGGAGATGACTTTTTTGGCTTTGCCCTGACCGATCACATATTCATCGAGGGATTCCTTGATCTTGTGAGGCGGGGGAAGCTTCCTGAAATCAAGAACAGCCGTAACGTCCTCCGAACCGTCGCTCGATTCCTGAGGCGCAGCTTTTTTCTTAAGGCGCTGGCTTTTCGGAACATCTCCGAGAAAACCGAAATTGAATCCGAAGGGGTTGAATCCGAAATTGTTGGCGCTGTCGTTATTCTTGTCGTTGTTTTTTCCTGCACCCATGTTGTCCACGGGGAAGCCCGGAATATCGCCGGCATTCATGAGGTTGAAGGTTTTTTGCATGCAGTCGGCGCAGACACAGAAGGATCCCGCCATCTTTAAGAGGCGTCCCGTCTGGCTTTCGGGTCTTCTGCACATATAGCAGATATCCTCGTATTTGTTGTCATCATCGTTTTTGATGATGTCGTTATTATTGTTTGTAAGATTGTTTTCTTTGTCGTCCATGTGATCTCCTGTTTTTGCGGTGAAGCGTTGCTTATCTGTTTCACCGGTGTAATGTTTTGCGCGAATTCAATGCATTGACCGGTTCGTAAAGTATCCCATAACGTCGAATCCGTAAAGTAAAAGTTTAATACGCATTTTTGTTGATAAATCCCTTAAAGATTGTAAGAAAGAGGATCTTAAAATCAAGCCAGATACTCCAGTTCTCGATGTAATACAGGTCGTGATCGATCCTTCCCCTGATCGATGTATCACCGCGGAAACCGTTGATCTGCGCCCAACCCGTCATGCCGGGGCGCACCTGGTGCTTGATCATGTACCTGGGGATCTCCTCCTTAAATTGCTCGACGAACTGCGGGCGCTCGGGACGGGGACCGACAAGGCTCATATCGCCCTTTAAGACATTGAAGAGCTGGGGAAGCTCGTCAAGACTTGTCTTTCTGATTATCCTTCCGATGCCGGTTACACGGCTGTCTGCCTTTTTGGTCCACTCTTTTTTTTCATCCTCTTCGTTTTGAACATTCATGGAGCGGAATTTGTACATTCTGAATTCCTTGCCCGAAAGCCCGACACGCACCTGCGAATAGATGACGGGACCTTTTGAGGTGCATTTTATAAGAATTGCGATAATGGCCATCGGTATCGCGAAAACCGCAAGCGCGATAAAGCCGAGTATAACATCGCAGACCCTTTTGACCGAAGCGTTAAAGAAATTGCTGAGGGGAACGTTCCTGATGTTGATAACGGGAAGTCCGCCGAGGTCTTCAATCGCGGGAACCGAGGAAACGATATTGTTGTAATCGGGAACGAATTTTGTGTGAACGCCCGATTTTTCGCAGATCTTGACGATTTTGCCGAGCTTTTTGTATTCTTCGACATTAAGGGTGACGATGATCTCATCGATCATGTTCTCCGTGATGACATCCTCGAGACTGTTGATGTTGCCGCAGAAGGTGATCCCACTGCGTCTGACCGGACCGTACATGTTGTCGTCAAGGATTCCGAAAATCCTGTAGCCCCATTCGGGATTGGCGTTTATCCTGTCGATATAGCCCTGCGCGGAGGGCGAGTAGCCGACAAGCAGCACATGACGAAGATTTTTTCCTTTTTTCCTGAGCAGTGAAAAAAAGCGCGAACTCAGAAGCCTATAAATAATGCCGAACAAAACGTTTATGGTGGCAAATATGATGTAGTACCATCTTGATATATCCGACTGCTTCATAATGAAGATTATGAATGAGAAGTAGAATATGCCAAGGAGGTTGGCTTCAATGAGACTGCCTATTGTCTTAAAGGTTTTATGTGTGCTGTGGTGCTTGTACAGTCCGCTGATGTTATAAATGATCAAATATCCGGGAACAAGAGGAATGAGGTTGATCACATAACGCGAGAAGCTGTAAAACCGCTCGCCGGGAGCAAGTGACATGAAACCGAATACAGACGGGAAAACATAGAAGCGAAGCGGGAATGTGAGCATGTACGCGCCTATGATGAGCAGTCCGTCAATTATTATATGAAGCCTGTTGATGGCAGCCTGTGTGTCTTTCATTTTTTGATGATATTTCAATCCTTTCGGTGAGGTAAGCATAATAAGCCGATACCGTTTCTTTTGTACCGATTCTACAATAAAGTGCCTTTCAGTACAATGTTTTTCGATTTTTCTTTACAGTTTTTTCACAGTCTAATCACACTTTCCCGTTAGACTCGGTTTCAGAGATAAACGAAGAGCGATAGGAATTCGCGAGTCCGATCGCGCAACGTGGAAAACAAAATCAAATCTATTACGAAAAGAGGAGATTATCATGGAAGAAAATAACGAGATGGTGACACAAAATACAGAATATGAGCCCGATGTACAGAACAAAGAGGAAGAGCAGACCGCCGGTGCGGAACCGACAAAAAGCATGATATGCGAGCAGACCGCCGGTACGGAACCGACAGAAAGCATGATGTGCGAGCAGACCGCCGGTACGGAATCGTTAGAAAGCGCGGTACGCGAGCAGACCGCCGGTACGGAACCGGAAGAAAACAAGGTGTGCGAACAGACTTCGGGAACCGGCACATTTGAAAACGCCGCGGATCCTCAGGCAGAGGATCGGGATATGCGGTTCGGCGGACAGTTCCCGGGATGGGAACCCATCGGTCCCAACCCTTACCGATATAAACAGGGTTACCCCGCCTACGGTTACGGAGAGAACATGTACGGTGCTTATTACGGTCCTCACGGACCCGCAATGCCCCCTTACATGATGAACAGACCGGATCAGTTCGGACCTGTTGACCGGAAACCCGAAAAGAAAAAGAGGGAGCTCAGAAAAAAGCATCCGGTTGCATTTAAGATCGTGGACGCTTTTGTGTTCGGACTTATTGCGGCGCTGGTTTTCATCGGATGCAACTATCTGTACGGATACTTCTTCCCCAAACAGCAGGAGGATTACAGCGTTGTTCAGATCGGAAAGGACAAGAACACTGAGCCTGTCGAAGCAGTAAAGACTGCCGAATCGGTCGAAACGGTGATCACGACGACCGGTGATGTGTCGTCGATCGTGGCAAAGGTTGCTCCGGCGATCGTTCAGATCGATTGTATGTTCAACACGAACAGCTATTTCGGCTCATACCAGACACCCGGCGCAGGATCGGGCATCGTCATGAGAAAGACCGACAAGGAACTTCTTATCGCGACAAACAATCACGTCGTTGAAGGGGCGGTCTCAATCAAGATCACATTTACGGACGGTACGACGGCAGAGGCAGTTATTAAGGGTACCGATGCGGTTGCGGATCTCGCTGTTGTATCGGTAGATCTTTCCACGCTGGATAAAGAATTCGCTGATTCCGTTACGGTTGCCAAGCTTGGCAACTCGGATGATGTGAGAGTCGGACAGATGGCGATCGCCATCGGCAACGCGATGGGTTACGGTCAGTCCACTACAGTTGGGTACATAAGCGCAAAAGACAGAGAAGTTACCGTGGACGGAACCAAGATGGTTCTTATCCAGACTGATGCGGCCATTAACCCCGGTAACAGCGGCGGCGCCCTTATCAACGTCAGCGGTGAGGTTATCGGTATCAACTCCGTAAAATTTGCCGCAGCTCAGATCGAGGGCATGGGTTTTGCAATTCCGATCTCGAGAGCCCAGAAGATACTTGACGAGCTCGGAAACCGTGAATCGCTTTCGCATGAGGAAAAAGGTTATTTGGGAGTTCATGTACAAAATGTCACTGCACAGATATCCCAGGCGTACAACTGGCCTGTCGGTGTTTATATCACCGAAGTGGATGAGGGTCTTGCGGCCGAAAAAGCAGGCGTCGAGATAGGCGATATCGTGGTTAAGATCAACGGAGTGACCGTCACGACCACAACAGACCTCAAAACAGCAATAAGCTCCTACAGAGCGGGAACCGGGATAACCCTTACTGTTATGCGTCTTGTGGATGACGATTTTGAAGAGATCGAAATTGAGGCTGTACTCGGAAATGAACCCGATGAAGACGAGGAAGCTTCACCCGAACCTGAAACCGGAGGAGAAGAGGCTGCAGAAGAGGCTGCAGAAGAGGAGCCTGCGGAAGAACCGGATCCCGAGGCGCCCAAAGCTTCTCCCAAGGACGGCATTCCCGAGATACCCACGCCGAACGAGGAAAACGGTCAGTATAACTCCGGCGAGTTGCCCGATTATTTTGATCCCTTCAAGGATCTTGAGGACTTCTTCTCATTCGGTCAGTGGTAAAAAATCTTGAATTTTGGCTCTGTTTGGTGTATTATGACCCGTGAATCGTCCGGGTGACAGACGAGAGCAACATTGTATTTTTGCGTCCCCGCTTTTCGCAGGGACGCTGTTTTTTTAGGAGGACTTAGGTGCGATGATTGACATTAAGTTTTTACGTGAGGAGCCTGAAAAAGTAAGACAGAACATCAAAAACAAGTTTCAGGATGACAAGCTTCATCTTGTTGATGAGGTTATAGCCCTTGACGAGGACAGACGTAAGACACAGCAGACGGCAGATGACCTTCGTCAGAGAAGAAACACGATCTCGAAGCAGATCGGCGGCTTAATGGCTCAGGGTAAAAAGGAAGAAGCCGAAGAGCTTAAGAAGCAGGTTGCTGAGTTCGGAGAAGAACTTGAGGCTGCACAGAAGCGTCAGACAGAGCTTGAAGAAGAAGTTAAGAAGAGGATGATGCTTATACCCAATATCATTGATCCCTCCGTTCCCATCGGAAAGGACGATTCCTGCAACGTTGAGCTTGAGAGATTCGGTGATCCCGTTGTTCCCGACTTTGAGATCCCTTACCACACCGACATCATGGAAAAGCTTCACGGCATCGACCTTGATGCGGCAAGACGTGTTGCGGGTAACGGTTTCTACTACCTCATCGGAGACATCGCACGCCTTCATTCCGCATGTATTTCCTACGCGCGTGATTTCATGATCGACAGAGGCTTCACCTATGTGGTTCCTCCTTTCATGATCAGAAGCAATGTCGTCACGGGCGTTATGAGCTTTGCGGAGATGGACGCCATGATGTACAAGATCGAAGGCGAGGACCTTTACCTCATCGGTACGAGCGAGCATTCCATGATCGGTCGTTACATCGATACGATCGTCGGCGAGGACACGCTTCCTCACACACTTACAAGCTATTCGCCCTGCTTCCGTAAAGAAAAGGGCGCTCACGGCATAGAGGAGCGCGGTGTTTACCGCATCCACCAGTTTGAAAAGCAGGAGATGATCGTTATCAGTAAGCCCGAAGAGAGCATGATCTGGTACGACAAGCTCTGGAAGAACACGGTTGACCTCTTCCGCAGCATGGACATCCCCGTACGTACGCTTGAGTGCTGCTCGGGAGACCTTGCGGATCTTAAGGTTAAGTCCTGCGATGTTGAGGCATGGTCGCCCCGTCAGAAGAAGTACTTTGAGGTCGGCAGCTGCTCGAATCTCGGTGACGCTCAGGCTCGCCGCCTCGGTATCAGGGTTGCGGCTTCCGACGGACGCAAGTACTTCGCCCACACCCTTAACAACACCGTTGTTGCTCCTCCGAGAATGCTTATCGCGCTCCTTGAAAACAATCTCAACGAGGACGGCTCGGTACGAGTTCCCGAAGTCCTTCGTCCTTACATGGGTGGGAAATCACTTATTACTCCTTAATCTGACGAATTAACCCGATATTTAATGAATATACCCCCGTTGCCATATACATGTGTCAGCGGGGGTTGTTGGTTCTGCTTATTTTTCGTTTTTGAAACAATATTGCTTCTTTTTTTGAATTATACTTTGAGAACAGTAAATAGCCGAGCGCGACGGTGTGTTTTTTCCGGCAAACGATAGGCCGGGAGGTTTATCAAGGCCGTGTTTGCGGAGAAAACACCCTGGCAGCGAGGCGTAATCACCATTATCACCTTGAAAACAATAAGAAAAACCAGTATACTCATATAAGTGTGTTTTATATCCACGAAAAAAGAGGAGGGTATTATAATGAGTAATGAAGCACAGGAAATCCTGGCGTTTTGTCTGTACCTTGCTGTAGTGCTCGCGGTCGGCGTTATTTTCTTCCTTAAGAGCAGGAAGTCAATGGGTGGCGAAAAGGAGTACTTCCTTGGCGGACGAAAGCTAAACGGTTGGGTTGCCGCATTGTCGGCCGGCGCTTCCGACATGAGCGCATGGGTACTTATGGGTCTTCCCGGTTCCATTTACCTTTACGGTATGGGTCAGGTTTGGATCTCGATCGGACTTTTCATAGGCACAATTCTTGCGTGGATCTTCGTGGCACCGAGGCTTCGCAGATTCTCGATCGAGTCGAACGATTCGATCACTATCCCGCAGTATCTTACAAACAGGTTTAAGACGAAAAATCGCCTTCTGCTTATTGTCTGCGCGATCATCTTCCTTGTTGCATACTGCATCTACGCCGCATCGAGCATTGTTGCCTGCGGTGATCTTTTCAACACGGTATTCGGTTTTAACAGATCATGGGCCATGGTCGGCGCTACGGCAATTATACTCGTTTACACATTCCTCGGAGGATTCAACGCAGTCTGCTGGACGGACTTCATTCAAGGCATGCTCATGCTCGTTGCGCTGATGGCAGTCCCGATTATCGCATGCTTTGCCATGGGCGCATCCGATTTTGCTCCCGCAGCAGCTGTTGTTACGGATGAGAATTACTACAATTTCCTCTCGAGCGGCAAATTTGATTGGAAGAGTATCTCCGACATTCTTTCAGGTCTCGGCTGGGGTCTCGGATATTTCGGAATGCCTCACATTCTTGTAAGGTACATGTCCATCCGTTCGGAGAAAGAAATGAAAAAGTCGAGAGTCATCGGTATCTTCTGGACGGGTCTCATTCTTCTTATGGCTTCGATCGTTGCGCTTGTTGCGCATGAATATCTCGGCAGCTCGCTTGAAGAGGGCAAGCAGAGTCTTGTGTTCATCCACATGGTTCGTAATCTTATGCCCGCATTTATCGGCGGACTCCTTCTTTCTGCAATCCTTGCGGCTTCGATGAGTACGGCGGATTCACAGCTTCTCACATCGGCGTCTGCATTCTCGGCCGATGTTTATAAGCCGATCTTTCGTAAAAATGCAAGCAACAAGGAGATGCTCCTTGTCGGCAGAGTCGTTGTTGCCATCATATCCGTGATCGCACTTGTTATCGCAATGGCTCCCGGAACAGGCGGAATCATGGATCTTGTATCAAACGCATGGGGCGCATTCGGTTCCGCATTCGGTCCCGTTATCCTGCTTTCGCTCTATTGGAAGCGTCTCACATATTTCGGCGCTCTCGGCGGAATCATCGCCGGATTTGCCGTTGATGTTATCTGGCTCTTATGCTTCTCGTCGACCGGAATCTACGAAATCATTCCCGGATTTATCGCAGGACTTATCGTTGCGATCGTTGTGACGTTCGTTACAAAGAAGCCTTCGGCTGAAGTTGAACAGCTCTTTGACAACGCATGTGTTAAAAGAGAAGACTGATTGAAGATATGACAGATAAAGCCCGTGACCGCGCAGGTAAGCGCACAAAAAAGAACATGACCCCGTTTTGGGTGACATTTTGTACTTTTCTCGTCCTTGCCGCTGTGGTCGCGGGTTTTCTTTATGCGGGCGATCTGATAAAGGAAAACGAAACCGATAAAGAGCCGGAAACGGACATTGGACAAACAACGGGAAAGACCGATATTGAAGCCGACGACAGTGAGCTGATCTTCGCTGTGAACCGGGATTTGGGAACGATCGACTTTCTTATTCTGTGTCGCCTCGATTCTCGGAAAAACAGGCTTAGGTTAAGCCTGATCGAACCGGAAATGAGTTACACCATGTCGGCGAGCTTATACAGTGAGCTGAGCACGCTGAATGTCAGGCTGCCGCAAAACGGAAGGTTCGGCGGTCTTACCGGCTACTGTACCGAGGGGACCTTTGATACGGGACGTAAGATCGCGGCAGAAATGCTTGCTGTCGACGTTAAGCATTACAGCAGCTTTGACAGTAAGGTCATTGACGAGTTTATCACGGTATCGGGAAATGCGGGAGAAAGGGTGCTTTCGCTTGATGTTTACCCGTCACAGGCGAAGAGCGCGATGTACGGAACACCCGGCACGATGCTTGGTTTTGTTAAAATACTTTTTACAGACACGGTTGAATCTGACAGGACCACAGACGACAGACTTATCTACCTTGAGGCCTTCGACGCTCTCGGAGATTCGGATGTTATCACAGAAACGGTTCCCGTAAAGAAGCACAATGAATCAACGGAGCTTGATGTGTCGGAATGGCGCAGACAGCAAAAACATTGAAAAGGCGGTCTATACGACGCAACACGGGAAAATGGAAGGCGGAAGCTTGCCGGATAAAGATGACAAAGGTTGCGGAATCGCGGAAAGAATACCATTGAAAAGGCGGTCAGGATGATCAGAGACAAAAAAAAATTGATAACGATAATAAAGATAGCGCTCCTTCTGGCAGTCGGTGCGGTTCTCTTTTTTACCGGTAAAAAGGTAGGAGCCGCAACAGTGCAACCCGGAAGTCAGTCGGATCCGCTTGTAACACTCAGTTACCTTGAAAAAAGGCTCGGAGAGGGCGTGACAACCTCAGCCAACGGGAGCGGCGCGGGATTTGAGGTTGTTTCACTTGCGAGCGGAGACAGAATCACCCTTAATGACGGCGCGGAAGCGGTTGTTATTCGGGGAAACGGGACGGTGTTCGGCCAGGGACTCATAAGCATTACGGGAGGAGAAATGTTCACGGAAGGAACGAGTGTTGTTCTTTATTCGGATTATCTTGCAGCAGGAACCGGATGTGGGATAAAAGCATCCGGGATGATGAAAATTTATGTCAAAGGTGGCTTTTTGACATCGAGATAATATTTTTTTCAAAAATCTATGTGCATATTTCACAAAAAATGCTATGCAATTTTGTGAAATAAGCACATGGAGAAATCGGAACAAATGGTGTATGATTGACCAAGATGTGTCCAAACGTCGACATTAAAATTGTATTTATTATAAGGAGGAAGTAATATCATGGCAAGTTTGTCATTAAAGAACATCCAGAAAGTATATCCTAACGGCTTCGTAGCAGTTAAGGATTTCAACCTTGAAATTCAGGACAAGGAATTCATCATCTTCGTAGGTCCTTCGGGTTGCGGAAAGTCCACGACACTCCGTATGATCGCAGGTCTTGAGGAGATCACCCAGGGCGAGCTCTGGATCGGTGACAAGATGATGAACGATGTAGAGCCCAAGGACAGAGATATCGCAATGGTATTCCAGAACTACGCTCTTTATCCTCACATGT
>JAEEGL012600495.1_pt1 | contig 23599 bp, 25 predicted proteins | sample 9134231 | NCBI WGS metagenome assembly JAEEGL01 (sample SAMN16246548, study PRJNA631951) | gut metagenome | biome: gut microbiome; feature: rumen; material: fiber-attached | host: Bos | place: Iran: Karaj | collected 2018-10 | reverse complement strand
TATGTGATGAAGATACTTATAAAAAGATTAAATTATTAATGAATGAATTAAATATTGATGAAACGTATTTAGATGTTATTAAACCAGCTTTAGATAAAGCAAAAGAAAAGGGTGTTCCTGTTATTGCTTTAAAGGTAAATAAGAAGATTATAACTGGTAAACAAACTGATTTATTAACTCCAGCTGGTACAGTAATTTTAAATACGATTAAGTATTTAAGTAAAATACCTGACGATATTTTTCTACTATCACCAACAGTATTAGAGCCGATGTTAAAATTAAAGAAAGAAATGGGTACTGGTGATCGTTTAACATTGCCAGAAGTATTAACAGCATTGAGCATTTGTTCTGTTACTAATCCACTTGCTGCTAAAGCAATGGCTTGCTTAACAAAGCTTAAGAATGCTGAAGCTCATTCAACATATATAGTTACTGGTCCAGATAAGAGAACATTGAAAGATTTGAAAATCAATTTAACTTGTGAAAACGAATTCTTGGAAGAAGAAGGATTATAAAAAGATTGCATGCAATCTTTTTTTGTTTACACTTTATTGCTATTATGGTAGACAAAGGAAAAAAAGATATTGTATAATTTAAGTATGAAAAATGGAAGGATGGGAATTTGAATGGCAGATGAATTTGTTGCTCCAACATTTGATGAAGATTTTGTAGTAGGTGTTACAGCAGATGGGGAGTTAGACGGAGGTTTAAATGATATCGTAGTTGGAGCTACTGAATACTCGACAGCTATAAATAATCTTATTAAGTATTTTAATGATAATACTTTATGGCAAGGTGAAGATGCAGAAGCATTAAGAACAGCTGCTCTTGCTGATGGAGGACCTGTAAAAAAATTATTAGAATATGAAGAAGAACTAAAAAAATTAAGTACTTTAGCTACTAATATAAGAGGTGCTATTGGTGAAGCACAAGAAGGACTAAAGAAAAATGTAAATACAGCTATGGGTACTACAAATAATGGAGGTGCAGTATAATGGCAGATGGTGCAGATTTTAATGTAAAATTTACCGGTAGTGGCGCTCAAGCTTTAGTAAAAGCTATTAATACTGAACTAGAAGCTGCAACTAATGCACATACTAAAGCTATTGAAGCATGGAAAACTGTTAAGAGTAAATTCAGTTTGAGCCCAGGTACTATGGAACAATTAAATGGTGTTGATGAAGGCGAAAAAGCTTTAGATACAGTTGAATTTAAAAAAGTTGTAACAAGTTTACAAAACTTAATATCAGGCGTTGGAAATATTAACGCAACATGGCAAGGTGTTTCTAAGGCTATCGACGATGCAGTTAGTGCTTATACTGGAAATAAAACTTCTTAAAAAGATATCGCGTGATATCTTTTTTTTGTTTTATATATATTATATTTTTGATATAATTATTACATAGTAGGTGGTGTGTGTAGTGGAAGATACAAGCTTAATGGTTTCTTATGTAGATTTAAACACTGACGGAGAAACTTTAGTAACAAATAGTTCTACCATAAATGAGAGCATTGAAGGTATTAATGAAATACTTGGAGGGGATTGGTCTAGTTGGATTGGAGAAGATAAAGCAGCTTATGTTGATAGTTTAAAAAACTTTGTTGTTTTGTTGTCTTTATATTCTCAAGAAATTGGTAATATTGGTTTTTTTATGCAAAATGCATCATCTAGTTATTCAACTGCGGTAAGTAATTTTAAAGGAGCTGATGAATAATGGGAACAATGCTATATGATACGGATGCTGTAGCTCAAAAGAGAGCTTTAGTCGAATATTTTGATAAGATATCTGCTTCTTTAGATGAAATAGGTAAGGTTTCTGTTTCTGATTCTTGGGATTGTACGGAGGCAGATAATCTAAATACTAAATTAGTAGATTTACAAGGAATGATTTCTAGTATTAAATCAGGTTTGAATTCATATTTGGATTTATTCGGTTTAGCAAATTCAACTTATAGTGGTTTAAATAGTGATATAATAAGTGCTATTTCTACTTATGTTAAAGATTAGGGGTGTTGGTGATGAGTGGAAAAATAGATGTAACTTATTCTGTGCCAGAAAAAGATGTTGAACAATTACAAATTATAAATGAGAGAATGTGTAATCTTTTTGCTAGCGAAACGAATAGTATAGATGCTAGTGATTTAAGAACTTTAATTGCAAATTTAAATATTATCTATTTTGATAGTGTATTTGATGCAGTAGGTAATGTAACAAATGGTGTCATTGGTGATAATGATGCTTATATTACAGGAGTTACTACATATGTTAATTCTTTAAAAGAAATTAGTAGTACTTCTTATAGACCTAGTGTTGATTATGATAGTTTAGTATTTAAAAGTGTAAGAAAAGAGGAAGTAAAACCAGAGGTTACTCCTCCTGCTCCTACTGAAGAAGTAGAAGAAATTGTAGAGGTTTCAGAAGAAGTAGTTGACCAACCTGAAACGGAGGAAAGGGAAAAACAAAAAGATCCGGATCCAGTTATAGAACAAGAGACTCCTGTGACACCTGAAGCAGAGCAAAGAGAAGAACAGGAAGATCCAGAACCAGTTATAGAACAAGAAACTCCTGTGACACCTGAAACAGAGCAAATGGAAGAACAAGAGGAACCGGAAGGAATAATAGAAGAGGAGACTCCAGAGGAACCTTCAACAGAACAAATGGAAGAACAAGAAGATCCAGAGGGAATAATAGAGGAGGAGACTCCAGAAGAACCTTCTACAGAACAGATTGGAGAACAATTACCTCCAGTTGCAGTTATAGAAGAAGGGGATACTCCAACTAGTGAAGAACCTCCTATTGTACCAATAGATACAACTGTTAATATTATTGATGATGGAGATACTAATATTGATCCAATACCACATGGCGATTTTGATCCTAGTTTGACACCAATTGCTGAAGGTACTGTTGGTGCTATTGCAGCTCTTCTAAATGGAGACTTATCTCATAATATAGAACCTATTGATGGTTCAAATGCGGATATAAATACTTTATTAAATAATATGTTAGATGATTTGGCTAAAAAGATAAGTGGGATGACTCCTTCTGAGTTGACTAAATTTATTTTAGATTTCTTAGATAAATTAATTAAAAATGTTGATACTTTAAATAAAAATGAATTAGAGAAATTAATACATGACTTATTAGATAAGTTAGCTAATATAGTTGATAAATTAACACCAGATCAATTAATGCAAATACTTAATAAACTATTAGATTTAATGAATAGTGTAATTAGTTCATTAAATGGAGATCAAATAGCTAGTATATTAAATAGATTCTTAGATTTAATATCTAAAGTAGTTGATAAGCTTGATGGTAACCAAATCAGTGATATAGCAAATGAATTGTTAGATGTCCTAGATAAAATTGTTGATAAGTTAAGTGGTGATCAATTATCACAATTAATGAGCAAATTACTAGATAATTTATTTGTTATAATTGAAAAACTTGATGCTGATCAACTTCATGACATAATAAGTAGAGCACAAGATATAATAAGTAATATAATTGATAAATTAAATGGAGATCAAATAAGTAAAATATTAAATAGATTGTTAGATTTAGCCGGTAATATAGTTGATAAATTAACTGGTGATCAGTTAAATCAATTGTTGAATAAATTGATTGAAAATGTTTCTGCGGTAATTAAAAAATTAAATGGAGATCAAATCTTTGATTTAATAAATAAAACTCAAGATATTATCAATAGAATAATTGACAGATTAACTGGTGAAGAGATAGCTAAAATATTTACTAAAGCGTTAGATGTTTTAGAGAAGATAGTAGATAAATTAACAGGAGAACAAATAACAGAAATAGTAAGTAAGATTTTTGAAAATCTTGTTTCAACAATCGAAAAATTAAGTCCAGAGCAATTAGGTGAAGTACTAAATAATTTATTTGATATAGTTGATAAGATAGTTGATAAATTATCTTCTAAACAAATAGCAGATATTGTAAGTAAATTCTTTAATGTTTTGACAAAAGTTGTTGATAAACTAAGTTCAGAGCAAATAATGAAATTAGCAAGAGGATTCTTCAATATCTTGATGCAAATTGCTAAAAAATTAAGTCCAGAGGACTTAGCAAGATTGTATAAACGATTTGTTAAATTCTTATCTAGAATAATAGATAAGTTAGATCCAGAAGACTTAGAGAGAATAATGAGTGTCTTTGGTAAGTTCTTTAACAAGTTAATTGAAAAATTAAGTCCAGAACAAATGGAAGAGTTAAGAGCAATGCTTAACCAGTTCTTGGAATATGTTTATGGTAAGATTGATAATGAAGCAGCAGAAGAAACTGTTAGTGATTTTGAAAAGATTCGTAAGAGAACTAAAGAAAAAGGTGCAATTCCTACTAAGGAAAAGAGCTATGCATTATTGTATACATTCTTAGGATTAATGTTTGTAGCAATAATTGGTTTTGTAGTAAAAAAAAGAAAAGAAAAAAAAGATAAGAAGTGATTAGCATGAGTGAATTAACTAAAGCACAAATAGAAGGTTATATAAGAACAATAGAAAATAGTAAAGATAATTTAAGTGTGGCATTACAAAATTATCGTGACAATATTAGTGCAATTAATACTAGTATGTCTAATATTAAATTCGATAATTGGACAGATGATGTTTCAACAGCTTTTTCAAATTATAAGTCTTCTTTAGAAAGAGGAATTATAGCTGGTTTAAATAAAAGTATTGCTGAATTTGGTTCTTTAAAAAAACTAGAAACTTTGATTGATCAATTATACGAATCTTGTAAAAGATATTTAAATAACTTTGCTGATTCTTCAGCTGAAAGTGCAGCTTTAACTAATTCACCTGGAGAAAGACAAAAAGAAATCATTTCTGATTTGTTAGATCAACTTGCTGCATTAAGATTTGATTCAGATGTTACATTTGAAGAATTACCAACTATTGAACCACAAACTGTTATTATTAATCAATTCGATGTTGTAAGAGTTGTAGTTGATGGTGAAGTTAAAAATATGTATTACTTGGGAACTAATTATGAAGGAAAATCATATTTTTCAGAAACACTTGATGATAGAGCTATTGCATATGTTGCTGTATGGCCTAATGAATTAGGAGAAACAGATGCTGATATAAATCATTGGGCAGAAAGATATCAAGATAGTGCTGTAATTTCTCAAGCAATGATGGAAAGTCGAGCATTATTTGCCATTACAGGTGGTAATACTGGGACATTAACAAAAGGTAATGTACTTAAAAAGTTTTTTGGGTCATATGCAAATGGTCAGTATGTAGGAGATGCTAATTTCAATAATTCTATAGTATTTGAAGACTCATATTATGCACCAGAAGTTGTTGAAAGAGGAAGCAACTCTTATGATGCATCTAATGCATATCATGTTATAAATCCAGAAAATAGTAATTATGTATCACTTGCAACTGTTTTGCAATCAGGTTCAGGATTTACTGAAGATTATCATCCAGATGTGTTATTAAAACCTGGAGAAAGAATTTCAACAAAATATTGGTGGTTGTTTTTCGATACAAAATGTTATATAGGAAGTGATACAGAATCTGTGTTATTACATTGGGATGATTCAACAAATCAATACTATGCTGTTAAAGGAAATGGATTCTATACAGCGGCTAGTAATAGTGCTTCAGATTATGGATTTAGAAGGATTTCAATTGAACAATTGAACAATTCTGATACAAAATTCACTGTAGAAGAATAAAAAGCACTATATTTTATAGTGTTTTTTTTATATAATTATATTGAGGGATAGATATGAAAAAGAAAATAGGATTATTTTTAAATTTAATAATTATTGTATTAGAAGTAATAGGATTATATTTAAGCGTAGGAATGTTAAAAGAACAATTATTCTTATATTATACACAAGATAGTAATATTTTCTTATTGATAGCTTCCTTATTATATGTAATTAATTATAATAAAGATAATAAGAAATACGTAAGTCTTTTAAAATATGGAGCGACTTTATCCGTTATGGTTACATTTATTGTAGTTATATTGGTTTTAGGACCAATGACTAATTTAACTTATAAATGGTTATTATTTGATAGTGCTAATTTATATTTCCATACTTTATGTCCTTTGCTTGCTTTAGCAGCATTCTTATTCTTTGATGATTTAGATATAAAAGGCAATACAGATAGTTTATGGGCGATGGGCTTTACTTTTGCTTATAGTGTTGTAATTATAATATTAAACTTAATTAAAGTGGTTGATGGACCATATCCTTTCTTACATTTATATTCTAATCCAATATATGTATCTATAATGTGGTTTATAATATTGGAATGTGGAACATTTGCTTTAGCAAAAATACTGGAAATAGGAAAAAATAAAATACAAACTAAATAGTTTGTATTTTTTATGTTATAATTTTATTGGTGATGAAAATGAAGAGTTATATGTATAATACAGAAAATACTTGTTCTAAAAGAATTAGTTTTGATCTAGATGGCGATATAGTACATAATGTTAAATATCATGATGGAGGATGTCCAGGTAATTTACAAGCTGTTCCTAGATTGGTTGAAGGATTAAGTATTAAAGAAATAGAAGAAAAAATTGGCGGAATTCAATGTGGATTTAGGGGAACATCTTGTGCTGATCAATTAGTAAGAGCATTGAAAAAAGCGCAAAATGAAAAATGAAATATATATTAATATTTTTTATTAAAATTTATCAAAAGATTCCTGGACCATGGCACAATTCGTGCAGGCATCAACCAACTTGTTCAAATTATGCAATTATTGCTATTGATAGGTTTGGGGCCATAAAAGGAACATATTTAAGTATAAAACGAGTTTTAAGATGCAACCCTTGGGGAACAAGTGGATATGATCCAGTTCCTGAAAAAAAAGTATGATATAATTATAGTAGGTGAAAAGTATGGATGAGAAATTAAATAATGTAGTATATGCAGTTGGAGTACTTTTAGCAATTGCTTTATTAATATTTAAAAATAATATGACTATAGTAGTAGTTATATTAGCTATAGGTTTATTAGCCGGTGGAATTATTTATTTAATTATGAGAAAACCAGTCGGTTATTTGATGATTGGCTTTGGTATTAGTGTAGCTATTGGTCTTACTTTGAATAAAACTGGAGTACTTAAAATAAATGATGCTGTTTCTTTTGTATTCGCTTTAGCTATAGCATTATCAATGATATTAGCTTTAGTAATTGAAATATTAAGAAGAAAAAGTATTATGACTACACATACACTTATAGTAGAGGCAGAACTTATTGATTTAGTAAGAGATACAAATGTAAAAAAAGAAATGTATATGCCTGTATATAGTTATAAAGTAGATGATGAAATATATGAAGTTAATTATACTAGATTTTTGCATAAACATTTACCAACTATCGGTTCTACTAAACCATTAAGAGTAAATCCAAAAGATCATGGTGATGTATATTTTGATACAGAATTAAAAGATAAAGTATTATTTATTAGTTGTGCGGTAGTATTTACTATTGCTTCAATTATAGTTTTATTAAATATATTGTTATGAAAAAGTATAATAGTATAGAAGAAGTAAATAATGACTTTAATATTTTGGAAGCAAAACATTTTGTTATAATTAATGATTATATTACCGGAATTTTAAAAATTGATGTTGTAAAGGACTTTGAAAAGTTTTTATTTGAGATGAGAGATGCTGTTTATGAGATGGAAGTAGATGATGAACATCTTATGGAAATAGCGAAGATTAAATCGAAAATACAACATTATAATACAGAGATTTTAGAAGACGAAGAACTATTAGATTTAGCTTATAGAAATCAATAAAATGCTATATCTAAAAGTTATATCAGTCTTTTTTTTCTTTCCATGAAAACATATTATTGTTATAATAGTATCGTTCCCTTTAAAGGAAAGTAGTGAATTTATTATGAAAAGAATGAGTTCTTTTATAATTACAATACTAGCTTTTGTAGTTGGTATAAGTAATGTAAAAGCACTAACAATTGGTAATTGTGATGTTTTATTATCATATAAATCTAATAGTAGTTTAGATGATAGTAATTATGTTTGCAAAAACCAAGTATTTGGCGATTCAACTGCTAATTTATATTATGATGGAGCGAAAAATAAGATAGTATTAAATAATTTTAGTGCTTATTATGTTTCTATCTATGATAATGTATCTTTTGTAGTTAATGGTACAAATAATATTTCATTATTGCATACTGGCGAACATTTAATAAATGTTAGTGGGGAAGGCAATATTAAATTTAAGGAAGATTCATATGTTAAGAAAGTAAATAACGGGGAGCTAGTATATAATTATTTATATCAGGGGAAGACGATTATTAAAAGTGAAAAATTAATATATGAGGGAACAAAAAAAGAATTTTTAAATGATTATAATGAATTAGCGGAAATTAATAATCTACCTAATGAGTATGATGAAAACAATTTTGAGATGGTTCAAGCTATCGATTTTGTTAGTATGACTTCAGGTAGTATTACAGATGAATGGATGCAAAAACATATTGAGACAAACTTAGAAGCAACTGTTGTAGATGGTTATGGCTTTATAAAGTATGTTGAAAAAGAAGAAGAACCTGTTAATAATGAAGAAAATAAAACTTTAGTAAGCGAAAATGTAATCTTAGTAAGTGATGAAGATATTAATTCTAAATATGAACTAAATGTTGCAGATTTAAGTGCTGAAAAAGAAAAAATTTCAGATCAATTAGATAATTATGATGTACTTAGTTTATATGATGTAAGTGTATATCAAGGTAATAATCTAGTTGAAATGAAGAATGGTAAATATACTATTAAAATTAAACTACCTGATGACGATTCTATGTATCAAAATCATCGTATTATATATGTAGATGATGAAGGTAAAGTAGCTGAATACTTCGAGGGAAGAATTGAAGATGGCTATGTAGTGTTTGAAACTACGCACTTAAGTCAATATGGTGTTATTGCTGAAGCAGTAGAGGTAGTTGTTCCAAAAGTAAGTAAGAGAAAAGTTATTTTAAATTTATTTAAAGTAAGTGTATTATTAGGAGTCTTTTTAGTCTCAGCAGCAATAATTACATTACTTACATTGAAAAGTGGTTTAATTAAAAAAAGAAAAAAGAGAAGAGCTTAAAAGTTCTTCTTTTTTTGTGTTATACTTTAGATGGTGTTTAAGATGAAATATATAGCAACATATTTAGCAATTATTAATTTAATTACTTTTATTATTTATGGAATTGATAAGAAAAGAGCTATTAGAAAACAAATTAGAATTAGTGAAAAAACTTTAATTTCTTTAGGTTTTATTGGTGGCTCATTAGGTGCTTTAATAGGAATGTTTATGTTTCATCATAAAACAAGAAAAATATGGTTTTATATGGCAAATATTATGTTCTTAGCAGGATGGTGTTATGCATTAGTAAAAATGTATATTTTATGATAAAATAAATTATGGAGTTGATCCGAATGAAATTAAGTTTAGCAATGTATTTTATATTATTTATTATATACTCAACTGCTGGATGGTTTTTGGAAACAATGTATTGTTTTTATAAAACAAAAAAGTTAGTAAATAGGGGATTTTTAATTGGTCCAGTTTGTCCAATATATGGACTTGGTTGTGCTGCAATTATTTTCTTTTTGAGTAGATATAAAAATGATACTATAACTTTATTTGTTATGGCAGCTGTTATATGTACAATATTAGAATACTTAACTAGTTATATAATGGAAAAGTTATTTAAAGCTAGATGGTGGGATTACTCTGATAAGAAGTTTAATATCGATGGACGTGTTTGTGGAGAAAATACTTTAGCTTTTGGTATTTTAGCAGTTTTAGTGGTTAATTTTGTTAATCCATTTGTTGTAGGTATTCTAAATAAATTTAGTGTAATTCAGATTAATTCTATAGCTATTGTTTTAGCAGTTCTTTTATTTACTGACTGTTTTATGTCTTTTAGAATAATTAATGGATTTAAAAAGACAGCTAATTCAGTAAAGAAAGATAATACTGAAGAGATTACTAATAAAGTAAGAGAAATATTAATAAAACGTGGTGGTTTTTACAAACGACTTGTTTCAGCGTTTGATTTTGAGGCATCTTCTAAATTAATTCTAGATTTTACAACCCGTATTAGATTAGATGCAATTAAAAAAGCTCAATTAAAAAAAGAGAGAAATAGTGGTAAAAATGATTCTTGATAAAGATACAAAATATGAAAAATCAATGAAAACTATCGATAGATATTTAAAGAAACGTGGATATAATACATATCTTACGATATTTTTGAATGGCTATAATAACAATCATATTTATATTAGTTTTAATTATGTTGAAAAGATTAAAGCTTATAGAATGGTTTGGTTTGATTTAAATTATATAGATTTAAAACATTTAGATAGGTATATTAGTGAACAAATAATGACTAGTTTTGCTGCTAATAAATTAGTAGAAGGAATAGTTGGTTTAAAGATAAAGCCAGCCTTAGAATTTAGTGATGATATATTAGGTGATAGAGTTATTATTAAGAATTATCTTAAAGATGGCGAAGTATATGGCTTTGATAGATTTCTACCTAAAAAATGGTCTTCTTTAATTGATCCGATTATATTAGTATTTTCTTATGTTCCACGAAGTATGGAATTATTTGTTAATGAGTTTTTTGCAAAGTTTGATAATACAGAAGAATTATATAATACAAGAAAAGCAATTAGATTTAATCTAAAGAAAGATAAATTTGAAAAGTTCTTTGGTGAAATGGAAAGAGATAAAGGTACTAAGTTATATGCAAATAGCAGAGTATTATTTTTAGAAAAATTAGAGGATAAATACTTAGCTATTGTAGAAGATGTAGAACCTGTATTAGTAGTGATTCATGAAATAAATGATGACTTTACAATATTATGGTGTTCTTGTCCTGGAAAGAAGTACTGCTCTCATATATATGCTGCATTACTCGCTTTAAAAAATAAATCCTTTAATAGTTTTTATAAAGTAAGATATAAAGGAGATAATTTTACGCTTTTAGATAGAGTAAGAGATGGTTTAGTTTATTTCTGCTTTGGAATTAAAGATGAAACATTGTTATTAATTAGTGATAACGGAGGAATTGTAGCTTCACCAATTGTAGAAAATGGTAAATGTATGTTTGAAGTTATTGAAGATGATGATGATTGTAGTTTGTCTAAATTTTTGGAGAAATATAATGATTAAAAGATATTTTAAAGGATATCTTTTTTTATGATATAATTTAGATGGTGAATAGTTATGTTTAAAGGATATAAGTATTTTTTAGCAGAAACACAGAATAGTACAAAAGATAAAGTTAAATATACTGTTATTGGTCAGTATGTTGGTAATGAATTATTATATTGTTTTATTGCTTTTATTGTTTATTATCTTTTAGTAGTTATTAGTGTTAAATTATTTCCTATAGCTGTTGTATTGCTAGTATTATTTATATTATTTATTTTTAGATCTAGACATGCTTCATTAGGAATTACTAAAGATAAATTAATAATAGTAAAGTTTAGTAGAATAAGAAAAGAAATAAAACAGATATATGAAGTACCAATAGATGAAATAAAATATTTTGATTACAAAAAAATATCGTTTGTAAATACATTTAAAGCTTCGTTTTTTAGTAAAGAGGGTACATTTGTAAGATATAGATTTAGATTTGCAAGTTACTATTTAAGTAAAGATAGTAAGTTATATAAAGATAATTATATGGGGTTGGTTAAAGAATTAAAGGGTATTCAAAAGGTACTAGATAAGGGTGATTTTTAGTGTTAGAGATAAAGAATTATTCAATGGAATATTTTAAAGGAAAGAAAGTAATTGATGGTTTAGATTTAACAGTAAAAGATGGTGACATTTATGCTTTTGTTGGTAGAAATGGTGCCGGTAAAACAACAACTATTAAATCAGTAGTAGGGATTAATCACATTACAGAAGGAGATATTGTTTTAGATAAGGTTAGTATCTTAAAAAATCCTTTAGAATATAAAAATATGATTGCTTATATTCCTGATAGTCCTGCTTTATACGAAAGTTTAACTGGTATTCAATATTTGAATTTTGTTGCTGATATGTATGAGGTAACCGAAAGAGATAGAATAAGTAGAATTAAAGAATATGCTAAAAAGTTTGAATTATATAATGAATTAGGTGATGTAATATCTAGTTATTCACATGGTATGAAACAAAAACTTGTTTTAATATCAGCATTTATTCATAATCCAAGATTATATATTTTAGATGAACCTTTTGTTGGATTGGATCCTAAAGCAGCTTTTACTTTAAAAGAATTATTAAAAGAAAAAGCTAAAGAAGGTAAGATGATATTCTTTTCAACACATGTATTAGATGTTGCTGAAAAGTTGTGTAATAAAATCGCTATTATTAAAAATGGTAAGTTAATAGTAGATGGTGATATGGAAGAAACAATTGCAAATAAATCTTTGGAAGAAATATTTATGGAGCTTGTTGTAGAAGATGAATAAGATAATTAGATTGATATATGTTAATTTAGTTGAAAGTTTAAATATTAACATGATAAATGAATCGAAGAGGATTGGTGCAAAAGATTCTTCGGAGATTAAATTAGTTATTACAGCAGTTCTAGGGATTTTATTTGGAGTTATTTTATATAAGTTTTATGATTTAGCAGGGGCGTTTTTAGTAAATAAATATTATATTTTAGTAATTGCTTTTATTGTATCAACATTAACAGTGTTTTTTAGTAATTTAGTAAGTGTTGAAGATACATTGTTTAGAGGTAATGATGTAGAATTGTTATATTCATTTCCATTAACAAAAGGGCAGATTGTACTAAGTAAATTATTTAATATATATCTTAGAAATTTATTTTTTATATGTATTATTAATATACCAGCTATATTATCATTTGCTTCTTATTTAAAAGTTACTGATTTAGTTGGTTTGTTATATTTTTTGTTTTCTTTAACAATACCTTTTATACCAATAGTAATTACTTCTTTACTATCTTATGGTAATGCTTATATGAAAGCTAGGAGAGATCATAAATTATTATTTGGTTTAGTTAGAGTAGCTGTTTTTGCATTATTTATTGCAATTATTTATGGAGCAATTGGAACTGTTAAATTTACTGCAATAGATGCTTATATGAGTGAATTATTTAATAAATTATCGAGGTTTTATCCTTTTATAAATATGTTTAGATATTCATTAGTAGATAGTAATCCTTTTTATATATATTTAGGTTTAATATTACCAATTTATATTTTATATGTATTTATAGTATTCTTAGCTAATAATTATATTAAGTTAATATCTATCTTGAAAGGTGTTAATGTTAAAAACCAATTTACGATGGGTGATGTTAAAAACAATGGTAAATTATTGGGTATGATAAAAAAAGAAATAATAACAATATTTTATGATAAACCTTATTTTATGCATACTATTGGAATGGAAATAATAGGTACTATTGTTGTATTAGGTATTTGTATTGTTAATCCATTAGCAAGGCTTAAAAATGTGGAACATATTGTATATTACTATAATACTTTTATGCCAAGTATTATTGCTTGTTTATCAAGTTTGTGTTGTACAACAATATCTTCTTTATCTTTAGAAAAAGATAATTTAGCTATGTTAAAATCAATGCCTTTAAGATTTGGTAATATTTTATTTTATAAAGTATTAACTAATATAGTTATTTGTTTACCATTTTTATTAGTTAATTTATTATTAATTAGTATTTTTATGGAAACAGAAGCAATAGTTATATTAATTAGTTTTATATATGCTTTCTTTACTATTTTGTTTGTAAGCATTTTAGGTATTACTTTAGATTTTGTATTTATAGATAATAAAGAAAAAGATAGAAATGTTATTATTAAGCAAAGATTAATAACTTTTATACCACTTATTGTATGTGCTGTAATTGGTATATCTCCATTTTTATTACCAGTTTATTATAAATACTATTATATGATTGTTTCATATGCAATGATGGAATTAGTAGGTATAATTATTTGTATAGTTTATCTAATACTTAATTATAAAAAACTAATGAATCAACTAGAATTATAGGAGTAGAAATACTCCTTTATTTATGGTATTATATTTAAGAATAGAGGGATACTTATGAATGATTATGATCTAATTGTTATAGGTGCAGGTATTAGTGGGTTAATAGCAGCAAATGTAGTACAAAAAGAAGGTAAAAAAGTACTTGTATTAGAAAAGAATAATATTTTTTCTAAAGAAAGCAATAGTCTTATTAAAGGTCGTTTTGCTTTTAATCCTAGTTTGAGTGAAGTAGGATATTACAATAGTGAAAATGATGTAGTTGATAATATTCTTAAAAATATAGGGATTAAAAAAATAAAATATATTAAAACTAATGAAGCTTTTAGATTAGTATCTAAAGACGAATATGGTCATCGTTTGGATTATGTATTACCTTTTGGAATTGATAATTTTATTGAGAAGATGGAAGAATATGTTCCCGATTCTAAAGAATGTATGGAAAGTTATTTTAAATTAGCAGAAGAATGTAACAATGCTCTTAAATATATATTGGGTACTCATGGTGAACCAAATGAAGAAATAATGAAAAGTAAATATGAGAATTTCATGAAAGTATCTACTTATTCACATAGCGAAGTATTAGATATGCTAGGTGTTCCTTTGCATGCTCAAGAAATATTAAATACATATTGGATTAATTTTGGATCTTCTGAAACAGAAATATCTTTTGTTCAATATGCATCACAAATGTATGAATATATTAAGAATGGTATTCATGTATTAAGAAATGGTAATTATGAACTTTTATATGCATTATTAAATGAATTCACACGTAAGGGTGGAGATGTAAGATTTAATTCTTGTGTTAAAAATTTGATAGTAGATAATGGTTGTGTTAGAGGTGTTACTTTATTAAATGATACAAATATAGCAAGTAAGCACGTTCTATTTAATGGAAGCTTACATGAACTGTATGGTAAATTGATTGAAAAAAAAGATTTACCAATAAGAGCTGTTCAACGTTGTAATCAAAAGAGATTAGGTTTAAGAAGATTTACTGTTCAATTGGGTTTAAATAGAACAATTGATGAATTAGGAATTCATAATTATAGTTATTATATTTATGATACTTTAGATAGTGATTTAGAATTAACAAAGATGAATAGTTTAAGTGTAGATAGTGCTTATTGTAGATGCTTAAATGTTATAGATAATGGTGTAAGTCCTGATGGAACTACTTTATTAGAATTAAATACATATTTTAGTGGAAGTGTATTTGAAGAAGAAATAACTGATGCTAATTATGAAAAGATTAAGAATAAAGTAGCGAATAGTTTGATTAAATTATTTGAAGATAAAATGAAATTAAAGATAAAACCATATATTGAAGAAATAAATGTTTTAACACCAGCAGATTACTATTTAATGAATGGTAATTATGTAGATGGTTATAAACTAATTAGCTTTGATAATATGTTATATAGATACTTTAATATAAAGAATGAAAGATATATTAAGGGATTATATAACTGTGGTTCTTTTGGTATTTTTGGTAGTACAATGGATGGTTTATTCATGTCTGGTGAGATAGCTGGCGAATTAACTATTATGGATATGGCAGGTGAATAAAATGGCAACAATAAGATTTAGTTCACTTGGAAATAGTGATATCAAAAAATATAAAAATATAACAGAATTAGCAGAAGATTATGTAACTCAAGGAAAAGATAAAGCTTTGAAATTAGATAATAAATATGATGAAATAGCACCAATTATTTTTAATGATAAAATTAAAATGATTGTTTCGAGAATGATAGAAGTCGCTCCTGGTTATAAATTAATTACGGTTAGAAATGAAAAAGAAGCAAAGATTGCATTATTTAATCCTGGTCAATATATATCTGTAACGATTGTATTAGATGGTCGAATTATGACAAGAATTTATACAATTGTATCTGGTATTAAAGATGCTAAATTATATGAATATAGTTTTATAGTTAAAAATGATTCTAATGGTAAGATGAGTGATTTTCTATATAACAATTTAAAAGTTGGTGATGATCTAATTGTATCTGGACCATATGGTGATTTTTATTATAATGAATTAATTGATAAAAAGAATATTATTGGTCTTACTTCACCTGATGGAATTCAACCATTTATTTCAATGGCAAGAGCTATTAGTGATGGAGATTTGAATGTTACTTTAAAACTATTTTATAGTGCAAAGACATATGATGATTTAGTATTGATAGATTATTTAAAAAAGATAGTTGATAGTACTGATAAAGTAGAATTATATGTTTTACTTAGTGAAGAAGAAAGAAAAGGAACTATCAATGGTGTTATTACTTATGAGGAGATTAATAAGATCTTTGATAAAGATTGCAGTATTTTTATTTCAGGAGAAGAGGGTTTCTTAAAATATCTAAATAAAGAATTAGATAAACTTAAGGTACCAAGAAAATTTATTAAATGTAATATGTTTAAACCAAAATGTAATATTAAAAAAGTAAAAGCTTATTTAATGACTGTACATGTAGGGGATGAAAAATATGAATTTCCTTGTTACAACAATAAGACAATACTAGAAAGTATAGAAGAAAATAATTTATATGTTCCAAATAGATGTCATATAGGTACATGTGGTTTATGTAAGACAAAATTAATTAATGGAAAAATAAAAGTTATTAATGATAGAAGGAATATTAATGATATAGATAATAATTTAATATGTCCTTGTTCAACTTATCCATTAAGTGATATTGAAATAAGAATTAGATAGAAAGGGCTTGAAAAAGTCCTTTTTTATGGAAAACTTTCTTGTAATGATATATAATTTAATTAGGTGATACATATGTATTTAGATGAAGTCAAAGCTAATATGAATATCAGAAATAGTTGTTTAGGTCCAAATGCTTGTAGGGATGAAGAAGCATATAGATTTAGAGATATTGATGATGATATAAGACCACCTTTTTTTAGAGATATTGATAAAATAGTTTATTCACTTTCTTATACAAGATATATGGATAAGACTCAAGTGTTTACTTTTAATGATAATGATAATATAAGTAAAAGAATGACTCATGTTCAAATGGTTAGTAAGATAGCTAGAACAATCGGCCGTGCTTTAGGTTTAAATGAGGATTTGATTGAAGCTGCGGCTTTAGGACATGATTTGGGTCATGTACCTTTTGGTCACATTGGAGAAAGAATCTTAAATGAAATAAGTGTTAAATATGGAGAAGGGTATTTTAATCATAATATTCAAAGTGTTAGAACTTTAATGTATGTAGAAAATAATGGTATTGGAAGTAATATTTGTCTCCAAGTATTAGATGCTATTATGTGTCATAATGGAGAATTGGAATTAAGAGAATATCGTCCAAGAAAGAAAACTAAAGAAGAATTTTTAGAAGAATATGAAAAATCTTATACTGAGAAAGATCAAGTTAAAAAATTAGTACCTATGACATTAGAAGGTTGTGTAGTAAGAATAAGTGATATTATTGCTTATATTGGTAGAGATATAGAAGATGCTATTAGATTAGGTATTATAGATATTTCTTCAGTACCTTCTGAAATAACTGATGTGTTAGGTGTTAAGAATGGTCAGATTATAAATACAATTATTATGGATTTATTAAAGAATAGTGTGGGTAAAGATTATTTATGTTTAAGTCCTAAAGTATTTGAAGCTATAAAAAAATTAAAAAGTTTTAATTATGAAAATATTTATAGTGTTGCAAATAGTATGGAAGATGTTAGATTTTATGAACAAGTATTTAATGAAGTATTTGAAACTTGCTTAAGATTTATTAAGACACAAAAGAAAGATACTAATATATTTAAAACCTTCTTAGAAGGAATGGATCCTGAGTATTTAAAGAATACTTCTGATGAAAGAAAAGTACTTGATTATATAGCTGGTATGACTGATGATTATATTCTTAAGGAATATAATTCATTAAGTGAATAATAATTGATTTTAGTAAAATAGAATATTATAATTTAGGTAGAAATAGAGTGATATTTATGAAAAAAGATACAAAAAAGAAAAAGTTAGCTATTGTAGAGAAAAAAACAAATAAAATATCTAAGGATGTTAAGGATTTTATTAATAATAAGAAGGTATTTAATATTAGAATAAAAAAGATAATTTTAATACTTGCTTGTATATTATGTTTATTCTTATTCTTTAAAGTAGTAGGTGGATTAATTAAATTGATATTTAGTGATAAATATCCTGAGTATCCTTTGATTTACCAAAAAGCTAATGGGGAAATGAAAGTCATTGGCACAAAAGATAAGAGTGGAACTAAATTATCTAGTACTGATTTCGTAGAGAATGTAGTTTATGCTAATACAACTGATAGATATGCATTGTTCTTAAAGAATGGTTCATTGTATTTGTATGATGCTAAAAAGAAAGATGAAAAGATTAAAGTATTAAGTGATGTTAAGTCTTATAAATTTAGTGAAGATGATAAATATATATATGCTTTAAATAAGAGCAATCAATTATATATCTATAATTATAAAAAAGCTACTAAGATAGATAGTGATGTATCTTCTGTAAGAGGAATATCTAAAAATTATATTTTCTATGTTAAAAATGGATCATTATATATGAAAAAAATAAGCTCTAAGAAGAGTGATAAAGTTAAGATAGAAGATAAATTTGGTTCTGAGTTGACTATAGCTAAGAATGAAAAAGTTATTCTTTATAAAAATGGGGCAAATGAATTAAAGAGATATAATATTAAAAAACAAAAAGGTGAAAAGATAGCTTCTTATGTAAATAAATATTATAGTAATGATAATTGTACAAAATTCTATTATGTAAATGATGAAGATACAGCAACACTTTATTATTTCAATGGTAAAGAAGGATTGAAAATTGTTAAAGATGTTTATGATATCTCAGCAATAGATGTTGATAATAAGATTGCAATTTATATAAAAGCAAATAATAATAAGTTTAGTTTATATTTCCAAAGAGAAGATAAAAATGCTGTTAAAATGGAAGACGATTTAAAAGAACCAGTTTATGCTAAGATTTATAAAGGTAAAGAAGTTTATTATATAAATAGTGATAAAGAATTAAGATATGGAGTTATTAGAGGAAAGAAAGTATCTAAGATAAGAACTTTATCTGATAATGTAAGTGATTCACTAAAATCTTATAAAAAAGGATTTGCTTTTGTAGCAAATATGAAAGGTAATTCTGGTGAATTATATGTTGTTAAACATGGACGTATTAAACAAATAGATGAAGACGTTTATAAAGCAAGTACTATTAAAGTAAATACAAAAGGTAATAAGATTTACTACTTTAAAGATTATGGCACTAGTAGTGGAGATTTATATTATACAAAGGGATCTAAACCTAAACTAATAGCTACTGATGTATATAAATATCAAAATGTTAAAAATGATTTACTATACTATATTAAGGATTTTGATGTTTCAGAAATATCTGGTGACTTATATAGATATAATGGTAAGAGTAAGTTAATTGAAAAAGATGTAAGAACAATGGCTGCTATACCAAATTATTTTGAACAATAATAAAAAAATACCTTTGGGTATTTTTTTATATGTTATAATACTTGTTAGTGAAAAAGGGACAACTAAAGGAGGATAGCAATGGAATATAAATTATATAATAACAAGATTAAAATACATACTGTAAAAAGCAATAAATTTAAAAATTGTATATTGGAAATAATGTTTACAAATAAAGTAGACAGAGAAAAGAAGACAATAAATACTTTATTAGATGATTTATTATTTTATAGTAGTGAAAAGTATAAGACAAAAAGAGAATTAAATATTGAATTAGAAAACTTATATAATGCTTCTGTTAGATGCTGGAATACAAGAATCGGAGAAAATTTAGTTACACATATGTGTTTAGATTTTTTAAATCCAAAATATTGTGAAGAAGGTTATTTAGAAGATGTAATTAAGTTACCTTTTGAATTATTATTCAGACCTAATATAAAAAATGGTAAGTTCGATGAAAAAAGTTATACAATTGTAGAAAATAGATTGAAAGCTTATTTGGAAAGTGAAAAAGATCATGCTACTGGTTATGCTTTAGACAGAAGTTTGGAATGTATGGATGAAAAAAGTTTATCTAGTATTCGACCTTGTGGAAAATTAGAAGATCTATTAAATGCAACAAATGAAGATGTAGTTAAAGAATACAAAAAATTATTAGAATCTTCTTGTGAAATATATGTTCTTGGTAATCTTGAGATGGATACAGTAGTTAAACTAATTGAAAAAAATATTGATTTAGTAAATAAAGACTATACTGGTGATTATTATATTGATAATAAAGTTAAAGATGAAGTATTAGAAGTAGTAGAAAGTGGAAGATATGAACAATCTACATTAATAATGATTAATAATATGGTAGGTATTAGTGAAAGAGAAAGAAATATCACTAGTAAGTTATTTAATTATATATTTGGTAGTGGGGGATTAACATCAAAACTATATAAATATATAAGAGAAGATAATTCATTATGTTATGCTCTTTCTAGTTCTTATTATCGAAATGATAATCTATTAGTAATATATGCTGGTATTAATTCAAAAGATAAAGATAAATGTATGGAATTAGTAGATAAAGCATTAAAGGAAATGATAGATGGAGATTTTAGTGACGAAGAATTAATGGATGCTAAGAAAAACTTAGAGACAATGATTAAGTCATCTTTAGATAGTCTTTATGGTATTGTTGGTAATTATTATAGTCATCTTACACAAAATACACCATTAATAGAAGAACAAATAGAACTAATTAACAATGTTACAAAAGAAGAAATAAAAGAGTTAGCTAAGAAAGTAAAACTAAATACAGTATTCCTTCTAGTTGGGGAGGATGAAAAATGAAAGAGATAGTTTTTAAAGGTTTAGATGAAAAATTATATATAGATAAATGCGATAATGGAATGCCAATTTATATGGTAGTTAATGATTTAGTAAATAATTTTTATATTACATTAAATGTTAAATATGGATCAGTAGATACTGAATTTAAGATAGACGGTAGTGAAGAATATCTAAAAGTACCAGATGGTATTGCACATTATTTGGAACATGTTAATTTTAATATCAGTGATGATGAGACGGCTCATGATATTTTTAAAAAATATGGAGCACAAATAAATGCTTATACAACATTTGATTTTACGTCTTATGAAGTATTTGGTAACAGTCATTTTGAAGAAAATTTAAATAATTTATTAAACTATGTACAAAAACCTTATTTTACTGATAAGTTGATAGAAAAAGAACGTGGAATTATTATTGAAGAAATCAAAATGGGTAAGAATCGTCCTGGTCACAAATTATTTTATGGAACAAATAAAGCTGTATTTAAAAAGGATAAAAAAAGAAATCTAGTTACTGGTGAAGTTAAAGATGTTAAAAAGATAACAACACAAGATTTAAAACTAGTATTTGATACTTTTTATCATCCAGCGAATATGTTTGTAATTATAACAGGTAATTTTGATCCAAAAGAAGCTGTTAGAATTATTAAAGAAAATCAAAATAGTAAAGAGTTTATTAAATATAAAAATCCTGTGGTTAAGGAAGAAAAAGAACCAATTACTGTTAATAAAGAATTTGATAAAATTGAATGTAATGTTGAAATACCTAAATGTAAATTATGTTATAAAATGCCAATAAGTATATTTGGTGATATTGATGAAATGGTATTAGGAATTCATTTAGGAGCAATATTAAGAAATAATTTTGGTAATACTTCTTTATTAAGAGAAGAATTATTAGAGAAGAAACTAGTAACAATGCTTGGAGCTTCTTCTGATATAGATAATGGTTTTCTTGTAATTGAAATTACTTTTGAGAGTGAACATGTTGAAGAGGTATTAGAAATCTTAAAAGATAAGATGAAACATTTAGAAATTAGCCAAGAAGATATAATTCGTCGTAGAAGAGCAAATATTGCTTCTTTGATAAATGGTTTTGATGATATTGAATATATTAATAGTGATATTTCTTATCAATTGATATCTTATGATAAAATTTATGATGATATTTTTGAATTATATAGTAATACTAGTTTAGATATTGCTAAAAATATAGTTAAAAATATTGATTTAAATCATACTAGTACTGTAATGTTGGTTCCTTTTGGAAAGTGATAAATTTGACAAAAAACCCGTATTTACATATGATTATTTATGTAAATGGGGGTTTTTTTAATGAGAAAAAGTAACGTTTATTATAATAATATGGGTATAACTGATTCTCAAATAGAAACATATAAAGCAATAATAGAACATATTAAGAGAGGTATTTTTGTTCAAAAAGAAATAAGATATCTTGATAATGAAGCTGCTTTAAAATTTATTATTGCAGAAAGAGAATATGAAGTTTTTATTGCTATTATCAGAACTTATTCTTATGAAGAAAAAGGAATGATTAGAAGAAGATATTTGGTTGATCCATTTTCTAGAAATATAGAGTCATTTATTAGAGATGCTTATACTACTTATTCAAGTGCTGTAGAAGCTGCTAGAAACCGAGGTATAAAGGCAGATCCAGAAGTAATTATTGATAATTCAATAATTATTCCTGAAGAAGAAAAGAAACGTTTGTTAGATGCTATGTTTGATTCATATCCTAAAAAAGATGTTGATATGAATGTAATAGAGGATGTATTAGCAAGACAAATTAGTGGTTGGTCATATCCAATAAAAAGTGATAGAGATGTAATTAGATATAGTGAAATATCAAATCTTTATCCAAGTTTGGAATTATTCCATAAAAATATAATGACAACTTATAATGATACATCTGGTTGTTATGATGATAGTGGTTATAACGGACCCGTTCATACGGAAATTAGAATCGATTATAACTCTTTAGATGAAGAGAACAAGATGTATGCAGAATTATTAGTTAAAAAAGGTATTGCTAAAGAAATAGATGAAGGTAATGAACATAAAGGAATTAGTATCTTTGTACCATGTAGAAGAGATGAATATGTTGGTGAAGTATCTAATAGAATGTTTGCTATATTAGTTGGTTTTAAAAAACAAGATATGTTATATGGTAAAGTACAACCTGGAGAAGTATTAAAATCAATTAATAATTATCTAAGATATTTTGAACAAGAAATACAAGATAGTGTAAATGCTATTTTAAGAGAAGGTATCAATAATTATAATTTAGCTAGAGTAAATAGAATATTAAATTTAGGATTCTATTATGATAAAACTGAAAATCAATTCTGGGCAGATGAATTCTATTATAGAAGACATGCTGAATTTATTGGTAGTCAAAGAGTTATTGATACAGATGTTAAATTAGAAAAAAAGATACCACAAGAATAGTGGTATTTTTTTAATAAAAAAAAGACTCATAAGAGTCTTTTTTATTTTATTATCTATTATAGTATTCAACGATAAGTGTTTCGTTAACTTCTTGATTAAGTTCACTTCTATCAGGTAATCTTAATAATTTACCGCAAAGTTTATTCTTATCAAATTCTACGTAAGCAGGACGACTCATGCAAGTTTCAGCTGCTTCTTTAATTGCTGG
>JAEEGL014870681.1_pt1 | contig 23600 bp, 20 predicted proteins | sample 9134231 | NCBI WGS metagenome assembly JAEEGL01 (sample SAMN16246548, study PRJNA631951) | gut metagenome | biome: gut microbiome; feature: rumen; material: fiber-attached | host: Bos | place: Iran: Karaj | collected 2018-10 | reverse complement strand
TGATGGAATACGGCGCGGTGAACGCCTGCAATCTGGACGGAGGCTCTTCCAGCATGATGATCTACAATGGCGAGCTTTTGAACACCTGCGCGTCCGTCTTCGGGCCGCGTGATCTGCCCACGGCCTTCGTGGTGCTGCCGCAGTAAGGAGGTCATATCATGGCGAACGAGAACAACCGCGGCTATTCGCCGCTGACTGAGGAAGAGCAGGAGGCAATCCGTGGGATGTCCATCGAGGACCTCCTTGACTCCGTTAAGACCACGCTGGACGCCCCTGCAGGGGCCAGCGCCGACGTAACGACGAAAAAGCCTGCCGAGACTCCGCTTGGTGATGAACCCAGGGCATTCGCTGCCGCGCCTGCGGAAGATTGGTCTGCGCCCCGGACCGCGCCTGCCAAGACAGAGAGAAAGCCTTCGGCGCCCGGTCACGGCAGAAAGACTGATGCTCCGGTATCTGCGAACACGAAGCCGAAGAAAAAGAAGAAGTTCGGCCTGGCGCTCCTCATCTATGCACTGGCGCTTCTCTTGGTCATCGGCGCGGGCATGTTCCTTCTCTGGAAGTATGTGGACGCTTATGAACGCTCCCGTCCGGAGCATGTAGTGGATGCCTTCATGGCTTCTGTAGACGAGACATACTGGGAGACGCTTGCGGAGAGCAGCAGTGCGATGTTCCCCACAACGGAATTTGAAAACAGCAACGACATCGCACGGCAGTGCTTCGAGGCGGTACGCGGTCAGTTATACACATACCGGAAACGGGCGGCCGATTCCACGGACGAAGCCCCGGCTTATACCATCCGGGTGGGCGGCAACGATTTTGCCAAACTGACTCTCAGAAGATTCGGAAGCGCTGGGTTCGGCTTTGATACCTGGACGCCGGATACCGTTGAACTGCTTCCTGATTTCGTTCCTGAGGCGAGAACGGTTACCATTACCGTGCCGACGGGCTCTCAGATCACGCTCAATGGCGTTACGGTTCCCGACCGGATGATCACGGAGACCTCCGTCTGCGCGGAGCTGAGCGAACTGGAGAAGAATTTCACTACTACTGTCCCGACCATGTCGGTGTACACTGTGGAAGGTCTCTACGGCAATCTGGACGTGAAGGTGATCGACTCCGCCGGCCGGGAACTTGCTCCTGTTTATGCCGACGGTACGCTGTATACTTATGAGCTCCATGTGGAGGAGACCCACTCCGTCACAGTCGTCGCTCCCAACACCGCCGAGGTGAAGGTGAACGGGGCCGTTCTAACTGAGGACTATATCACCGATATGGAGCCTCTGCAGCTCCTTTCCAGAGTCACGGAATATCTCCCCGGAGGGACTCTGCCCCAGATGTGTACTTATACAGTAACCGGTATCGTCTCCGAGATCGAATCCGTCACTGCAAAGGATGCGGACGGCAAGACCCTCGCCGGTCTGCAGGGCGAGGACGGCAGCTGGTCCTTCGCCTGGGGCGGCGGAACGATTCCTTCGTCCCGGATGGAGCGGGTACGCGGCTTCATGGAAGCATATCTTGACTTCAGTGCGGACGTGTACGATGCAACAGATACCAACTGGGCCAACATTCAAACATATCTCGTGACGGACGGAGATGCCTACCAGCGGTTCGAGTTCGCCCTGGACGGTCTGGACTGGACCCAGTCCTCAGAAGCGGTCTTGAATTCCTGCAGCGTCCTGTCTTACGCAGAATTCGGTGAAAACTGCTTTGTGGTTCGCGTGGCCATGAACTCAACCGTAACCCGCGCCAACGGCGATACCACTGAAGACAATACATTTGACGTGGTCTTCGTCCAGTCCGACGGCGAGTGGCTCGTCGAGACAATGGAATCCATATGACAGAGGAAGTTCGTCGGGCCGCGGCGGAGCGCTATGTCGCGGTGATCCCGTCGCTCAAGCCGACGGAAAAACTCCTGTTTGTGCTGAACGGACTCAAGGAAGCGGGGTTTCGGCGTCTTCTTGTCGTGGATGACGGCAGCGGCCCTGACTATGCCGAATGGTTCGATCAGGCCTCGGCGATCGAAGGATGCACGGTGCTGCATCATGAGTTGAATCGTGGGAAGGGCGCTGCACTTCGTACAGCCTTCCAGTACGTGCGGGACGAAATGCCGGACGCCGGCGGTGTCGTCACTGCGGATGCGGACGGACAGCATCTGCCGGAGGATATCCTGTCATGCGCTGCTCGGTGCCTGGAGCTTGGAAACGAGTTCTGCGGTACGGTTCTGGGCTCCCGAGATTTCAGCGGAAGGGATGTACCTTGGAAGAGCCGGGCCGGGAACCGTATCACCGCTGCCGTGTTCAAACTCTGCTGCGGGATTCCCATCCACGATACCCAGACGGGGCTGCGGGCTTTTCCCGCCGCTGCCTTCGATCTGTGCCTGCGGGTTAGTGGAGATCGATACGAATACGAAACCAACGTGCTGCTGGAAATGAAGCGCGCAGGGATGGACTTTGAAGAGGTCCCCATCGCCACGGTATATGAGGATAACAACAAGGGTTCCCACTATAAGCCATTCCGGGATTCCTGGAGGATCTACAAACTGATCCTGAAGTTCATAGGAAGTTCCCTCATCGCCTCCGGTGCCGATTATCTGATTTTCTATCTTGCAATGCACTTCCTGCCGGATTCTGTGGTTCAGAGCAGGATCCTTGTCTCCACGGTCATCGCCCGGGCGGTCTCTTCTTTTTTGAACTTCAACCTCAACAAGACGGCGGTTTTCTCCTGCAAGTCAGATTACCGTAAGACGTTGCTGCGGTATTACGCGCTTTGTATCCCGCAGATGTTGATTTCTGCCGGAATCCTAACGCTTCTGTCCCGCCTGCTTCAGCATTCCGCGCCGATCGTTGTAACGCTTCTTAAGATCCCGGTGGATACGGTCCTGTTCCTCCTGAGTTTTCAGATCCAGAGGGAATGGGTCTTTCGCCAGCCGAAAAAGAAGTAATCACGTTTTGCCCCCCCTGTCTTATCGGCAGGGGGGGCAAAACTCAATCATATGGAGGTCGTTACCAAAGACGCTGTCTTCGGTATTCGGCAAGATCGTCCGGTGTAAAGGGGACATTTTCCTGCCTGGTGAGCCAGTCTGCGAAATCCGCCTCGATGTCTTCCGTCCAGTTGGCATCGATCTCACCGGAGGTGTAGCGCATCTGACGCATCCGCTCCACGGAAAAGGCGTCGCGATAGAAGTTCACGGCGCCGGTGAAGGCGCAGTGCTCCGCAAGATGGGGAGGTACGAAGCAGACCGTGTCCTCCTTTGCCACCACGACATCACCCGGCATTACAGTCACGTCTTCCATTCGCATTGGACAGTTGATGCCGCCCAGGACGATGGTGGGAGAGGCATAACTGGGCTCGAAACCCCGATGGAACACGTTCATCCCTTCGATCTCCCGTATCCCGTCGATATCCCGGACCGCGCAGTTATGGATGCAGCCGTTGTGACTGCGGGCATATATGGCATTGGCAAGGCGTTCTCCAATGACGGGACCGTCTTCGATCTTGCCGTATACATCCGCCACGTACACGTCCCGATCTGTGAGTCGGTCGATGGGCCAGGAGATGCAGTCGCCGATCTCCCCGGCAGCGTGGCCGCCGTCCATTATGACAGCCTTGAAGTCAGGCCGCTGAGGAAGATAGAGAGCAGTGAGCGCGCGGCCTACCATCAGCTTGTCCGGCAGAGTAGAGGAAAAACCATGAAGTACCTGGAAGGGGTATCCGGCATTCTTGCAGATAGCCCAGGCGTGGGTGACGGAGACGAATCGCGCTATGGAGTCGAGGATCCCATCTGGTACCTTTGGACGGCCGTCGGGAAACCGATCGCCTTTCCAGAGGGGCGTGAAAGCACACAGTGTTTCAGGCGTTAGTTCATACGGGAGATATTGCATCCTGCCGCCTCCTTCTCAGAGTGATCCGCGTTCCAGGTGCTCATGGAGAAGCGTCTCCCGCATCTTGCGGGCGCCTTCCAGCAGATATCCGTTATCTGCACCGGCGGAGATCATCTGGATCCCCATGTCATGCCAGTAACGGATGACATCAGGATCTGTATCACCGGTGGAGAGACCAATGTATTTTCGGTTGGTACGCAGCAGAGAGATCGCCCGCTCCATGAGATCGCGGACCTCCGGCTCATAGACCTTGTGTATCAGGTTTACGGAACCTGACAAATCGTTTGGCCCGAAAATATAGCCGTCGATCCAGGGGTTTTTGATGATCTCGGGAAGGTTATCAACGGTTTCTTTCTGTTCGATCTGGATAAAGCGGCAAAGATCCAGATGACCAGGTCCGACATATTCGTCTGCATCGTCCCATCCGTAGCGGACCGCACCCATAGGGCCGAAACCACGCCCTCCGTACGGAGGATAAAGGGTCCAGCTCATGAGCATACCGGCCTGCTCGGCAGTACGTACCATGGGGAAGATGATCCCGTCCGGCCCCATCTCCAAGACCTTCTTCGTGATCGTAAGATCGTCCTGGGGGACGCGTACGATGACGGATACTCCGGCGGCTTTTGCGGCTGTGAGATGGATCAGCACGTCTTTGAGTGAGAGATATGTGTGTTCCATATCCACCCATAGGAAATCAAAGCCGGCGGCTCCGAAGATTGTACACGTCGATGGATCCGTGAGCTGGACATGGGTGCCGCAGATGGGCTGCCCAGAACGGATCTTTTCCTTTAAGGGATTCATGAGTCGACCTCCGCATACTGAACTCACGTGGAGCATAGCACCCGGCAAGAGCGTTGTCAAGCCCGCACGGCTAGCTCCGTCCCTTTCCAGGATTCATCACTGTGAGTGCAGGAGAGAGCCTTTTCGAAATGCGGCATTCCGGAAAAGCGCAAATGTCCATGCGGACGTGAAAACGCCTATGGATTTTTGGGGTAAGATGTCGTATCATAAGATCAACAAGCCGCTTCGGAGGTGCGTATGGAACACAACTACTCCTTTGCCTGGAAAAAACGGGGAGACAGGACAGGCCTTCTTCGCAACGCCCTGTTAAAATCAATGGGTTATACGGACAAGGACATAGAAAAGCCTATCATAGGCATCATCAATACATGGGCGGAGACGAACCCGGGCCATGTTCACTTCCGCCAGCTTTCCGAGGCTGTGAAGCGGGGCGTCTGGGCAGCTGGAGGCTTCCCACTGGAAGTGAACACGATGTCCATCTGCGAAGTGTTCTTCGATATCTCCAGCCTGGTATATCGTAACCTCCTGTCCATGACCACTGAGGAGCTCATTGAGCGGCATCCCTTTGACGGCGTGGTCCTTATGGGCGGATGTGACAAAAATGTCCCGGCACAGCTCATGGCGGCGGCTTCTGCCAACAAACCGACCATCTATCTTCCCGGAGGGGCCATGCTCCCCGGGAGCTATAAGGGTGAAACGCTCATCTGCGGGACGGACAGTTTCAAACTCTACAACCGCTATACATCCGGAGAGATCACTTTGGAGGAGATGACTCAGAGGGAGGGGTGCCTCTACGGCAGCGCAGGAGCATGTCCCATCATGGGCACAGCCAACACCTGCCAGACCGTCACAGAGGCTCTCGGCATCGCCCTGCCGGATTCCGCCTCCTGTCTCGCGGTGTCGGCGGAAAAGCTCCGGATCAGCGAGGAGACGGGGCGAGCTATCGTGGAGCTGGTCGAGAAGGACATCCGTTTTCTGGACATCGTGACGCGCCGTTCTCTGGAGAACGCCATACGGGTGCTCATGGCCACGGGCGGATCTACAAATCTGATCATCCATCTCACTGCCATTGCACGCCGTGCGGGGATCCCTCTGGATCTGGAAGATTTTGCCCGCATCAGTGCCGAGACACCTGTCCTTGTGAACGTGAAGCCGCACGGCACCCATGCGGTGGGGAACGGATTCCACGATGCCGGCGGCGTTAAGGCGCTCATGAAGGAGATGGAAGACATGCTCCATGAGGATTGCCTTACAGTCACTGGGAGGACGGTGGGGGAAAACCTTCGTGACGCAGACCTTCCATACGACAGGGACGTGATCCGCCCGTTGGACGACCCGATCGAACCCAAGGGCGGCATCGCCGTGCTTCGCGGCAATCTTGCTCCCAGAGGCGCTGTCATCAAGCGAAGCGCTGCTACCACCGAACTCATGCGGCACAGGGGACCGGCCAAGGTCTTCGACGATCTGAAGGCCTGTCAGGCGTACCTTTTGGACGAACACTCCGATATGGACGAGAATACCGTCGTGGTGCTGCGTGGGTACGGTCCTGTGGGAGCGCCGGGAATGCCTGAGAACGGGAACTTCATGCCCCTGCCGCCGAAGTTCCGCCGGCGGGGGATCGAGGATTTCGTACGTATCACGGACGCACGAATGTCCGGAGGCTGTTTCGGCACACAGGTGCTCCATGTTACACCGGAGAGCGCCGTCGGCGGTCCGCTGGCCGCGGTCCGTGACGGTGACATGATACGCCTCGACGTTGAAGCGGGCATCTTGGAACTGGAGGTCCCGGAGGAGGAGATCCAAAGACGGCTTGCTGATTTCCAGCCGCAAAATCATCCGGAGATCCGACGCGGTTTTCTGCGGAACTTCATAGACACGGTCACTCAGGCAGACGAAGGTTGTGATCTAACATATCTGCAGCGGGAGGGGAAAGAAGCATGAACATGGAACTGCGGGGCATTTGCCCCATCGTGGCGGCCCCATTCACGGAACAGGGCGAGGTGGACTATGAGGACCTGTACGGTCTTGTGACGCATCTAGTCCGGGGAGGATGCAATGCCGTGACGCTCTTCGGCATCGCAGGGGAGTACTACAAGCTTACGGATGAGGAACGCCGACAGATGGCGGAGGTCACCGTCCGTGCCGTAAGAGACAGCGGCGGAAAGAGTATCATCTCCGTAACGGATCACGCCACGGAGAATGCCGTCAAACAGGCAAAGCTGTATGAGCAGATCGGCGCGGACTGCCTCATGCTTCTGCCGCCCTTTTTCCTGAAGCCTGGCGCGGCGTATCTTTACGAACACATGAAGGCAGTAGCGGGGGCCGTTTCGATCCCGGTCATGGCGCAATACGCCCCGGAACAGACAGGCGTCACGATTCCCGCCGAGACCTTCGTGCGTCTGGAGAAAGAGCGGCCTAACGTGATGTACTACAAAATAGAGTGCAAGCCCGCAGGACCCTACGTTTCGAAGCTGATGGACCTGACAGAGGGACGCATGCGGATCTTCGTGGGGAACGCCGGATTCCAGATCATCGAGTGCATGGATCGGGGCGCCGTAGGGGCCATGCCGGGCTGTTCTATGTATGATGTGTATCTTGATGTCTATCACCGCTACGTTTCTGGGGATCGCGCCGGGGCGATCGAAGTCCACAACCGGCTTCTCCCCATGCTCAACCATATCCGCCAGAACGTGGAGCAGATCATCTCCTTTGAAAAGCGAATCCTGTACCGCCGAGGGATCCTCAAAACGTCTTACTGCCGCAAGCCTTCTTATGATTCGGATCCGTATTTCGACCGTCTCTTCGACGAGTTCTATGAAGAAATGGCAGAAAGATACGGTTGGGACAGCCGTCAAGGCTGAATACATGAGCATAGAAAAGACACGCCGCGCATCCGCACGGCGTGTCTTTGTTGATGCAGACAGATTATTTGTGATTGAGCCGTTCTCCTACGGCTCCAGCCGGATGGATCAGGGCGAACTGTTCATTCTGGTAACCGGTGCGCTCAATGAGTGCGGCCTGGAGAGCGTGGAAGATGGCCGCGGTCTCTGTAAAACTTGTGGTTCCCTGGCAGTTGTAACGGTCCGTTTCCCGGGTCACGTACATCCGCAGAACAGCGTCCGCACCCTGGGCAAGGGGTGAGGAGAGGTTTTCCGTAACGGCGATGATCTTGGCTCCTTTCCTTTTGGCGATGTCCAGGATCGGAAGAAGCTCTGCAGTTTTACCGCCTCTTGAGACAAGAAGCAGCACGTCTCCCTCCTGCAGAAATCCGGTGGCACCGTGTACGGCCTCCGCTGGGGACAGGAAACGGGCTGGGCGCTCGATACAGCACATCAGGTGAGCGAAGTGGCGGCAGGCGATGCCGCTGTGTCCGCAGCCGCTGGCGGCGATCCGCGGTGCCGTGGCAAGCAGTTCCACCGCTGTACAAAACTGTTCAGGATCGATCGCGGCAAAGGCATCGGCGAGACAGTCGGTCTCGATGGCAAAAGCGTTTTTCGCCGTATCCAGAATGACAGAGTCCATGATTTCCTCTCTTTCCGCCGAAGACCGGCGCACTATTCTACTTTGTATTATATCACGCTGCCCGTCCGGAAAACAAGCTGTTGCCTTTGCCCGGGAAGGTGATATACTGAAAACCAGGCTTCGGGAGAGCGGGAGGTGCGTTTATGCCGGATATCATTGTCCATTATCGATTTGGTCAGACCGTGATGGAAGAGCTTGAAGAGGAGATCTGCGGCTCGATCTCTCGTGAGATTTATGACCATGCCACGGCGGGACCGGACGTGTGGTTCTCCTTCGCCTTTTACAGCAAAAAGGCTGCAGGGGACAAACCGGAACGGGGGACCGTTATGCAGCACATGAGAACCGGAGACTTCCTGTGCGCTCTGGCGGAACGTGCAAAGCAAAGCCGGGCAGGGAGGAAAGTTTTTTCCTATCTTGCGGGGTTCCTGTGCCACTACTGCCTGGACCGGGCTGCCCACCCATATATCGTCTTCCGTTCCGGAAACTATGACGGCACGGAAACGACTCTGCAGTACCGAGGGAATCACATGCGCCTGGAGCATGCCCTGGATCACAAGGCTATGGTACGATGGGGAAGGACTCTACGGGACCGGCCCATCGGGAGGGAGATCCTGCGCCTGAGGAGCATCCCAGCGGAGATACGTGAGGATCTGGATGAGGTCTATCGGCACGTCTACGGCTGGAGAGACGTCTCCCGGGATCTGGACCGGGCTATCCGGGACCAGAAACGGTTTTATCTCCTCGCAGCGGAGCCCACGGGGCTTCTGGACAGTGTTCTGCAGCGTGTGGACAACGGACACAGCCGTCATGATCTTCGGTCCATCGCCTACTGGGGGAAGGACCGGGCAACTGCAGACGTGGAAAACATGTGCCATGCGGCATGGAAGAACCCTTTCGCACCGGAATTTGAGTCTCATGAAAGCTTTCCTGAGATATTTGCGCGTGCGGCCAAGGACGCGGCGGAAATGATCACGGCGGCATGGAGTTTCGTTTTTCGGGAAGGGCCTGATCCGGCGGAGCGGTTCGGGAATGCCTCATATGAAGCGGGGATCCCGTGGGATGATGCACGCTGTATGGCAGAACCCCTGTGCGAACCTCTTGATTTCCGGAGAATTCTGTCAAAAAGCTGAAAATGCCTCTTTCCACCGGGCGGCATTTGGTGTATATTAGGGCATAGAGGAGCGCGGCATTGCCGCGGAACGGGAAAGGAAGGATTGTATGGAACAGACAGAACAGATCCAGAAGCCGAGACGCTTCAATAAGGCGGAGTGGTCGTGGATCTTCTACGACTGGGCGAACTCCATCTTTGCCACCAATATCATGGCGGCGATCTTCCCCATTTATTTTGCCGCGAAGGCCACAGAGACCGGAAATTCCATCTACGGCTATGCGGTGTCCATTGCGAATCTGCTCATCGCCCTGCTCGCCCCGTATCTTGGAGCCATCGGCGACTTCCGGGGCATGAAGAAAAAACTGTGGGCGGGCTTCCTCATCGTAGGCGTAGTCTTCACCGCGTTTATGGGAATCTTCGGTTCCTGGCAAATGATGCTCATCGGCTTTATCCTCGCCCGCATCGGTTTTTCCGGATCGAATCTCTTTTATGACAGCTTCCTCACTGACGTTACCACGCCGGAGCGCATGGACAAGGTCAGCACCTGGGGTTATGCCATGGGTTATATCGGCGGAAGCACCATTCCCTTCGTGATCTCGATCGCCATCATGTTCCTTTTGAAGCAGAACGACCTGAGCTACCGCATCGCCATTCTCATCGTACCTGTCTGGTGGCTTCTCTTCTCTCTGCCGTTTTTCAAGAACGTTAAGCAGATCCATTCTGTGGATACTCCGCCTGCACAACTGGGAAAGACCGCATGGAAAAACGTTGTCTCCACATTTTCCAGCATCCTGAAGGACAAGGCGATTTTGTTCTTTATCCTGGCATACTTCTTCTACATCGACGGCGTGAGCACTATCATCAATATGGCAACGAACTACGGTTCCACGCTGGGTTTGGGCACCATCGAAATGATCCTTGCCCTGCTGGTGACACAGATCGTAGCCATGCCGTTTTCCATCCTCTTCGGAAAGTGGAGCAAGAAACACGGCGCGCTTACCCTCATCGGGATTGCCGTCGTTGTCTATGCGATTATCACGATCATCGGCTTCCTTATGGGGTTCTTAGTGGACTTCTACGAGATGCTCGGCCTTGCCTACGAGACGGCCATCTCCGTGAGTACCGTGCTCTTCTGGGTGCTCGCAACGCTGGTTGGCACCGTACAGGGCGGTATCCAGGCGCTGAGCCGCTCCTACTTCGGCCAGCTCGTTCCGCCGGAGCGTTCCAACGAGTACTACGGTTTTCTGGATATCTTCGGCAAGTTTGCAGCAGTCATAGGTCCGGCTCTTTACGCTCTGGTATTCAATCTTACCGGAAAACCCAGTTTCGGCATCCTTTCGATCATTCTGCTGTTTATCGTTGGCGGTACATTTCTCCTCATCGGACGTCCTCACTTCCGCAAGGCGGAACACGAAGCCGTGGAGGAATGACGGAGACAAGCCCCGCATTATTCAAGAACACGGCCGCTGTATTCTGTACAGCGGCCGTGTTCCCTTTTTCATGCGCTTATCCGTGTTCAGGTGCCCTCTCCCGCGGCGGCGAGACAGCGCCGCCAGAAACCGATGCTCTCCAGGGTGCGTGCGTCCCGAGCGGGATCCTGCGTCCCCTCGAAGGGACAGAGACGGAACTCGTCGTTTACGTGATGCCAGTAGACCTGCTCGGCCGCACGGTTTGCACGTCCAGCAGGATCGTCGTCCCAGCCTGGCATGACCTCCATGGTACAGATCGTATCCGGGAAGGAATGGATCAGCATAGATGCCAGTGAAGTCATATCGATCGTTCCATATTCCAAAAGACGGTGCTGATCAGCAAGACCGTTATTGTTGTGAAGATGGAATTCCGCGATAGGAGGCTGAAAACGCATGAGGGCGTTCCGGAAAGCCTCGGCACTGTTGTCGCCCGGGAGCAGAGGAGCACCCTCCCCGTGATCTTCCAGCTGTACGTGTCCATGAAACTGCCCCGTGAGGCGTACATTCATGTGACCGAGATCCACCAGCGCTGCATAATTCGGATAGGAGAGAAGAGAAGATTCGTCCTCGCGCTCATCCGGCGTGAGGCCGTAGTCTTCCATAGCCACACGTACGCCGGTTCCGGAGAAGGCGTCAAGCGCGATCTTCATAAGACGGGCGGCGCCCGGATGACTGTCAAGACAGACGTCAAAGGAGAATACTTCCAATGCACCGGTCTCATCGTACCAACGCCGGGCCAACAGCATATCTTCCCGGAACCGCGTTTCATCCTTGTAAGCGATGAGTTCGGAAGGGAGAACTCCGTGAGCGGTGATCTTCATACCGGTCTCACGGATCGCACCGTCCCAGGCGTCCCGGGTATCCTTACTGCGAAGGGTGTCCAGAAGGAACAGGCCGTGCTGGCACAGGACGGAGAAACCGTGTTCTGCGAACCAGAAAACGTTTTCCGTCGGTGTGCGGTAGGGGAAGTGGCATATGGCGATACTCTGTCTCATGTCGTCTCCTCGTCCTCACAGCGGTGATGAGCCGCTGATTGATCGTTGATATGATGCAGATATGATACCATAAAACGGGGTATGTGTCAAAGCAGGGAGACCCTCGATGATATCCGTTTGGGAGTCCCTCGATGATATCCGTTTGGTTTATTGCAAATACCGGAAATGTGTGATATATTAAACAGGCTATGTGTGAAAAAGACGCCATGGAATATTCTGCTCTTTCCGGGGTGCTGGATCAAGTCTCCGGCCGCTGGGGCGTCCCGTACTGCGAGACAGTGGTCCGGGTCCGGCATCGCGTTGTCTGGAGTGCCTCACGTCGGGCGGAAACCGCTGACGCCGTGCCGGGAAACAGCCTTTTCTGGCTCTACTCCATCACAAAGATTTTTACCGCCTCCCTGGCTTTGCAGCTCTGGGAGGAAGGCGCTTTGCAGCTGGAAGATCCGGTCTCGGCGTATCTGCCGGAATACTCAGGTCTCCTTGTGAAGACCCGGGACGGGGTGGAGCCATCGAGAACACCTCTTACGATCCGGCATCTCCTCACAATGACGAGCGGGATCTCCTATGATGACAGAGCCACCTCTATCCTGTCTTTGGGAGGAATCGGCTCTACCCGGGACGTGGCACGGGCAATCGCGAAAATGCCGCTCGCCTTTGAGCCGGGGGAGCATTTCCTATATGGATTCAGTTTCGACGTGCTGGCGGCGGTACTGGAGATCCTGACCGGAGAGCGCTTCGGAAACCTCCTTCGCAGACGGATCATGGAGCCATTGGAGATCCGGGATGCGGGGTTTTTCCCTGACGGCCCCCAGAAGTCACGCATTGCGCCTCAGTATGTTTACGATTTCCGCACGAAAGCCTTTCTCCCGGCAGGGATGGATTGCACCGCCCGACTTACAGATCGCCATGAGAGCGGAGGCGGAGGACTGTGTGCGACCATGGAGGGAGTATCCAGACTTTGCGATGCCCTGGCCTGTGGGGGAATGGGGCAGAACGGAGTTCGAATCCTCAGGGAAGAGACCGTCGCCCTTATGCATGAAAACGCTCTGGACCCTGTGCAACTGGGTGACTTCGCCGCAATCGGGACGGTAAAGCCCGGTTACGGATACGGTTTCGGTGTACGGACTTTGACTGAGAAAAGCGCATCGCCAGGACCGGTGGGAGAATTCGGCTGGAGCGGCGCTGCGGGCAGCTGGGTGCTCATGGATCCGGTACATGGAATCTCCATGGTATTTTTCCAGCATGCACTGAGTTTTCTGCCCGCTTTCGATACCATTCACAATGCCCTGCGAGATGCGCTTTACAAAGATCTTGCGGGGTTCAAGATCCTCTGAGAGAGGAGGGATAGGACTTGGAAGAGAACAAAGAGAATCCGATTGAAACGAAAATAAAGAAAAAGGGACATCCGAACGCGAAGCTCGTGTGGCAACTCCTCAAGAAGGTTCGGGGCGTGTTCCTGATTGCCATTCTTGCATCTGTGCTCACGATCCTGCTCACTACTTTGCGCCCGCTCATCGTAAGCTACACGGTGGACAGCGTTCTGGGATCCGAGAACACCGATCTGCCGGGCTTTTTACAGCGTTTTGTGGATCATGTGGCCGAAAGAGGCGGAAGGAGCGGCCTTCTTCTGGCCTGCACCGGCGCCATTATCCTCTGCGTCCTTTTAGCCGGCGTCTTCAACTATGTTTCCAGGATGGAAATCGCCCGCGGCACGCAGGGTTTCACAAAGCGCCTGCGTGATGACCTCTTGGAGCACATCCTGCACCTGCCTTTTGCCTGGCACGGCAGAAATCAGACCGGAGAGATCATTCAGCGCAGTACCTCTGACGTGGAGACGCTGCAGAACTTTGTGGGAAACAGGCTTTATGAGTTCATCCGGACGGTTCTTATCATAGGAATCGCACTGGGGATGATGTATTCCATGAACGTGACCCTGGCTCTGGTCTGTACGGTGAGCGTTCCGCTCATCGTGACCTATTCCGCGCTTTTTCATTCCCGTATCAGCACCCAGTTCCGGATCTGTGACGAGGCGGAGGGGGAACTGACCGTTCAGGTCCAGGAGAACCTCACCGGCGTACGCGTGGTCCGGGCTTTCGGCCGGGAGAAGCTGGAGTGGGAACGTTTCCGGGAGAAGAACGACAACTTTGCAGGGAAGTGGATCCACCTGGGTTATACTCTGGGACTGTTCTGGGGTACAGGTGACGCAGTATCGAGCCTGTAGCTGCTCGCAACGCTGGTGATCGGAACCCTGCTTACTGTCCGTGGAACGCTCACTCTGGGACAGCTTCTGGCCTTCATCAGTTATACGAATACCCTTGCATGGCCGGTTCGTGCTCTGGGGCGCACCATTTCCGAAATGAGCAAGGCCGGTGTCTCCGTAGATCGTCTGCGTGAGATCCTGGAGGCAGAAGAGGAAGACTATGGCGACCGGACCGATGAGGAGCCTCTGGACGGAGATATCGCTTTTGAGGATGTTTCTTTCTCCTACGGGGATGTTAAGGTGCTGGATCACGTGAGCTTTATCCTGCGAAAAGGGGAAACCCTGGGCATCCTGGGCGCTACCGGATCCGGGAAATCCACCATGACCTATCTTCTTAATCGTCTCTATGATCTGCCGGAAGGGTGTGGAAGGATTACCATTGGCGGGATTGACATCCGGGACATTGGTCGGGCCCGGCTGCGGAGGAGCGTCGGTCTCGTGCTCCAGGAGCCGTTCCTCTACTCCAAGACCGTGGGTGAAAACCTGCGCATCGCAGCACGGGATGCTGCTGAAGATGAGATGTATCACGCCACGCGCGTTGCAGCCGTGGACGAGGACATCCGGCGCTTTGCTAACGGTTACGACACCCTGGTCGGCGAGCGGGGCGTAACACTGTCCGGCGGACAGAAGCAGCGCATCGCCATCGCACGGACTCTTATGATGCACTGCCCCATCATGATTTTCGACGACTCAATGTCTGCTGTTGACATGGAGACCGACGCCGCCATACGCAGGGCGCTCAGGGAGGATACAGAGAACGCTACGGTGTTGCTCATTTCTCACCGAATCAACACCCTTATGCAGGCAGACAAGATCCTCGTGCTGGAAAACGGTACGGTGACAGAGGAGGGCACCCACGCTCAGCTTATAGAGCGTCCCGGGGCCTATCAGAGAGTATACAGGATGCAGAGCGACGCAGGCCTCGCGGAAGGAGGTGAGGCGTAATGGGAGACATTCATGACGAGAATACGGCGCTGAAACTCGATCTCGGGATCTGGAAAAACCTTTGGCCCTATTTTCGGCCACAATGGAAAACCATCTTCACAATCATCGGCCTCTCGATCGTGAGCGCTGTCATCGATGCCGTGACTCCTGTCTTCACCAAATACGCCGTAAACCACTTTGTCATCCCTGAGACCCTGAAGGGGCTGGGCGTCTTTGCAGCGGTGTATGTGGCCATGATCGTTCTCCAGTCCGTGGTAAGCGTCATAGACGGGCAACGCCGGATGGTCCTGGAGATGAACACCGGGAAGAAAATGAAGGAGGACTGTTTCCACCACCTGCAGAAGCTGCCGCTGGCTTTCTACAACCAGACTTCCGTTGGCTACATTCTGGCCCGCGTCATGAGTGATACGAACCGCATCAGCGGTCTTGTGGCATGGGATATCGCTTATCTTCTTTGGGTCATCCTCTATCTGATCTCCGTCTTCGTTTCCATGTTCCTGCTCAACTGGAAACTGGCGCTGGTTATTCTGGCACTCGTGCCTGTGCTGACCCTCCTCACAGCGTTTTTCGAGCCGAGGATCCTGCGGGCAAACAAGCGGGTGAGAAAGCTCAACTCTGCCATTACCAGTTCCATAAATGAGAACGTCACTGGTGCGAAGACCTCCAAGACACTTGTGATCGAGGATCGGAATACCGAGGAATTCCGTGAGACCACAGGCGAGATGTACCGCGCCGCCATGCATTCCGCGAGGCTGCGGGCAGTATATCTGCCCCTAATTACCTTTCTGGGAGCTGTAGCGGTTGCACTGATCCTCCAGCGGGGCGGTGTTCTCATGTGGCGCAGCGCTCTGGATTACGGTACTCTGGCCGCCTTCATTTCCTACGCCGTAGCTGTGGTGGATCTTCTGCCGGATGTAGCGGGAATCCTTACGGAGATGATGGACGCTCAGGTGAACATCGAGCGGGTGGTGACCCTTCTCAATCAGCCCTGCACAGTGTCCGATACCCCGGAAGTTGAGGAGAAGTACGGAGACGTTTTTGAACCGAAAACAGGGAATTTCCCGACGCTTCACGGCGATGTGGAGTTCGATCACGTATGGTTCCGTTATCCGGACGCACCGGAAGACGACTGGGTCCTGCAGGACATCTGTCTTAGCGTCAAAGCCGGGACGACGGTGGCTATTGTGGGAGAGACCGGGGCAGGAAAAAGCACCCTTGTGAATCTTGCATGCCGGTTTTTCGAACCAACAAGGGGAAGGATTCTTATCGACGGAGAGGACTACCGCAACCGAAGCCTCAGCTGGCTCCATGGAAATCTCGGCTGTGTCCAGCAGTCGCCGCATTTGTTCTCCGGCACAGTGAGGGAGAACATACGGTATGGCCGTATCGAAGCCTCGGACGAGGAAGTGGAAGCTGCCGCAGAACTGGTCTCAGCTGACAAGGTTGCAAAAAAGCTGGAAAAGGGCTATGACACCGAGGTCGGTGAGGGCGGGAGCCGTCTCTCCACCGGCGAAAAGCAATTGGTGTCCTTCGCCCGAGCGGTGCTGGCAGATCCCCCCATTTTTGTGTTGGATGAAGCCACATCTTCCATTGATACGGAGACTGAAAAACTCATTCAAGACGCCATTTCCCGGGTCCTGACCGGGCGGACCTCGTTTATTATCGCGCACAGGCTCTCCACCATCCGCAGTGCAGATCTCATTCTATATGTTGAGGGGCACGGGATCACCGAGCGTGGCACCCACGAAGAGCTTATGGCGGCAGGAGGGAAGTACTGCAGGTTATATAACGCCATGCGTATCCGGGAAGATGCAGAGAGTCAGGGGTTCGGAATCTGAAAGAAGACAGAAAAACAGCGGGACGGAAGCGATTCCGTCCCGCATTTCTGTTTGAATTCAACCTTTGTCGAGTTCGGCGTTGGTGCGCATCTGGATGCGACTGCGTCCGGGGGATACGCCTACCGCCCGCTTATAGACCTTGCTGAAGTAATAGGGATCGTTAAAACCAGTGAGACTGCTGATCTCGCGGATGCTCAGATCGCTTTCCAGAAGCAGTTCTTTGGCATGCTGTACTCGGATGGCCGTGAGGTGCTCGATGATGGTGGCGCCGGTGACTTCCTTAAAGATCCGTGAAAGGCGGCTGTAACTGATATTGTGGTCCCGGGCAATCTGGCTCACATCCACATCCCTGGCATACATGATCTCCAGATTCAGGATCACGTTCCGTACCAGAGCCGTTTTGTCCTGAACGTTGGTGCGGTGAACGGCTGGAGTCCTTGAGGAGAGTTTGGAATAGGCACCGCAGATGCCTAGAAGCCACTCTAGGATCATGTGTTGCTGCTGGAGCGGTGTAACTTCTCTCGTGTCGTAGAAGAGTTTGTCGTGGCTGGTGGCATCTACGGATTCCGTATAGATCCCGGACAGGATTCCGATAAGATCATCGGCCATAGGGATGCAGTTTGGGCTTACAGGATCGATCTTTTCCATACTCCAACGCACACTGTATCCGGCGACGGAGGTATCAGGCTCTGCCACGCGGTTATAGTGTGGAAGACCGGGCGGCACAACAAAATATTGCCCGGGATGGGTCAGCATTTCCGTTCCATTGATAAATGTTCGCACAGTTCCGTCTGTGACAAGCAGATGCTCATAAAAATCGTGCGTATGGGCGGAACAGTGCCAATCGTTCTCCCGTTGACACCGGTGGATGCTTAAGATCGTGATTTTCAGATCGTTAATGCAGATCGGTCGGTCACAGATCTTCTGGAGGTGAAGCAATGGAGTCTCAGGGGAAGGAACACGTTCGGAGAACTCCTGGGACATGAGGCCCTCCTTCCGCAGCAATCAGCGTGCCGCGAGCACAGTCGAATTGGAAAACTCCGCTTTATATGTAAAATTATATTGTTATTGCAGAACTTCGTAAATGCAGAAAAGTACACATAGGCAGAAAGAGAGAATGTATAATTCTGCCGGATTTCCATGAATAAATGAGCAAGAATGAAACAGCCCCGCGGACTGCGGGGCTGCTTGTTATTTATTTAGCCCAGCCTAGGCTACGTTCTACAGCACGATGCCATCCGCGTAGCTTTTCCTCACGGTCCTCCGGAGCCATCTGAGGTTGGAAGAGAGTATCTTCACCGCTCGTTTCAAGCTCCTGAAGATCCGACCAGAAGCCAACAGCAAGCCCAGCCAGCATCGCCGCTCCCATGGCGGTAGTCTCCACAACAACCGGGCGGCGAAGAGGCTTTGCGAGTATGTCCGCCTGGAACTGCATCAGGAAGCGGTCTCTAGAGGCGCCGCCGTCCACCCGCAATTCTCTGACATTATGGTTCGTGTCCTTCTCCATGGCTTCCAGAAGATCCGAGACCTGGTAAGCGATAGATTCCTGTGCGGCTCGGATGATGTGTTCTCGCCGAGTGCCGCGGGTGATGCCGACGATGACCCCCCTGGCGTACATGTCCCAATACGGAGCACCGATACCTGTGAAGGCTGGGACCAGATAGACACCGGCGGTGTCGGAAACCTTGGAAGCGAGATATTCACTGTCACGGCTGTCTGAAAAGAAACGCATCTCGTCACGCAGCCACTGGATCACGGCACCGCCCACAAAGACACTGCCCTCCAGGGCATAGACGGGCTTGTCGTCTGCTCCGGCAGCGACGGTGGTGAGAAGCCCGTTGCGGCTCTCCACGGGCGTGGAGCCCGTATGCATGAGCGTAAAGCAGCCGGTCCCATACGTGTTTTTCACCTGCCCGGGATAGAAGCAGCCCTGCCCGAAGAGGGCGGCCTGCTGATCTCCTGCGACCCCGGCGATGGGGACGCTCACACTTCCGATTCGTGCATAACCGAAGATGCCGCTGCTGGGAAGGACCTGCGGGAGCATACTTCGAGGAATATTCATGAGCTGCAGAAGCGTATCATCCCAGTCCATGGTATGGATGTTGTAGAGCATGGTGCGGCTGGCGTTCGTACGGTCTGTGGCATGGACAGCTCCGCGTGTGAGCTTCCATATGATCCAGGAATCGACCGTACCAAAGAGAAGCTCGCCCCGTGAGGCGCGTTCCCGGGCGCCCTCTACGTGGTCTAGGATCCACTGGATCTTTGTGCCGCAAAAATACGCGTCTGGGATGAGGCCGGTCGCCTTGAGGATGGTGTCGCTGTGACCATGGGCTACCAGATTGTCGACCAGCTCTGCGGTCCTGCGGCACTGCCAGACAATCGCGTTGCAGATGGGGCGGCCTGTCGCGCGTTCCCATACAAGCGTTGTCTCCCGCTGATTTGTGATGCCGATGGCTGCCAGATCCTCCGGGTGAACGCCACTGCCTTCGAGAAGCTCCTCGATTACGCTCCACTGAGTAGCCCAGATTTCCATGGGATCGTGTTCAACCCAGCCCTCATGAGGATAGATCTGTGGAAACTCCTTCTGGGCACTGGCACGCACGCGGCGGTTTCGGTCGAAAAGAATGGCTCGGGAGCTGGTGGTCCCGGCATCCAGGGCGAGAACGTACTGTTTCATGGAACAGTCCTCCTTTTGTTGGCTGTCGCGGAATGCGAGGCAGGAGAGAAGTGAAAAACGCCCGGCGCTGGATGGCGCCGGGCATTCATCAACCAAGTTACTGAGCGATTTTCTCGTACACAGAAACGCACTTTTTGTCCCGCGTCTTGTACTCGAACCGAACGATCCCGTCACACAGGGCATAGAGCGTATCGTCACTGCCGATGCCGACATTGGTGCCGGGGTGGATGTGAGTGCCGCGCTGCCGGACCAGGATGTTGCCGGCGGTAACGAACTGACCGTCTGCTCTCTTGGGCCCGAGACGCTTGGACTCGCTGTCGCGTCCGTTCTTTGTAGAGCCCATTCCTTTTTTATGTGCCATGTGGATTACACCTCCAAATCAAGTGTGGTTCCCTTACAGGGAGATGCTGTCGATGCGGACCTTAGTATACGGCTGACGGTGGCCCTGCTTCCTGCGGTAACCCTTCTTGGGGTGCATCTTGTAAACGATGACTTTTCTGGATTTCCCGTTCTTCAGCACGGTGCCTGTGACGGTCGCGCCCTCGACGATGGGGGTGCCGAACTTCTGAGTGTCGCCGTCCACAACGGCCAGGACCTTATCGAACTTCACCTGAGTGTCGGCTTCTACGCCAAGTTTCTCAACGAATACGACACTGCCCTCGCTGACGTGATACTGCTTTCCGCCGGTTTCAAAGATTGCTGTCATGTCTTTCACCTCTGTTGAGTGTCTCGCTGTCGGGGGCGGAGGAGCACCTCTCTTATATGCCCATTCAAAGCGGCCTGATTATCTTATCACCGGAAAGAGAATATGTCAACAGAAAATTTACGTTATTTCGGACTTTTTGTCCGTAAACAGCAGGGAAAAGGGATCCTTACTTTGCCAAAGCCATGGTATCACGTGCAATCATGAGTTCTTCATTGGTAGGAACCACATAGAGTTTTACTCTGGAGTCATCTGCGGAGATGACGCCCTCTTTGCGAAGACCGTTGTTCTTGGCAGGATCCAGTTTCGCACCAAGGAATTCCAGACCATCGCAGATCCTGGCGCGCATCTCGTCAGAGTTCTCGCCTACGCCGGCTGTGAATGTGATCACGTCAACACCGCCCATGGCTGCCGCGTAGGCACCAACGTATTTGCGGACCTCATAAGCGAACTTGTCAAGCGCCAGAGCGGCCCGCTCGTTGCCGTCCTTCGCGGCGTTTTCCAGATCCCGGAAATCAGGAGAGACTCCGGAGATGCCGAGAACACCGGACTTCTTATTGAGGACGTTCATCATCTGCTTGATGTCCAGCCCTTCCTGGGTCATGATGTACTCCAGAGCGCTGGGATCGATATCACCGGAACGGGTGCCCATGGGGACACCGGCCAGAGGGGTGAGGCCCATGGATGTGTCAACGCACTTACCGCCGACGACAGCGGAGCAGGAGGAGCCGTTGCCAAGGTGACAGTTGATATGCCGCAGGCCGTCTCCTTCCCTGGCGCCCAGGATCTCGCGGATACGCAGTGCCACGAACCGGTGTGAGGTGCCGTGGAAGCCATAACGCCGCAGGGCGTGCTTCTCATAGTACTCGTACGGGGTGGCGTATAGATATGCTTTTGGAGGCATGCTCATTCCGAAAGCGGTATCGAAAACTGCCACCTGAGGTTTGCCGGGCATAACGGACTGGCAGGCTTCGATGCCCATAAGGTTTGCGGGGTTGTGCAGGGGGCCAAGGGGGAAGCATTCACGGATGGCCGCCTTGCAGGCATCATTGACAAGGCAGGATTCGGTGAACTTTGCACCGCCATGAAGAACTCGATGGCCTACAGCGTCGATCTCGTCGGTAGAGGCAATGACACCGTAGGCGTTATCGACCAGAAGTTTCAAAACAGCCTGCATGGCTTCCGCATGAGTGGGGAATGGCATGTCCTCACTGAAGACAGGTTTGCCGTTCATCGGGGTGTGCTTGATGTGGCCGTCAACGGTGATGCGTTCGCACAGACCTTTGGCCAGCACCGTCTCATGCTCCATGTCGAAGAGCTGATACTTCAGGGAAGAACTGCCTGCATTGATGACGAGAATTTTCATAACCGAATTCCTTCCTTGCATATTATATGGTTTGCATGTACAATGCCAACAGATATAGACATTCTACCGCAGATCGTCGGGGATGACAACACTTTTTTCTCGGGGGAGACAAGATGGACGCTGTAGGAGTGATCTGTGAATACAATCCTTTCCATCTGGGTCACGCACGACACCTGGAGGAGGCAAAGCACGCCTCGGGAGCTGGAGCTGCAGTGTGCGTCATGAGCGGCGGTGCCGTTCAGCGGGGGGAATTCCCCATGCTCTCCGAGACTGCCAGGGCGGAAGCTGCTGTGCGCTGCGGGGCGGATTTGGTGCTGGCTCTTCCGCTCCCTTGGGCGCTCTCCTCTGCGGAACATTTTGCATTGGGCGGTATATCTATCCTTGCGGGGCTCGGGGTTATTTCTTCCATATCTTTCGGAAGCGAATGCGGGGACGAAAAGCGCCTTGCCAGAGTTGCTACCTTGCTGTGCGAGGAGACGTTTCAGAGCCGAGTTCGGGAACAGCTTTCAGATGGGATGTCCTACGCCGCTGCCCGCCATCGGGCTGCCAGGAGGATACTGGGGGCGGATGCAGACTGCCTCTGCAATCCAAATGATACACTTGGCGTAGAGTACATCCGCGCTGCTTCGGCCATCGGCTGGGAACCCAAGCTGTTTCCAATCCTGCGGCTTGACGCCCACGACGGAGAGGGAGTATCAGCAAAACAGATCCGGGAACTGGTCTTTGAAGGCAGGGAGACTGCGTCACTGCTTCCGCTGCCCTCTGAAACGATTCTCCGCAGGGAGATCGCGTCGGGGCGGGCAATCACAGATCCCGATGCCGCATCTGATCTTATCCTCGCCCGGCTCAGGCAGATGACGGATCGGGAGTACGAATCCCTGCCGGACAGCGGTGAGGGGCTCTGGATGCGACTTGCCAGGTACGGCCGGTCGGAACCATCTTTGGAGTCTGTTCTAGAGAAGACCAAGACGAAACGATACGCCTACGCAAGGCTGCGGCGGATGGTCCTCTGTGCTTTTCTGGGAGTACATGATGGAGATGCAGATTGCCAGGTGCCCTATACGAGGGTCCTCGCTTTCAACGATAAAGGACGGCTCATTCTCCGGGAGGCGGCAAAGAGGGGGACGATTCCCGTTGTGACCCGTACTGCAGAAGCGCGGCGGAGCCGGACGGAATTCGCACACCTGCTCGAGGCAGAGAACCGCGCTGCGGATCTGCGTGCCCTTGCGCTGCCCGCTGGAGAGGCGAGACGGGGAGGCACATTTTGGCGGCAAAGTCCTATCTATGTGAAAGAAGAGAAAAGATAAGCAAGGCGCTTCGGGTCTCCGAAGCGCCTTGTTTATGATTCAGTATCATTCGGAACTTCGCAGATCCAAGATACGTGTGCAGGCCTGGGCGAAACCCTTGGCCGATCGTTCCCGAGTCACAAATGCGGGAAGGAAGCCAACAGAACCCTCGAAGTCACGGATATTCGCCACTCCGCAGCTGATCGGGAAACGGCGGAACATGGGCTCGTCGTTTGGAGAGTCTCCAAAGAAGATCGCTTCCTCCAGATCACGAAGACCCAGATATTCCCGCAAAAACCGTTCGGCGGTCTCCACTTTGCTGTAGTTACCGAACCAGGCATTCACATGGATCGAACTTACCTTTGCCACGCATCCGAACCGTTCGCACACGGCTTTGATGTGTTCCGCTTCCTCGTAGGAGAGATACGGAGGGTCCTCCCGGAAATCCACCGCAAGGTCATAGATCCGGGAGAACTGATCTTTTGCGATGCGGCAGCCAGGGACCTCACGCAAGACCGCGTCCCGGACGACAGAAAGACGCTCTCTGGGATCCGGTACCGTAGAGGGGTGAGTCCATGTCTTCAGATGTCCATCTTCGAAGTAATAGACGAACGCGCCGTTCTCACCCACCACCGCACGGACCGGCCACTCTCGTACGATCATATCGCACCAGCCGGCAGGACGGCCAGTCACCGGGATCACGGAGATCCCCGCATCGTGAATGCGCCAGAGTGCATCGTAGGAGG
>JAEEGL016263428.1_pt1 | contig 23602 bp, 20 predicted proteins | sample 9134231 | NCBI WGS metagenome assembly JAEEGL01 (sample SAMN16246548, study PRJNA631951) | gut metagenome | biome: gut microbiome; feature: rumen; material: fiber-attached | host: Bos | place: Iran: Karaj | collected 2018-10 | reverse complement strand
TTGGGTAAGAACCATTATACGATGCCCGCCCTAATCGTATACAAACCATGAATGGTGGAGGGGGAAGGATTCGAACCTTCGAAGACAGAGTCGGCAGATTTACAGTCTGCTCCCTTTGACCGCTCGGGAACCCCTCCAGTCAGGTTTTACAGGAAATAACCTTTAAAGTTACCCTGTGGGTGCGAATATTACATGAAAAGATTAACTCATGCAACACCTATTTGTTAATATTTTACATTTTTCTCAAATTTTTGGCTGTTACATCGTATTTACGCACAATATTTAATCAATATTTCCAAAAATCTGCTGTCATAAATATCTTTTACAACTTTTATTATTTTTACATTCTGTTTATTATAGAATACCTAGGTTTATTGAGTTGTTAATACCTTAGGTAACTGTCATGAATAAGTCAAAACATAATTATGAAACTCTGTATTCATCTCCTGAGTCAGAAGAAATAATATTAACCAAGAACATGCTGATAAATTGTTATGGCATCGAACCTGTTGCGGATGCCGTAATAGACAGTCTGCTACGAAAGAACAATTCCGCATTAACTGAACCTAATCCCAAAATCATAATAGGTATTTCTGGCAGTGTTTCCGTAGGTAAATCAACTTTTTCGGATTTACTGTTATTATCGCTTAACAGACGTTACCCGCAATTAAACAAGCAGGTAGTTTCAACAGACAATTTTATTTATCCGACAAGGATTCTTAAGGAAAGGAATCTTCTTTCGCAGAAAGGTTTTCCCGTCTCATATGACTATCCGAAACTTATCCAGTTTATTGAAGATTTCAAACACGGAAAAAACAATATTGCTTACCCGCTGTACTCACATAAACTTTACGATATATCTGACTCTCCTCAGTTTTTAACAGACTGTAACATACTAATGCTAGAGGGAATCAATGTTCTTTCAGACAGTTTCATCCCTGAGAATTCCCCTGTAACAGCCAACGTAAGAGATTTTCTCGACATTTCACTATTTATCGAAGCTTCAGAAAATGATTTGTTTTACTGGTACAAAAACCGATTTATGTCTTTAATTGAAGATGCAAAAACAAATCCCGAAGAGTCAGCTTTCAAAAAAATGATTCACATGACTCAGGATGAACTGAATAATCTCATGCACTCCTTATGGAAGAATATAAATTACAAAAATTTTATTCAGTACATCCAGCCATCCATGATTCATGCGGATCTCATTGTAAACAAAGCAAGAAACCATTCAGTTACCAGCATCAGAAGAAAACTTCCTTAAACTTGTAAAGGACAAATACTTACAATCTGCCTTTTATGCCGGTATCCAGATTCTCGGGAAGACGGAGGCTTACATCACCAACCAAAATCTCCTTTTCTTCCCCGTTCTCTGTGCTGAGCAACAGTGCTCCTGATGAGGTTATTCCCATGTTGATGCCATATGTTAAATTCTTATCAGTTACGACAACAACTTCCCTTCCCCTGTAAACATCAAACTCGTTAAAAAGTCTTACAAACGAACTTAAACCATGTTTGCGGTATTCCTGCAGGTCTGCATCAATATACGAACAAAGTCTCAGTAAAAAAAGCGAACGCGAATCACTGTCATTTCCGGCAACCCCCACACAGTCCATATACCTATTGGCCGCCAAGGCATCAAGAGTGAACAAAAAGTCCCTGGTCGTGTTCAATCCTATACCTATCACCACACGTACAGAATCAGTACTACAGGTGGATTCAACCAGAATACCTCCGGCTTTTTTTCCATCTATATACACATCATTTGGCCACTTAAGACCTACGTTTTTCTGCCCCAACTCTCTTAAAGCATTAACTACGGAAACACCGGCAACGATACTCAACCCGCCAATCTCAGTGACATCATCGAAATTACATGCATAGCTGAACATTATCTGATCGCCGAATCTTGATATGAATTTACGTCCGCGTCTGCCTTTTCCACCGGTCTGATAACCGGAAACCACAACTGAACCTTCTGCGAAATTACTTTTTCCTATTAGATATGAATTCGTAGATTCTATGGAATCAAAATATTCAAGATTAGGTCTTTTTTGTAAAATGGTTTTGTTGTAAAACAAGGGAATATACTGCAATTGATACCCCCTACCTACAACCTTATTAAAACGGAGACCGTTTTCTGTAAGATTTTTAATGTGGTTCATTACTGATGTTCTGGTTTTCCCTATCGCATCACCAATTTCCACACCGCTGTGAAATTTTCTGTCTGACAGGATTTTTAAAATTTTGTATTCGTCAGACGTAAACATAGTAGCACCAAAGCTTCCTATAAAACGCATTCACCGTTTCTCCCAAAAATTCTCACTTCAGGAACAAGCTTAATGCCGAATTTTTTATGTACTTCAGATCTAACGAATCTTGCAACATTGACCACTTCATCCGGAGTCGCCTCACCATGATTTACAACAATAAGCGACTGCTTATCGTACGTTCCTGCATTGCCTAGTCTCAATCCCTTGCAGCCGGCTTTTTCAATCAGCCATCCAGCTGCAAGTTTTACATTATCATCACCTTCAGTAAAATACCCGGGAACAGTATCATACTCAGCCTTGAGTTCTTCATAAGTGCTAATGTTCACAGTCGGATTTTTAAAAAAGCTTCCGGCATTACCTATTACTTTAGGATCCGGAAGTTTTGATTTACGGACATTAACCACATGTTCATAAATCTGCTCAGCCGTTGTCCCCTGCAGTTCTGCCAGTGAGGCATAATTCAAATTAGGTTTCCATTCTTTTGGAATCTTTAATTCCACAGCCGTAATAATATATCTTCCGATATTTTCCTTTTTTTTAAAAATACTGGTTCTATAGCCGAATTCGCAATCTGAAGCCTTAATCCTGGCAAGCTTATTGTTATTTAAGTCCAGTACTTCAACATAACGGCAGAAATCTGAAAATGACGCACCGTATGCGCCAATGTTCTGAACAGGGGCAGCACCGGCAGTGCCTGGAATAAAAGCAAGATTTTCCAATCCGTAAATCCCGCGCTTAATACAGGTTCGGATAACATTATCAAACCTTTCACCCGCCTGAATCTTCACGAAATGATAGTTGGCATCTTCACTGAATTCGTAACCGAGCAATCTGTTTATCAGAACAACTCCGTTAAAATCATCGGTAAAAAGGACATCGGATCCCTCACCCAGCACAATAAATGGCAATCCGGATTCCTTAATTTTTTTAAAAGCCATGTCAAACATGACAAAATCATTGATAACGAATCCGTATGTCGCTTCCACATCCAAACCAAAGGTATTATAGGCTTTCAAATTAAAAGACATATCATAAACTCCTTATATTACAAATGATGAAGCGACCTATACAGCCTATTCAGGAATCCGTTCTATGCATCCGCCGAGGGCACGGAACTTTTCTTCTATTTTTTCGTATCCGCGATCCATATGGTAAATTCTGTCTACAATGGTGGTTCCCTTGGCTATAAATCCAGCAATAACCAATGACGCACTGGCACGAAGATCTGTAGCCATTACCTGAGCTCCGCTAAGTCCGTTACAGTCGCGGCAGATTGCACTGTTTCCCTGGAGTTCAATATTAGCTCCCATACGATTAAGCTCTGGAACATGCATAAATCTGTTTTCAAAAATCGTTTCCGTCACTACACCGGTCCCCTTGGCAATAGCATTCAGCAATGTGAACTGAGCCTGCATATCCGTAGGAAACGCAGGATACGGAGCTGTAGTAATATTCACAGGCCTAAGCTCTCTGTTTCTCATATCAAGCTTGATATAGTCATCACCACACTCAACCAATGCACCGGCTTCTTCTAGTTTTGAAATAACCGCCGTCATGTTCTTTGGATCGGTCTTGTGGCATGTTATGCAGCCTCCACTCACAGCAGCAGCCACAAGAAAAGTACCAGTTTCAATTCTGTCAGGCTGAACTGTATATTCACCGCCATGCAATTTATCCACGCCTCTTACAGTGATATCATTAGTTCCTTCCCCACTGATATCAGCGCCTAGAGTTTTAAGGAAATTAACAAGATCAACAACTTCAGGCTCTCTTGCGGCATTCTGCAATCTGGTTTCACCATAAGCCAGTGTTGCAGCCGACACAAGGTTTTCCGTACCGGTTACAGATACCATATCCATGTAAATGTGAGTGCCTACAAGCCTGTTATTTACGCGAGCCTTGATATAACCTGATTCGATTTCAACATTTGCGCCCATCTGTTCAAGACCATGAATATGGAGGTTAACAGGTCTTGCCCCAATGGCACAGCCACCGGGAAGTGACACATCTGCAGTACCAGTTTTAGCAGCAAGAGGTCCCAAAGTTAAAATTGAAGCACGCATGGTTTTAACAAGTTCATACGGAGCCTGTGAATTTGTTACGGTACCGGTTATCTCATAACTGCTTTCATCAAGCTGTTTTACTGTCTTTCCGGAAATTTCCAGTAATTTAAAAGAGGTCTTAACATCCCTTAAGTTAGGAACATTGTGTAAAACAACCGGCTCATCAGTAAGAATTGTGGCAAGAATAATAGGTAAAGCCGCATTCTTAGCCCCTGAAATAACGACATCTCCGATAAGAGCCTTTCCACCTTCAATCTTAAATTTATGCATAATCAGTGACCATTACAAGGTATCAACAATCAAATAACAAACCGTCAAAATTTTACAAATGTTTAGTACAAAACTCAACAATAAACGTTGTTCGTAACAACTTGTTTATTACAAATTACTACGATCCTATGATTTTGAATGGACCGACTTATTTTTTTAAACATGCTGGTTCTACCATACTTAAACAACTTTCAATATCACTTTATTCTTTAATTTCTAAATGTAATTCCAATTTTCACAAACTGAAATGATATTTCTCATTTAATGTATGACATAATGATTAGCATTTTAATCTTGTGTTGGGGAAGAGCATATATGAATATACTGAATAAGATTCAGCAGGAAAAAAACAACCACAGAATTATTTCAGGCATGATGCGACTGACAGGTAAAGGACATGATGAAGCCATGAACTTTTTGGATCATGCCTATGGCAAAGGAGTCATCTGGTTCGATCATGCCGATATTTACGGCAATGGAGATTGCGAACGTACTTTTGGAACATGGCTTAAATCACGCAATATTCAGAGAAATAATCTCATCATTCAATCTAAATGCGGTATAAGACCAGGAGTATGCTATGACAACTCTCAATCATACATTCTGAAGTCTGTTGACGATATTCTGAGCCGTCTCGGATGTGACTATCTTGATGTTTTTCTTATTCACCGCCCGGATGCTCTGTGGGAACCGGAAGAAATATCCTCAGCTTTTGACAAACTCTACGACAGCGGCAAAGTCCGAACTTTCGGGGTTTCAAATTTCAATCCTGTTCAGATTGAATACCTCCAGAAACATACATCACACAAGATATCATTTAACCAGATGCAGCTGAGTCTTGCTTTTGCCCCGATGATTTCAGAAGGACTGGAAACAAACACATATTCACAGAACGGGCTCAGCAGAGCTATGGGAATACTTGATTACTGCAGACTTCATAACATTACAATACAGACCTGGAGTCCGTTACAGTTTGGAACTTTTAACGGTTCCTTCATAGACAATCCGAACTACGGGCAGCTTAATACAAAGCTTTGGGAAATAGCACAACGCAACAACGTATCCAAAACCGCCATAGCCGCCGCATGGAATCTCAGAATAGATAAGAATGTTCAGGTCATTTCAGGAACCACAAACCCGGAACATCTGGATGATTTTCTACAGGCTCCCAATATTACACTCACCAGAGAAGAATGGTACAGCCTCTATACTGCGGCAGGATACTCGCTCCCTTGATATCTGCTGTTTCTAAAAAATAAGACCATGGTTAATCCCATGGTCTCACTGCGATAAACAATTCAAATCTTCATCAATCTGTTTCAACAGAAAACAAATCATTAAGCTTGAACAGTTTTATAAGGTTGATTGCCTCCTTCGGCGGTTTAATAATTCTCAGTCTGTTTTCATGTTCCTTGGCCCATAGAACCAAAAATGAAATGCCAGCAGAATCAATCTTATCAACAGAGCTAAGATCGGCCACACTGTCTGAAAACAGTGTTTTCCTGTCTTTCCATAGTTTTTCAACACTGTTGAAATCTAGTGAACCCTCTATTTTCATTTATTTTTCCTACTTACTTGCAGTTGCTGCAACGTGTTCATTAAGCTGCTTACTTACCGCATCAATACCTTTATCCCTGATGAGGCCACTTAATTCAGACTGCTTGGCGCTTAACAGACTTATGCCTTCAGCAACCATATCATAAATCTTCCACTGACCTGTCTTCTTGTTCTTACGTAATTTGAAAATCACTTCCAAATCAGGAGCCCCTTCTTCTTTTACAAAAACTTTTACAGATATAAAACCATCATTGTCATCAATCTTGTTAGGTTTCTGAACCTCCACAGTCTGAGTGGTATACTTTTTTAACGCGTCAGCATATGTTGCAATAATATAATCAGTAAAAGCCTCAACAAATCTGGCACGCTGTTCCTCATTGGTCTGCTTTAAATTCTGATTAATAACCTTAAGAGATGCATATTTATTATCAATGTACGGAAGAAGTTCGGTTCTGATAATACCTCTTGATACATTGCTGTCATTGAGCTTGTCTTTGTTGGCCTTGATGGATGCAAACGTATTGTCCGCAAGTGCTTTTATTAACTTATACGGATCACTTGAATCCACCGGCTCTGACGCAAATGAATTTAAAGAAAAACATACAAATATGACAGCCAGTGCGGCCTTAAAAAATCTTTTCAGCATTTAATTCCCTCTTTATGCGAGGCATCTCATACAAAGCATGCCAGCGATTTATAATTTATGTAGATCTTTTCCGATCACATTCTTTTAGATTAAAAAAAACTCAGATAATTCAAAAATTTCTTTTTTTAAATAATTAACTGCTCAGAAACCAAAGTAACCAAGCAGTCAGATATTCAAACAGGCACCTAAATTCTACTGTTCGTTTGACGCATCAGCAGCCTGGGCTACTCCACCTGACTCAGATGATGAACTGTCAGACTTATTGACGGAATAAAGGAATTTACCAATCAGATCCTCAAGAACAATGGCTGAACCAGTATCATTGATTCTGTCTCCATCCTGCAGGTAAGTAGTTCCCATATCTTCATCATAGAATCCCGGAGTTATACCTATATACTGCTCACCTATCAGCCCCGCTGTAAGAATGGAAGCCTTACTCTCGCTTGAAAGGGTATTGTATTTCTGCTGTATTTCCATTTCCACGACGGGAACAAGTTTTTCAGGATCGACATGAATTTCTGAAACTCTGCCTATAACCACCCCGCCAATCTTCACGGGGGCTCGTAATTTTAATGAGCCGACATTGTCAAAATAACCGTATACCCTGTAAGAATCGTCTTTGAAATCAAAGGACAGACCGGCAACCTTGAGTGCCAGCATAACACCACAAAATATAGCAGCTACTATAAAGCATCCTACTGCAAATTCAATTTTACTAAATTTCACTTTCTATTCCTTAAAACATTACGGCAGTTAATACAAAGTCAAGACCTAAAACAGCCAATGACGACTGAACCACAGTATTTGTGGTGGCCTTGCTTATACCCACTGAAGTAGGAACCAAATCGTAACCGTTAAACAGGGAAATCCAAATTACGGTCACTGCAAAAACAATACTTTTCACGGCACACATCATCAGATCGTTCCAGAAATCAATGGAACTCTGCATACCGCTCCAGAATATACCGTCATCAACACCCAGCCAGTCTACACCTACAAGCTTTCCGCCATATATACCTACCAGGGTGAAAATCACTGTAAGCAGAGGGAGCGAAATTACCCCTGCCCAGAAACGAGGTGCAATGACTCGTCTCAAAGGATCCACTGCCATCATTTCCATGGAGGACAGCTGTTCTGTCGCCTTTTTCAAACCGATTTCTGCCGTTAGAGCCGAGCCGGCTCGACCTGCAAACAGTAATGCAGCCACTACAGGTCCCAGTTCTCTGATAATTGAAAGTGCAACCATCTGTCCCAGTGCACCTTCAGCCATAAAATCCACAAGAACATGGAATCCCTGCAATCCCAGAACCATTCCGATAAACAGTCCTGAAACAACTATGATACTGATGGACTGGACACCTTCGATATAAATCTGTCGGATAAGCTGAGGGAAATTCTTACGGAACTGAGGTTTACCTACCAAAGAGTAGAACAGCATTATGGTAGCCCTACCTATGGCAGAAATCCTTCGCTGCCCCCAGTTCCCCAATTTTAAAATCAGATTCAATAGAAACATTACAAATCCTCTAGATAATCAACTTCTGTAGGATAGTTAAACGGAACGGGCCCATCATACTCGCCGTTTATAAACTGCTTTACACGAGGATCCTTTGACTTTTTAAGTTCTTCAGGAGTACCTCCGGCAACAACCTTGGTACCGGCCAGAATATATGCATAATCAGCAATTGTCAGGATTTCTGATACATCATGGGTAACTACTATAGAGGTCAGTCCTAAAGTTCTGTTCAGTGTCTGGATAAGTCTCAACAGGACAGCCATAGTGATCGGATCCTGTCCGGTAAAGGGCTCATCATACATTATAAGCTCCGGATCAAGTGCTATGGAGCGGGCAAGAGCGGCTCTTCTTGCCATACCACCGGACAATTCATGAGGCATCAGATTACTGGCCCCGCGCAATCCGACTGCTTCCAGCTTCATAAGAACCATGTCTCTTATTATTTCTTCAGGAAGTTTCGTATGCTCCCGTATAGGATATGCAACATTGTCATAAACATTAAGATCTGTAAAGAGAGCACCGCTCTGGAAAAGCATGCTCATTCTTTTACGAAGCTTATAGAGGTCTGATCGGTTAAGCTTATGAACGTCTATACCGTCAAACATTATGGAACCTTTATCCGGAGTTATCTGCCCCCCGATAAGTCTAAGCATAGTCGTTTTACCGGTACCGCTCGGTCCCATAAACGCAGTTATTTTTCCTTTTGGGATTTTAAGATTTACATTTTCATAAATAGTTCTCTGACCGTATGAAAACGACATATCTTTTATTTCTACTAGATTATTCATATATTTCCAGTATTACTTTTGAAAAAACAGGTTGAGGGAGGCTGGCAAATCTTTACTTTTTCAAATTTCCTATTCCCGTAAACACATTCATAAATTAATGCGACCTGCACATCTGTTTACTTTACTGTAGATTCTGTTTATTAGTCAAAATTTTTATCAAATAGTTGCATGATTATTTGTGACTGTCTGAATTTGCAAAAAATATCTCCAAATGTTTTGTCCTTTTGTTGCTGACGATAAAACTATCTTACATAAGACATGCAGACACCGGCCCTAGAAACAGTACTGTTCCCTGTATAAATCAATGTTTTATCCCCTATCTGTCATAAAACAGTAAAAAAAATGTACAAACATCCTTATATTAGAATAAAATTTTGAAAAAGTCGGCTAATCCGCACGTTCTCCAATCTCCAGAACATATAAACACATCATCACTATATTCAGAACGCTGCTTAATATTGTAAATCATGGGGCTAATGTATGAGTAATGAATACAACTCAGCGATGAGCGAAAATCAGATCAGAAAACCAAGAGTTGAAATTTCTGCAGACATAAATGAAACTCTTAATTATGTTTCATTTCACAATAACGAAAATTTTTTCAACACCATTATTGTTACCACTGATACGCATCTTATGTCACCATCTCTGGAAATCAGTTTTGATTCCGGAATTTCTGAAACGTTTACTGAACATATTACTGAAATAGATGCAGGGGACAGCTATATTCTGGAAAATCCCAAGGTTGTTTTCAAACCGCTTGTACTCGCCTCATATACCGACAGTTTCAAAGACGTGATATCTATTGTACTGAAAGATCAGAGCGGACACGAACTTGCAAAATATTCCAGAAATATTGAAATACAGGCTCGTGATTTCTGGAACAACAGCAAATACGAAATGCTTGCATCGTTTGTTACCCCAAATTCTCCCGCGTTAACAGGTCTGCTAACAAGTGCGAATAAAAAGCTTAAGGAAATCAATCCTGATTTATCTTTCGATGCTTATCAGAGCAACAATATCAATTATATCAATCAGCAGTTTTCAGCTATCTATCAGGCTGTTCAGGAACAGCAGATAAGATATCAGGTTGCTCCCGCATCATCCCACATAAAAAACGGCCAGAGAATACGAAGCTGCGAAAGTATTCTTCAGGAAAAAGCCGGTAACTGTCTGGATTTAAGCTGTCTGCTTGCCTCCATGCTGGAAAATGTAGGTCTTCATCCTCTGCTTATACTGTTTAAAGATCACGCTAATGTAGGCGTGTGGACCAACGGAGAGCCATATCCAAGTACTTCGATTGAGGATCGTGAAACAATCCTCAAGCACTCGGCAGACAACATTCACGACATCATTCTTGCTGAGAGCACCTGTCTCAACGGAACCTCAACATTTGATGAAGCGGTCTCCGCTGCAGACAAGACCTTAAAAATTAAAGATTTTTACATGGCTCTTGATATATTCCGCTGCAGATTAAACGGAATCAAACCTCTGCCTCAGCATGTAAAAAAAGAGAATGGTTCCATTGAACTTATTCAAGACAGCACGTTTGAATCAGTTATCAGACCTCAGAATCTTGATCCTTTGGAAATACGCATCAGTGAAAACAACCGTGATAAACTAACCCATCTGCAGATTTGGAAAAACAAACTGCTGGATCTGAGTCTGCGTAACAGGCTTTTAAATCTGCGTTTTGAAAAAGGTGCATGTCAGATCCTTATCAGTTCTCTGGCTGACTTCGAGGACAGAATATTCTGTAATGAGAAATTCACCTTAAATACCCTGTCCGAATCAATGATTAAAGAGTACGAACAGAATAACCGTACACTGACTGACACATTGAGTCAGCTGGTCAAAGAAGATGAGAAGAGCGGAAATCTGCACATTCCTGTCTCTGACGAAATTACTCTGAACAAAGAACTGCAGAAACTTTACAGGGAATCCCAGACATCAATGGAGGAGAACGGGGCCAATTCGTTCTTTTTAACCATGGGACTGCTAAAGTGGTACGAATCTGATACTTCGTCATCACCTAAATACGCTCCTATCCTGATGATTCCTGTGGATATAAGCAGAAAAAACAGCCGTTCTCCATTTGAACTTACCGGCAGAGAGGAAGAAACCATCATCAATCATACCTTGCTGGAAATGCTCAGGCAGACTTTCGAAATTGAAATTCCTTCACTGGATCCTCTTCCAAAGGATGATAACGGAGTGGATGTTAAAAAGATTCTGGCGATTTTCAGAAAAGCCATTATGCAGATGCACAGATGGGATATAGAAGAAAGAGCAGGCATCGGTAACTTTTCTTTCAGAAAATTCGTTATGTGGCAGGATCTGGTTGCAAACGAAGAATTTTTCAAAAAGAACGACCTGTTCAACGCTCTGTGCAATGGTACCGTTGCCGGGGAAAAATTCACCGCCCCTAAAGATATTGAAAAACCGATCGACGAACGCTTCTCGTTTGGTCAGCTGTGCCAGCCAATAATGGCTGACACAAGCCAGCTTGACGCCTTATGGCAGGCATCCTCAGGTCGAAGTTTTGTGTTACAGGGACCTCCTGGAACAGGTAAATCACAAACTATTACCAACATAATAGCCGATGCTCTGGCAAAGAAGAAAAAAGTTCTGTTTGTTGCTGAAAAAATGGCAGCATTAAGTGTTGTTTACCGACGTTTATCAAAGCTCGGACTGGCTCCGTACTGTCTGGAACTGCATTCCAATACTCAGAGAAAAAGCGTGGTTCTTAACAGACTGAGCGAAGGTCTTCCTCAGATGCCTAAGGAAAATCTGAACGATTTTTCCCTGCTTTGCAAAACACTTAACAATCAGAGAAATGAAATACAGAATGAGATATCATCACTTCACGAAAAAAAGTGTGCGAACCTGAGCGTCTATGATGCCATGTGCATTTCCGCCAAGGCTCAGGATGTATCTCCTCTGAACATAGGCGAGGAATTTCTCAGAAACACTACGGCAGAAAATGTTCAGCAGGTCAATATGTCTCTCAGAGAACTGGCTCTTCTGAGTCAGAGCGGTGACAATTTTGCAGAAAATCCTCTGCACCTGTCCCGTCTTTCCGTAATCCCAGAATCTGAACTTAACCTTTCTGCTGATAAATTCAAACAGGATGAAACAAAAGCCCTTTCTTCTTTGGAAGCTTCTGAAAATATACTTGGTATCCGACACGACGGCATGGATGTTTTCCGACAGGTATCAGTTATAGAACAAATCAGTCATTTGCTTTGTACTCCTGATATCAGCAGAGAAATTCTAACTTCTGAATCTGTAAGTGAAATATCCTCTCAGGTTTCAGAAACGGTTAAATGTTTAAAAAAGCAGAAACAGCTGGCTTCCGATCTCGGTAAAAATGCGAGGGATGTTCTGTCCGTAGATATTCACAGCCTCCTCAAAGAGTGGGAACTTGATGAACAGAAATTCTTCATTTCAAGATTTTTCTCTCACAAAAACAGTATATCCACACTGCAGAAAACACTCGGAGCTGATGTAAAGGTTACATCAGATAATTTCAAGGAACTGGCGGAAAAAGCTGAGGAATTCAGTCAGCTTGAAAAAAGCATAGGTACACAGGTGACTTCTCTTAACAACGCCTGCCCTAAACTCGCCAAAATGTTCAGCACCGCTCCTGAAAAAGCAGAAACATGTACGGAAAATACCATAAAAGTAACTGAAGGCCTGAAACAGCTTGAAAATGAACTTAACGGATGCCGGATAACTGACAATATAAATACTTATCTGAAAAAATCGGAAAACAGTATTGAATATTTAAATCTCCAGCTTTCAGAAATCCTTACATCCTTAACAGCATTTACAGAAAATCTGCATAATGTTTTCGATTATTTCAAGGTATCAGCCCATGATTATCCTGTTGAAACTGAAAATATCGGCAGATGTGCTCTTGCAATGATTGAAAATAAAGCAAACCTCAGAGAATGGATTGATCTGAACATTCGTCTTGAAAAAATAGCCGATAACGGATTTACTCAGCTATCCGAAGATATACGACATGGCAGAATAAAGTCAACCGTGGGTGACCATTATGCTGATCTGGTACTTGCAAAAACAATATGCAACTACTACCTGAACCACGATTCTACTTTGGCTGGATTCAAAGGAATTCTGTTCTCAGACAAGATGACTCAGCTTAATGAAAACACCTCTAAATTCAGAGAAGGCTGTAAGAACTCGCTTCTGACAGCAATGGAACACTATAGAAAAAATGCAGATAATAATGAAAATTTATCGGAAGAGAAAACCTTCCTTAACAGAGCCATTAAAAATCACGGTCGCAAACTCAGTATTCGTTCCATTTTTGACAATATAAATAATCTCCTTCCTGAAATGTGTCCATGCATGCTGATGAGTCCTTTATCAGTTGCCCAGTACCTTTCACCTGAAAAATATCAGTTTGACCTCATTATTTTTGATGAAGCCTCACAGCTCCCTACATCAGAGGCTGTAGGAGCCATTGCCAGAGGCAGACAGCTGATTGTTGTAGGAGATCCTAAACAGATGCCTCCGACAGATTTCTTCTCGGCAAAACAGACAGACATACCTGATGAACTTGAAGATCTGGAAAGCGTTCTTGATGACTGCATGGCTCTTGGTATGCCTGTTACGACACTTAACTGGCACTACCGCAGCTCTCATGAAAGCTTAATAGCGTTCAGCAACATCATGTATTATGAAAACAAGCTGTGCACATTCCCTTCACCTGATGATCAGATGTCAAAAATCACCTATGTTGAAGTTAACGGTTTATACGATCGCGGAGGGTCCGGCAGAAACAAGGAAGAAAGCAAAAAAACCATTGAATATCTGGCCAATTTCCTCAGTGATGATAAGAATCTCAACACCTCTATCGGTCTGCTTACCTTTAACAGCAGGCAGCAGGCTCAGCTTGAAGATGATCTGGAAAAACTCTACAGAGAAAAGCCGGAGCTTGAAAACAGGGCTCTCCAGCTGCCTGAACCAATTTTTATTAAAAATCTGGAAAACGTTCAGGGTGATGAAAGAGACATCATTGTATTTTCCATAGGTTTCGGTAAAGACAGCAGTGGAAGAATTACCATGAATTTCGGTCCGCTTAACAGAGCTGGCGGAGAAAGACGACTTAACGTAGCCATCACCAGAGCCAAGAAGGAGATGGTGGTATTCTCCTCTCTGGATCCTGATTTAATGCACCTTACAAATCTTTCTTCTGAAGGAGTAAGAGGACTTAAATCATTCCTTACCTATGCAAAAAAAGGATACAAGTATCTTCCTAATCAACAGAATATGCATGCATGTAAGAATGACAGACTGATTGAAGTTCTCGCTTCCCGACTTAAAGAACACGGATATGACAGCACCACCAGTCTGGGTACCTCAAACTTCAAAATTGATCTTGCAATCAAAGATCCTTCAGACAGCAACAGATATATTGCATGCATTATGAGTGACGGCTATGGCTTCTCTTCTGAATACGCCATTGCCGATAAGTGTTGCGGACAGCCATCCGTACTGAAAGGTCTGGGATGGAAAGTCATTCGCATATGGAGTTGCGAATGGTATAAAAACCCAGATGTCGTTTTGGAAAAAATATTGAACGACCTTAAGGATATAACCGGAAACAAAACTGTCTAATATTCAAATTAATTAACTGAGTATCATGCAATACTCAGTTAATTTCCAATCTTTTTACAGTTTTTGGTAAAATGGTGCAATGAGGATATTCAGTTCAGTATTCTCAAAATGTTTCGTTTACGGAAAGGAGATACCAATCCTTTCTCCTGCGGTTTGATAAGGGAAGTTTACAATGTCACTTACAAGCTTAACTCCATACGGCACTGTATCTGAATCATTATTGGAGCGAATCAGAAATATTAAAATTTTACTCAGTGATGTTGACGGTGTGTTATCTGACGGAAAAATATATATTTCAAATTCCGGTGAAGAAATAAAAAATTTCAACACCAAAGATGGTTTCGGTATTGTTGCCATACAGAAGCTTGGCGTCGGTTTCGGTGTGATTACAGGGCGCGAATCTGAAATTGTAAACATCAGAATGAAGTCACTTAAGGCAAGATACGTTTATCAGGGAATCACTGATAAAGTAGCAGCCCTGATGCAGATAATTAACGAATCCGGGGTATCAGCCGATGAAATTGCATACATAGGTGATGATGTGATAGACATAACCGTATTTAACCACTGTGGCATGTCATTCTGTCCAAGAGACGCTCATCCGATTGTTAAATCTGTTTCAGACTACATCTGTCATCTGGATGGTGGTAACGGAGCAGTAAGAGAGGTATGCGATCTTATATTAACGGCACGTGGCAGACTTGACAGTGTAGGAGCAAGTATTTGATATGTTACAGCGCCTGTTGAGGATTTTACCTCTTTTCATACTGCTCATCTGTTCATACTACTTTTATAACTGGGTAAGTGTTCAGGAACAGACAGAGAGAGATAAATTACTGGAAACACAGCCCGTATTCTTTGCCCGCCATGTTTCCACCAGCCAGTACAATTCCGATGGTATGCTTTACGGAAAAATTCAGGCAGAGGAAGCTGAATACTTTCAGGGACTGGATCAGACTAATTTTACCAGTCCTACAATAATCTACTCTCCTGCCCTTGATAAAAAAAACAAGGATCTGGGTAAACTGAGAACAAACAATGACAGTTTCTGGAAAATTGAAGCGGAAACAGGATCAATGACAGGATCAGCAGATACCATATTTCTCAGAGGAAACGTGGTTGCCAGTACCACTGGAACAGAAAGCATCATCAGGGAAATACGAACTTCATACCTGGAAATTGATCTTGGTACAGATGAGGTAAGAACACCTGAGCAGGTGGACATTATCGGAAACCAGTTTACTAATCACGGTAAAAAATTTAAAGGCCAGTTAGCCTCAAAATACTTTGAATTATCAGAGGATTGCCATGCAACATATAGCGGATTTACTCAAAATAAATAAATTCACCTTTGCCTGTCTGTCTTTCTGTATTGCAGGTATTATTAATATAGCCGAAGCAAAACAGAATGATTTCAAGGAAACCATTAGCATCGATTCAGGCAGACAGATAGCTGATCTGGGCTCAAACAAAATAACTTTTATGGATGATGTTGAAATTAAACAGGGGACTATCCGCATCACTGCAGATAAAGTTGAAATCATACGTAATGAAAAAGGCCAGATAAAGAGCGCTACCGCTTTTGGTAAACCTGCCGTCTTTTCACAAATTCTGGATAACGGCAAGCCTGTCACTGCTAAAAGTACTACAATTGCCTACTATCCTGAAAGACAAACAGTTGAACTTAAACAGAAAGCATCAATAGAACAGGGATCATCCAAAATTACCAGCGATACCATTACATACAATATCGCTAAAGAAAGAATAGAAGCTTCATCAGATGATTCATCCGGTAAAAAGGGAAATCGTGTGACCACTGTATTCATTCCTGAAGAATTAAAAGCTCAGATAGATGAAAACAAAGCAGAAAAAAAGTAATAAAGAGTAATTTAAATGAGTACACTAAGAGCAGAACATCTCTTCAAGCAATTTAAGTCTAGGGTTGTAGTTAATGACGTTTCCCTCAGTATAAAGAACGGGGAAATCGTCGGTCTTTTAGGTCCAAACGGAGCCGGAAAAACCACATCATTCTACATGATTGTCGGAATTATCAAAGCTGATAACGGTCATGTATTTATTGACGATCAGGAAATTACTCACAAACCGATGGATCAGCGAGCAAGTTACGGTCTGGGTTATCTTCCTCAGGAAGCATCCATATGGCGTCGTCTGACAGTTCGTGAAAATCTGATGGGTGCACTGGAACTTAACAAAAAAATCCGTACCAAAAACGACAGATACGCAAGAATGGAACATCTGCTTCAGGAATTCAGAATAGAGCACATTGCCAACAATACAGGCATGAGCCTTTCCGGTGGTGAACGCAGACGAGTGGAAATCGCCAGAGCCCTGGCCTCGGATCCTCAGTTCATTTTACTGGACGAACCTTTCGCAGGTGTTGACCCCATCAGTGTAGGTGAAATTAAGGGGATCATTGAACAGTTGCGCGGTCGTGGAATCGGTGTTCTTATCACAGACCACAATGTTCGTGAAACTTTGGACGTATGTGAACGAGCCTATATTGTAAATCAGGGAAATATGATTGCCTACGGTAAACCTGAAGAAATTCTTAACAACGAACTTGTTAAAAAAGTTTATCTGGGTAATGACTTTTCAATATAGGTCGATTCTTTAATATCAAATCCATGAAAACAGCCGGTTCCGGCTGTTTTGCATTTTTACATAGTCTTTCTCTGACTTGATGGAGGGATATTAAGAGATTCCCTATACTTGGCAACTGTTCTTCGAGCTACCTGTATTCCATCTTCCTCAAGAATTTTTGACAGCTGACTGTCAGATAAAGGTTTTTTCTGATTTTCCTCACTGATAAGCTTTTTAATCTTGGCTCTTATTGCTGTTGAGGAAATTTCATCACACCTGTCAGTGGAGTTTACGTGACTGCTGAAAAAGTACTTGAGCTCAAATGTTCCTCTGGGAGTGTGTATGTATTTTTCAGTTGTAACTCTGGATATGGTGGATTCATGAAGATTGGTTTCGACAGCTATATCATTAAGAACCAGAGGTTTCATAAACTGTTCACCGCGCTCAAAGAAATCCTGCTGATGCAAGACAATACACGAAGCCACCCTGTACAGAGTCTCATTTCTCTTGTTGACACTCTGTATGAAAGAATGAGCTTCCTGCATGTGATTTCGGATATACTGACTTTCCTTGGGGTTTTTCACATTACTGCACAACTGACAGTATGTTTCGTTCAACCTGATCTTCGGAATTGAATTAGGATTCAGTTCTGCTATCCAAACTCCATCCTTCTTGTGAACGGACACATCAGGAATAACATACTCACTCTTTTCCTGCGGAATACAGTTACCTGGTCTTGGCTCAAGTTTTGTGATAATCTCTATTGCCTCTTTGAGAAGATAACTGTTCTTTTCCTTGATTTCCAGATTCTTGGCCAGCGTACGGAAATCTTTTCTACCCAGCAGTTCAAGATAATCACTTACTATTTTTCTGGCAAGAACGACATTATCATCATCACCGAACTGATTAAGCTGTATAAGCAGAGATTCCTGAAGATTGCGGGAAGCTATTCCCACCGGATCAAAATGCTGAACAATACAGAGCACTCTTTCTGCATCATCAATTGTGACCTCAGGAAATTCAGGCTTTACAGCCAAAAGAATATCATCAAGACTTTCAGTAAGGTATCCTGACTCATTGATTCCGTCAATAATAGCCTCAGCAATCAGATGATCCATATCATTCATCGGCGTTAGATTGAGCTGCCAGTTCAGATGTTCTGCCAAACCATAGGCTGTTGCCCCCTGAAAGTCTTCCAAATCATCACTGTCAGTATTACGCGTCCTTCCAGAGGAAACACCGGCGTTATATGACTCCTGCCAAAAATCTACGTCACTCTGGCTGTTATCCGATACTGAATCAGAATCATCACGGGCAATGGAAGAATCACTGCTGTCATCCCCTTTTAAAGGAGAATACTCATTGTCCCGGCTTCCTTCAGCATAGGGAGCATTATCCAGTGAAACTGTTGGATCGTTATTGAACGGGGTAATATCATCATTACTGTTTTCCAGTCTATATTCCTGTTCCCTAATTTCATCCAGTGAGGCAATATTGCTGTTATCATTGTCACTTTCATCCATTTCAAGAAAAGGATTCTTATCCAAATTTTCCTGAATCTCATGCTGAAGCTCAATGGTTGACAGCTGCAATAATCTTATTGCCTGCTGCAACTGTGGAGTCATTGTCAGAGTCTGAACATTGACTTGATTTAAATTTAATCCGGCTTTCATAAAACACCTGATACAAGCTTTACAAATCCATGGCTTCCACGGTTTAATAACTACAACTTAATTATTTCATTTCTGTTTTCTGCTTGACAGAAAAAACCAGCATGCAACATTTACATCAAATTGGATTTAGTTTTGATTATCTTTTGGGAAAGGCTGGAAATATTATAATTATTGCTTATGTACAAAATATGCATTTTATGCATGATCCATACCTTATTGTCCCTGTTTTGATTTTATAGTTTTTATTCTCATGAGGCAAATAACTTTTCTTAAATTTAATATTTTTAAAAATCTTTGCAATACTTCCAGCTCTATCTTTAAATTCATCAATTTACAGATATGTACAGAAAAAAATTACCTGATAAAAAGTCTCACGACATAATATTCTGCGGCAAAATGCAGCTTTTCAGAAAAAAGACAATAAATAGATACAATGCAAAAACCATCTAACTGTTGATAATTTACACAATTTCCAAAGGGATTAGTTTATTTTTTCTACAAACTTTATTCAAAAGATAGTTTCTAGTCACTTTTCCATAATTTATTGCTAGCTTATATTAAAAATCGAATATAGAATGAAATTAAGTAGAGAGAAGAAAAAACTTGTTTTTACTTAATCTGGCCACCTGACATAACACACAGAAGAGAGATAGGCTGTGGCTTAGATGTCATTCCATTGTGGCTCGTATTCTTTATGTAATCTATCCTATTATTAAGGAGTGTGCCTATGCAGATTACTATCGTTGGTCATCACGTTGAAGTAACCGATGCTCTTCGTGATTATGTTAATAGCAAGATGGATCACCTTAAGAGACTCGAAGACTACGTTAAGTCAATTCATGTTACCCTTAGTATCGAAAATCAGCAGCTTCACAAGGCTGCAGCTAAGGTTACTGTAACCGGCAACGATCTCTTTGCAGAATCAATTGAAGAAACCATGTATGCTTCTATTGATGCCTTAGCTGACAAACTTGAACGTCAGTTGGTTAAGTATAAAGAAAAACTTACCCAATAATTTAAGATGTCTCATTTTTTGAGTGAATTACTAGAAAAGGACAGTGTGTTAAGCCCTGTCCTTTGTTATAGTAAGAAAAAAACATTTGAAGTTATTTCCACCGCAGCCAGTAAAAAGGTTGGGATCCCGACTATCAATCTATTGAAACTTCTTAATGATCGCGAAGATTTAGGCAGCACATACATAGGCAATGGTTTTGTTATGCCACACGCAGTCATTCCAGACGATGCAAAAGAAACGGCAATCCTGCTAATCCTTGATAAACCTATATGCTACAACGTGGAAGAAAACACTTTTGCTGACGTTTTTCTGGCTTTTTTCCTTCACGAAAAAACAGCTGCTGAGCACGCTGAAGAGCTTGAGCTAATCTGCAAGGATCTTGGTGACTCTATTAAAATCAAACAGCTTCGTTTTATCAAAAATATTTCAACACAGGTTCATGTTTCCTTACTGCGCCATTTTGATTCAGCATTGAATGATGAAAAAAGTGAAAAAGATTAATTGTCATACCGTATAAAACAGGAACCGGAGTCCACAACAGAACTCCGGTTCCTCATTTATCGTGTAGTAATATTCACTTATTCAGCTGATTCAAGAGAAACCTTGATCTTAGCCATCGTAGCCTTCTCCAGCTGACGCACTCTCTCAAGAGAAACACCAAGCTCCTCAGACAGTTCACTCAAAGTAGCCTTTTCACTGTCCAGCCAACGTCTCTTGATAATGTGATAAGACCTGTCATCAAGCTTGCCTAAAACTTCATTCAGGCGCAACATCATTGCTCGGTTTGAATCAGAAGTTTCATAATTCAGACTGAAATCTGAAGATGTATCAACAAGATAATTTGCAGGAACGTTTTCTTCCTCTGCATCACCGTCTGTAGTATACCCATCATAAGCGACATCATTAGAATTAAGACGTACTTCCATTTCATTTACGTCGTTGGCAGTTACCCCCAGCTCGTCAGCAACCTTTGCTGTATCGGTCATATTCAGCCAACCTATCGATTTCTTCGTAGCCTGACGTAGCTTGAAAAACAGCTTTCTCTGAGCCTTTGTGGTAGCAACTTTAACAAGACGCCAATTTTTAATTACGTAATCATGAATTTCAGCCTTAATCCAGTGGACAGCAAAAGCGGCCAGACGTACTCCCTGAGAAACGTCAAAACGCTTCACAGCTTTCATCAATCCCACTGTTCCTTCCTGAATTAAGTCAGCAAGTGGCAATCCGTAACCGGTATAACCTCTGGCAATACTAACTACAAATCTTAAATGTGCAAGAACAAGCTTTCTGGCTGATTCTATATTACCACTTGAGTGAAAATCAGCAGCAAGATCGTGTTCTTCCTCTGCTGTAAGTAAAGGAATAGCATTTACTGCACGAATATAACCATCGATGTTACTGCTAGGAACTAACATCATAGAATTCGGATTCATCGTCATTTTACAATATCCCTTCATTAAAATTCTTTATCTTCAACCGCCTGTTGGCCTTCTATATCAAAAGCCCCAGACCGAAATGGTATATTACACTTTAAAACATAAATTAACCATTCTCTATCATTTATAGACAATAAACATCGTGATTTGTTTCAAAGTTACATCATAAATAATAGATCAAAATGAATCGTTTTTGTTAAATTTTTTACAATATTTATCCACCGACAGCATGTCTCTTAACGACTGTTTTTGACTAGATTTTATAAACAGGAGGTAATAAAAATCTCAACTTTCCTATTTAATTTTACGGGATAAAACCTTAATCCGTCGGTTTAGGTGTTCTTTAAAAACTAGCGTTGATTTTTACGTCAGTTTGTGGTGATTTTCTTTCCGGAAAATAAATCCTCCCTCATACACATCACAAACAACTATATCACGTAAGGTATCATGGAGTAATGTTTATTCACCGATAATCAAGTGAGAAGCCTGGTGAAAAGCGCCTTAAAACAGAACCACCCGATTGAAATTTCTGATATAATTTTTCATCAGGTTGTCCTTGATTATGTTGTTTTTTTTAGCATTACAATTACGAAGATGTCAAAACAAACCTCTTTTTTTACTCAAATTTCAATTTATAGAACTCCCTTACATTATTAAAAATCAGTCATTCTTACTTCGGAATCCGAGAACATGAGAAACAGAACCAACAGCTGGGAAGTACTTAAATCCATAATTGAAAGTGATAATCAGGGATATGTCTCTGACTCGTTTCTTATCAAAAGTCCCTACACCACAAGAATACTAGTTATTTTCACTCTGCTTACACTGTTGTTTTTTACATCGTGTCTCTATACGAACGCATTTCCTATCGGCATATATAAATTTTTCAATATTACCTTACCTGGCTACAGTCATGGTTCAGCGAAAGTTCTTTACGAGGATTATCGTCGATATGTGCAAAATTTAAAGGGAGGAAAATATAGATGTGGCTACACTGCCGAGGTCCTTTCGGATGAAGAAGCATTGCAGATAATGCCAAAGCAGATACATATTAAAGAAATCAGCTGTTCAGCATTTATGGACTATAAAATAAAATTTATCTACAACAGAGAAAATCCTTCAATACTGTATGTTTATGATTTTACAGGTGAACATGGGCGTCGCATGTTATTAATGCTGGTATTCGTCGTCCTGTCCGTAATTACTGCCATTCTGTTTTTTGAAATGTTCAAATCAAGTTTCGATTATCACAGGAAATATCAGCAGACCATGAAATACGCCAAACCACTTTATGTGCACTTGCAGAACCAGACGTCTTTACTTTCTGATGAAGGCGAATTGTTTGAGCTACCACTGGTTCTGCTGTCAGATACCGGAAAGATAAGATCATATTTAGGTTTGCTTTTTAATCTCAAAAGGCGTTTAGAGCACATCAGAGTAGAAACTGATGATTCAGGTTTGATGTTCCTAAGATTTGACGACAAATTGTCCTTCATGAAAAAATGCTACATCTACGGAATTACGGAAAGCAAACTCAGGGAAGCAGCAGAACTTCAGAATTTTACCGACGATAAAGTCAAATCACAGGGGTTAGCCTCCGACATTAAAACATCTCAGTCACCTGTGGCTCTAATAGACGGTTTTCAATCATCAGACGAATGTGACGGCACACAGGCAACTAACAAGAATAATGCTACTACCCTGACAAACAAATCTGACAGAGTGATTTATTTTGCAGGTCCGTGGATTTATTCTACACGGAAACCTGCAGAAACACTGAAACTTTATATAACAGGCAACGAAATTAAAGATTATTTCATTGTTTAGCATTAACCGTTCTGATGAAAACTGAACATCTATTCAGCCAGCGGTCATAAAAACAAAGGAGATTTTTTAAGTAATTAAAAATATTGATATCAGTAATTAGATGTGTTTAAATATATTACAAAAGGACATTATTTATGAATACATCTAATATCACTAATTACAAGCCAAAAGATTTTGCTGAATTGGTAGGTGTCTCAGTCAAAACATTACAACGTTGGGATAGAGAAGGAACTTTAAAGGCTTATCGAACTCCAACTGATAGGCGTTATTACACTTATGACCAGTATC
>JAEEGL012419560.1_pt1 | contig 23602 bp, 20 predicted proteins | sample 9134231 | NCBI WGS metagenome assembly JAEEGL01 (sample SAMN16246548, study PRJNA631951) | gut metagenome | biome: gut microbiome; feature: rumen; material: fiber-attached | host: Bos | place: Iran: Karaj | collected 2018-10 | reverse complement strand
CCGCCCCTTCGGGGCTCCATTCAGGACGCGGCAGAATCTTCCCCGCGTTGCGGATACGGCTCCAGGAACGCATGGAAATGGCGCATGGGCAGATTGTGCCCCCAAACGATGCGCATGTTGGGTATGCTTTCCCTGTCTTCGTAAAGCGCCTTCACCGCCGCGATGACGTAATCCAGATGCTCACGGCTCAGCTGGCTGCGGTTTATCGCGAAGCGCACCACATTGCACACTTCCGCCTGCTGCTCAGGGGTCTTGAGGTCATACTCCATGGAGTAGTCGCCAAGTTCGCTGACGCGGATGCCGTAGCGGCGGATAAGTTCCAGGGAGAATCCTTCGCCGGCAAAGCTGCCGTGATCGCGCTTGCCATCGAAAAAGGCATCCATATTGATGTAGACCCCGTGCCCGCCGGCAGGGAGCACCACGCCCTTGACCCCAGCCTTGTAAAAGCCTTCGGCCAGGTAGTTGCACTGATCGATGCGCTCCTCCAGGTACCCTTCGCTGCAGCTTTCGTAGAGGCCGGCAGCCAGGGCCATGATGTCGCGCCCGCTCATGCCCCCGTAGGAATCATTGCCGTAGCAGGAGATCTGCTTCACTTTGAGGAGGACGCCCACGTCCGTCCTGACACTTCCGTCGGGGTTGAACTCCGAGAACTTGCGCCAGAACCGGCCTTTGTCCCGGAACGCAAGCATGCCGCCCATGTTGGCATGGCCATCCTTCTTGGCCGACATGGTGAATCCGTCGCACAGCGAAAACATTTCCGTGGCGATCTCGGCGATGGACCTGTCTCCGTAGCCTTCTTCGTTCTTCTTGATGAAATAGGCATTCTCCGCCCATCGCGCGGCATCAAAGATAATGGGTATGTCGTATTTTTCCGCCACGCGTGCCGTTGCCTTCAGGGAGCGCATGGAAACGGCCTGCCCGCAGACGGGATTGTTCGTTATGCAGGTGAAAATGAGCGGGACATTCTCGGGACCCGCCTCCTGTATCAGGCGTTCCAGCTTTTCGATGTCCATGTCTCCCTTGAAGGGATTCCTGGCATACCTCCCGCCTTCGGGGACTTCGAAAAGGCGCTCCTTGTCGAACAGGTTGCGGGGGATGGAGCCCATCTGCTTGATATTGCCTTCCGTCGTGTCGAAATGCCCGTTGGAGGGGATGACGAAGGCTTTCTGTGGATGGCGCTTCGCAAGGATGTTCCTGACGACCTCCATGAGCACGCTTTCCGCCGCGCGTCCCTGCTGGATGAGGAAGGCGTTGGGGCGTTCCAGCTGGGCTGCGCCGCCATTGAACAGGCCTCCGGAATATTCGCACAGGTAGAGCTCATCCATCATTTTTTCGATGTCCGTGCAGTCCGTTCGGATAAGGTCGATGGACTTCTTCCAGTTTTTTTCCCCTCCCCGCTCAAAGATGTCGCGGAAAGCCTCGAGCAGCACGTAATAGCCCTTGTTGCGTCCGTAGGATTCGTCTCCCAGGAACATGGCAGCCCACTGCTGGTCGGTCATGGCCGTCGTGCCGGAATCAGAAAGCATGTCCACTGTCAGCATGCCGGCGGGAAAGGCAAACTCGTTGTAGTGGGTGGCCTTCAGGGCGCGTTCCCGCTGCGCGACCGTGACCTGCGCGATATTGCGCTTGACATAGGAAACCGAGCGGGGGACTGCGACGTCCAGGGGATATTCTCTGTCCATGGTTCTACCTGCTTTTCTTCTCGTGATCAGGCACGCATTGCAGCGTGCGCCCATGCTGCAAAACCGCGGCGGCCGCCGCGATCATGAAGGATAGTCCCCGGCTTTGCGGAATGCACGCCAAGCCTTGTTCTCCAGCTGCCCCCAGCGCACATGCCCTGGGAAAGGGCACTTGGGGGAAACAGAGGGAAGGAACTGGCGCGGTCGGGCGGTCGGCGAAGGATGCCCCTACGGCCGCGGCTTCAGTTCCTGGATCTCGCCTTCGGAAAGGTAGCGTATATCCCTGCCTGAAAGGATGAAGAAGAGCTTCGCCGTCTCCTCCAGTTCTTCCGCAGCGTTGACCGCCTGCTCCAAGGTCGCTCCTGTGGTTATGGCCCCGTGGTTGGCAAGCAGCATGTGCGCGCTTGCCGCCGCCTGGCGGGCAATGGCGTCGAACAGCTTCTGGCTGCCGGGCTTGAAGTAGGGGATGAGCGGCAGCGGCGAAACCTTCATCACATAGTAGGGCGTGAACGGACGCAGCACGTCGGCCGGGTCGAGCCCGTTCAGGCAGGAAAGCGCCGTCACATAGGTGCTGTGCAGATGGACGACGGCGTTGCATTCGGGGCGCGCCTTGTAGATCTCCCTGTGGAAGGCGCATTCCTTGGAAGGCTTGCCGCCGGAAAGCAGCTCGCCGTCCATGCTCACGAGGGAAAGCTGCTCGGGTATGAGCCTTCCGAGCGAGGAATTGGTCGGCGTCGCCAGGATGTTCCCGTCCGGCAGGCGTGCGGACATGTTCCCGCTGCTGCCGGAGGAATACCCCCTGTTGAACAGGGACGCGCCAAATTCCGCCATGGCCGACCTTAATGCTGTTTCGTACATAGAACCTCCAGAAAAAATGCGGGCCTTGCAAGAGGCCGCGGATTGGTTCAGCGATCCTGGCTGCCAATGGCGGCGCGTCTGTGCAGCGCATGCGGGAAATGCCCCGCATGGCCGGATCGGCAGCGCAGCGCCCCCGCGCCATGGCAGCACGGCCTATTCTCTTTTTATCCTTTTGAGGTTGCAAGTGATTTTTTGATGAGGCGCATTATTTGGCTTGTGACCGTCGACAATCAACAAAACTGTTGCATTTTTCTGCGATGGAGTATATGCGTAAAGTAAAGAAGTGCATTATTTGGCTTTCTTTGCATCCGATCTTTCGATTGCGGAGGCGTGCGGTCTTCGTGCGGAGCTCACCGCCATCAATCTCCTCCGCTGGCGCTTCCCTTCCCTCTACAGGCGGATTTGACCGGGCGAGGTGACTATGTTTCTTGGTGTCATAGCAGACGATTTCACCGGCGCGACGGACATCGCCGGTTTCCTTGTCAACAACGGACTTCCCACCGTCCAGCTCAACGGATCGGCTGACGTGGAGCTTCCCCGCGAAGTGGAAGCCGTGGTCGTTTCCCTCAAGAGCCGTTCCTGCCCCGCGGAGGAAGCCGTGCGCCTCTCCCTGGGAGCACTGGAATACCTGCGGTCCATCGGCTGCTCGCATTTCTTCTTCAAATACTGCTCCACGTTCGACAGCACGGCCAAAGGCAATATCGGCCCGGTGACCGATGCCCTGATGAAGGCCCTCGGCACCGATATGACGGTCATCTGCCCCGCCCTTCCGGTAAACGGCCGCACGGTGTACCAGGGCTATCTCTTCATAGGCAACGTGCTGCTCAATGAATCCGGCATGCGCAACCACCCCCTCAACCCCATGCTCGACGCAAGCCTGCTGCGCCTGATGGACGCGCAGTCCGCGGGACGGAGCGGGAACGTGCCGGAGCAGGTCATCGCGCAGGGAGCCGGTGCCGTGCGCTCCACTCTGGAAGATCTGCGCAGGCAGGGCATTTCCTACGCCGTCCTCGACACGCTGGCTGACGCCGACCTGGACGTGCTCGCCGAATCACTGGCCGACATGCCGCTGGTCACCGGGGGATCGGGCCTTGGCGGCGCCATCGCACGCCGCTACGCGCGCATGCGCGGCGGAGGCAGCTGCGCCACGGATCTCGGGCTGCCTGCAAGTGGAGGGAAGACCATCCTGCTTTCCGGCTCCTGCTCCGAGATGACCAACCGCCAGGTGGCTGCCTACGCGGCCAAGGCGTATGTGCATAAGGCAGATATAACGCGCTGCATGGACGACGCCGAAGGCTACGCCCAGGAGATCTTCGGCGTGGCCGCCGCCCATGCCGGCGATGCTCTGCCCCCGCTCATTTCGGCGACAGTGCCGCCCGCCGAGCTTAAAACGATACAGGCGCAATGGGGCGTTGCCCAGTCAAGCCGCTGTGTCGAGCGGTTCTTTGCCCGCCTTGCCGTGCTCCTGCGCGGCGCGGGATATGACCACTTCATCATTGCGGGCGGCGAGACCTCCAGCGTGGTCTCCCAGGCCCTCATGGTCAAGGGCTTCTACATCGGACCGCAGATCGCCCCTGGCGTGCCGTGGGTGCGCACCCTCGACCGGTCGCTCTCGCTGGCGCTCAAATCCGGCAATTTCGGCGACGAAGCATTTTTCGCGAAGGCGCTGTCGTTCATCCCTGCTGGTGAGCGCAGCTGATATACAAGGAATGCGGCGGGACCGGAGTCCCGCGCAACAGCCGTCTGGAGGAAACGCCATATGAAAGCCGCTCTTGTCACGGACAAGGAGAAAGTTGAGATCAGGGAAATGGACGTGCCCGCCATCAAGGATGACGAGGTGCTCATCGAAGTGCGCACCGTGGGCGTCTGCGGATCAGACCTGCACCTGTTCAAGGGGACGCACGCCTTCCGCAAGCCGCCATGCGTGCTCGGCCATGAGATTGCCGGCGACATCGTCAAGGTCGGCAAGAACGTCACCAGATTCGCCGTTGGCGACCGTGTCACGGTGGAGCCGCATCTTGGCTGCGGCGAATGCGAATTCTGCAAGAAGGACCTGACGAACATCTGCCTGCACAAGTCCGCTCCCGGAACGGCGACCTGGACGGGCACCTTCGTGGAGTATTTCAACGCCCCCGAAAAAACGCTGTACAAGCTCGCGGATTCCATCTCCTACGAACAGGGAACGCTCATCGAGCCGCTGGCGGTGGCCGTCCACGCGCTTTCCCGGTCCACCATCAAGGAGCGCGACTGCGTCGTCATCCTCGGCGCCGGCACCATCGGCCTGCTCTGCCTGGTCGTCGCCCGCGAAATGGGCTTTAAAACCATCATCTGCACCGACACCGCGCCTTTCAACCGCGAGATGGCAATGAGCTACGGCGCCGCTGCCGCCCTTGATCCGCTTGCCGAAGACGTGGAAGCGAAAGTCAGGGAACTGACGGCCGGCAGGGGCGCAGACCTGGCCATCGTATGCGCAGGCGCCCCGAACATCCTCTCGCAGGCTTCGGCATGCGTGCGCAAGCGCGGCGAGATCGGCATCGTCGCCATGATCACCAGGGACATCCCGTTCTACTGCTACGGCATGGTGTTCAACGAACAGACCATGTACGGAGCCATGACATACGAGACAAAGGACTTTGTGAAGGCCGCGGAAATGATCAATGGCGGACTGGAGCTCAAGGGCTTCGTGACGCAGCATTTCCCGCTGGATCAGACGCAGGAAGCCCTCGACACGCTGCTCTACAAGAAGGGCGACGTCGTCAAGGTCATCGTGACTGTCAAATAGCAGCCGCGCGTCAACAATGAACCTGTAACCTTGCAATAGGAGGAAATCACACCATGATTCGTTTATCCAAAACCCTTTCTTCCGTGGTTCTCGGCATTGCCGCCCTTGGCCTTGTTGCCGCCGCTCCCTGCGCTTCCCAGGCCGCCCCGCTCGAACTGAAGCTCGGCCATATCCAGACGGAGCAGGACTTCTGGCATCTTGGCTCCCTCAAGTTCAAGGAAGAGCTGGAAAAGCGCTCCAACGGAGAGATCACGCTCAAGATCTACCCCAACTCCACCCTGGGCGGCGACCGCGACCTCGTGGAAGGCATGCAGATGGGCACCGTGGACTTCGGCCTTGTCGCCGGCGTGCTCGGCAACTTCGAGAAGTCCATCGGGCTGCTTGAGCTGCCCTACCTGTTCGACTCCCAGGATGAGTTCAACAAGGTCATCCACGGCCCCATTGGGGAAGAGATCGCCAGCCGCATGGTCAAGAAGTCCGGGATCCGCATCCTCAACTGGTGGGACCGCGGTCCGCGCGAGACCACGTCCAACAAGCCCATCAACAAGCTCGAGGACCTCAAGGGCCTGAAGATCCGCCTGCCTGAGATCCCGGCCATGGTCGCCAGCTGGCGCGCCATGGGTGCCAACCCCACCCCGATGGCCTGGAGCGAAGTGTACACCGGCCTGCAGCAGAACGTCATTGAAGCGCAGGAAAACCCCGTGCCCTTCATCTATGGCGGACGCATCAACGAAGTGCAGAAGTACATCGCCATGACCGATCACAAGTATGAGTATGTGACCATCGCCATGAGCGAAATGCGCTGGAAGAAGCTCAACGACAAGCAGCGCCAGATCATCATGGAAGCTGCCAACGCGGCCACTGCCTACGAGAACCAGCTCGTGCTCGACAAGACCAACGAGCTGCTCGCGGAAATGCAGTCCAAGGGCCTCCAGGTGACGCATCCTGACAAGAAGGAGCTTGCCGCCGCCGCCAGAAGCGTGCACGAAGACTTCGCCAAGACCGTCGACCTCGACCTCTACAAGCGCATCCTGCAGACCCTCGGCAGATAACATTAACCTCTATGCCGGTGCGGCCTGGCCGCGCCGGCCTTCCCCGTTGTTCAACACGGAATTTTCTGACGGAGCGCGCATTGAAAAAGCTCGATGACCTGATCTTTAAATTGCTCTGCGCCGCCTGCGGCAGCCTTATGGTGGCCATGATGACCGTCATTTTCGCACAGGTGGTGGCCCGCTACGCCTTCCAGCATTCCCTCAGCTGGTCCGAGGAGATCGGGCGCTATATCTTCGTATGGATCACCTTCCTCGGCATGGTCCTTGCCTACCGAGCAGGCGCTCATGTCGCCCTTGACCTGCTGCTGATGCACCTCAAGGGCTTTCCGCGCTGGGCGTTGCGCCTCACCAACCTCGGGCTCATCATCGTGCTCGCCGCAGCCATCTTCATCAGTGCGCTGGCGCTTTTCGAGCTCGGTACCATGCAGGAAAGCCCCGCGCTGGAGCTGCCCATGCACTGGGTCTACAGCGTCATCCCTGTCAGCGGGCTGCTCCTGCTCTACTACACGCTCCGCGACTTCTGGGCCTGCCTCACACAGAAGGATAAGGCCGGCGACGGCATCACGAAGGAGGAAACGCCATGCTAGGGTTGGTTCTTTTCGGTGGGTTCTTCCTCTTCCTGGTCATGGGGCTGCCCGTCGGCTTCGGACTGGCCATCGCATCGCTGGCCGCCATCCTGCTCTTTGGCTATCCCATCACGGTGTTCACCCAGCGCATGTTCACGGCGGTCAACTCCTTCCCCCTCATGGCCATCCCGCTCTTCATGCTGGCAGGAGCGCTGATGAGCCATGGCGGCATCACGCGGCGCATCATTGACTTCGCGCTGTCGTTCGTGGGCGGGATCCGCGGCAGCCTTGGCCATGTGGTCGCCATCAGCGGCGTGATCATGGGCGGCATTTCTGGATCCGGCGTCGCCGACGCCGCCGCCCTGGGATCCATCATGATCCCCGAAATGAAGAAGCGCGACTATGACACCGGCTTCTCCGCGGCCCTCGTCGCCTGCTCCGGCAGCATCGGACTGATCATTCCTCCCAGCATCGCCATCATCATTTACGGCGTCACGGCGCAGACCTCCATCGGCGACCTGTTCATGGCCGCCATAGCCCCGGGCGTGCTCATCGGCGCCGGTTTCCTGGGCTATTCCTACTGGTACGCAGTCAAGCACAAGTACCCGCGCGAAGGCGCCGTCAGCGGCACCGAGAAATGGCGCAGGTTTAAAGACGCCATCTGGGCGCTGCTCATGCCCGTCATCATCATCGGCGGCATCCGCTCCGGCGTGTTCACCGCCACGGAAGGTGGCGCGGTCGTGGCCGTGTACGCCCTGCTGGTGGGCGTCTTCGTGTACAGGGAAATCACCTGGAAGAACCTTCCGAAGATCTGCGTGGAAGCGGCCATCAGCACCGCCGTCATCGGCACCATCATCGCGGCCACGTCCCTCTTCGGATGGCTCCTGGCCAGCGAACAGATCCCGCAGTTCCTCACGAACTCCCTGCTGGGCATCAGCGACAACAAGTACGTCCTGTTGATGCTCATCAACGTCCTTTTGCTCGTCTGCGGCATGTTCATCGACAGCGGCCCGGCCATCATGCTGCTCGCGCCCATCCTCGTTCCCGTGGCGCAAAGCCTCCAGGTGCACCCCGTGCAGTTCGGCCTCGTCATGGTCATCAACCTGACCATCGGGCTCCTCACGCCGCCTGTGGGCACGGCAATGTACGTGGCAAGCAACATTTCCGGCGTGCCCATCCCCAGGCTGAGCCGCTCGCTCATCCCGTTCTGGATCGTCATGCTCACGGTGCTCATGCTCATCACCTACGTGCCGGGCATCGTTTCCTGGGCGATCAATTAGCGCGCCCAGGGACGTCAGCGCCACCTGTGCGCGGCCTTGCGATACACTCTCCAGCGCCGCGGCCTCCATGGCCGCGGCGCCTGTTTTCGTGCGATGCGGCAGGCATCCAGAGGCAATGCACGCACTTTTTTTCACTGGCGGCATGCTGCGCGGTCTGTCTTGCGCCAAAAGGCCGGCTGCGCCTGTTGCGTCCAGGACAAAGACAGGGTAAAATCACCCCAGATTTTCAGGCGGTTGATATATGAAACGTTTTTTGCTCGCAGACATAGGGAACACATCCATCAAGCTTGCGTTCGGTGACGAGAAGGGCCTGGGCCCGGCATATTCCCTGCCTACCCGCGTCCAGCACACAGCCGACAGCCTTGGTCTTTCCCTGATGCAGATCCTTTCTGCCGAAGGCATGGCGCCCGGCGATCTTCGAGGATGCGTCCTATGCTCCGTCGTGCCTGACGTGTGCAGCCTGTTCGAAAAGGCCTGCCAGCGGTATCTGCGCCTTCCCGCACTGCGCTTTCCCGCCGACCTGCCTCCCTGCCTGGAAAACGGCTACAGCCAGCCTCAGGAGGTGGGAGCCGACAGGCTCCTCGCAGCCTGCGCGGCGCGGCTGCTCTTCCCGGATCCTGTGTCCATCATCACAATCGACTATGGGACGGCGACGACATTCGACTGTGTGGCAAGGGACACGTATCTGGGCGGACTGATCTGCCCGGGGCTGTTTTCCTCCCGGAACGCGCTTGCGGCGAACACCGCCAAGCTGCCGCGCATCTCCCTTGACATCCATGATTCAGAGGCGATTATAGGAAGGAACACAGAGACAAGCATGTCCCACGGCTTTCTGTTCGGCTTCGCGGCGCTGACTGAAGGGCTCTGCAACCGGCTTGCCCGCCAGCTTCCCGCACCGGTGTTTGTTGTGGGCACTGGCGGCGACGCGCAGAGCCTGTCTAAAATCTGCGGCGCATTCGACGCCGTGCGCCCCGACCTGCTTCTTGAAGGTCTGCTTCTGCTTTCCCTTCGTAGCAGCAGTGGCGTTTAACAGCAGCATATTCTTTTACCCGGGACTGTCCCGGCATCAGCAAGGAGTTTCCACCATGAACAACAGCACGATCACTTCCGTATGGGCTCGTGAAATTCTGGATTCCCGCGGCAACCCCACCGTAGAAGTGGAAGTCGGCCTCGAATCCGGCCATGTCGGCCGCGCCGCGGTGCCTTCAGGCGCTTCCACCGGAAGCCGTGAAGCGCTGGAAATGCGTGACGGCGACAAGAGCCGCTACAAGGGCAAGGGCGTGACCATGGCCGTCGAGCACGTCAACGGAGAAATCGCCGAAGCCGTCATCGGCCTGGATGCCCTGCGCCAGGTCCAGGTGGACAACACGCTCATCGACCTGGACGGCACGGACAACAAGTCCCGCCTCGGCGCCAACGCCATGCTGGGCGTTTCCCTGGCCACGGCGCGCGCAGCAGCAGAATATCTCGGCCTGCCGCTGTACCAGTACCTCGGCGGCGTCAACGCCAAGATACTCCCCTCTCCCATGATGAACGTGATCAACGGCGGCGCACACGCCCCGAACAACCTGGACATCCAGGAATTCATGATCATGCCGATCGGCGCAAAGACCTTTGCCGATTCCCTGCGCATGGGCGCGGAGATCTTCCATACCCTCAAGACCATCCTGGCGCGTGACGGGCATGTCACCTCCGTTGGGGACGAAGGCGGCTTTGCGCCCAACCTCAAGAGCCATGACGAAGCCTTCAGCTACCTGGTCAAGGCCATTGAGCAGGCCGGCTACATCCCCGGAGCGGAAGTCGCCCTCGGCATCGACGCCGCGGCATCGGAATTCTACAAGGACGGCAAGTACGTCATCTCCGGCGAAGGCCTGGAGCTGACAAGCGCGCAGATGGTGGACTGGCTCGAGGACTTCACGCAGCGCTACCCCCTGATCTCCATTGAAGACGGCATGGCCGAAGATGACCGCGAAGGCTGGAAGCTGCTCACCGACCGCCTCGGCAACGACATCCAGCTCGTTGGAGACGACCTCTTTGTCACCAACCCCGACATCCTGGCGGAAGGCATTGAAGACGGCCTTGCCAACGCCGTGCTCATCAAGGTCAACCAGATCGGAACGCTGACCGAGACCCTGGACACCATCGAGATCGCCAAGAATGCGGGCTATGCCACGATCGTCTCGCACCGCTCCGGCGAAACGGAAGACACGTTCATCTCCGACCTCGCCGTAGGCACCAACTCAGGGCAGATCAAGACCGGCTCCGCGAGCCGCTCCGACCGCATTGCCAAGTACAACCAGCTGCTGCGGATCGAAGAGCAGCTGGATGATTCCGGTTTCTTCTACGGCCCCATCCTCGCCGACAACTTCGGTTTCGGCAGGGATGAGGAAGGAGAAGGCTTTGAAGCGCCTGACTTCCAGTAATGCGGCCGTAAGCGCCGTTACGTCGCGGCCCGGAATGGTTCCGGGCCGCGCCATGGGGACTGCGCTTCGCACGGTCCTGCGCTTCGCATGCGGCCTGGCGGCGGCACTGCTCCTCGCCGTGCCGCATGCCGTGGCGGCAGGGCAGCAGGACATCCTCCGGAAGACCCAGGAGGCCTATGCCTCCATGCAGACCTTCCGCGCCGAATTCACGCAGAAGCTGAGCCAGAAGGAAACCGGCACCACGCAGCAGCGCACCGGTTCCATCATCTTTAAAAAGCCGCTGCTTGTGCGCTGGGAGACGGCAGCGCCGAACGCCGAACTGCTGCTGGTCAATGACCGGGAGATTTGGAATTACCTGCCCGACGAGGAACTGGCCTACCGTTATTCCCGCAGCCTGGCCGACGATTCCAGGTCCATCATCCAGGTGATCACCGGGCAGAGCCCGCTTGACCGCGACTTTGAGGTCCAGGACATGGCGCAGGAGGACAAGCTTCTCCGCCTTACGCTGTACCCCAAGGAAGCGAGCACGGAGATGACGGAAGTCCGGCTCTGGCTGGAACCGTCAAGCGGGCTGATGCGCCGTGCCGTCATCGTGGACTTCTACGGCAACACCAACGATATACAGCTTGTCAAAATCCAGCCCGGCGCACCGGTGTCTGAAGCCGATTTCCGATTCAGCCCGCCTGCAGGCGTGGAGGTTGAAGATCACATTGATCGTCCGCACCCCCGCCAGACGCGCCTCTCGGAATAGCAAGGCGGATTAGCGCTGGACTTCGCTTTCCTTTTTGGCTATAATTCTTCCTTCCTATGGAACAGTTGCATGGAGTACTGGTGCTGGACAAGCCCAAGGGGCTGAGTTCAGCGCATTGTCTTGCACGGCTCAAAAGGCTTGGGCAGAAAAAGATCGGCCACGCGGGGACGCTCGACCCCATGGCCACAGGGGTTCTGCTCGTCCTGCTGGGCTGCGCCACCAAGCTCTCAGGGTATCTCCTGGAGGGCGGGGAAAAGACCTATGCCGGCATGCTGCGCTTGGGCATGGCAACGGACACATGGGACGCGGAAGGGCGCATTGCGGAGGAACATCCGCTCAGCGCCGATGACATGACAGCAGGCTCCCCCTTCGAAGCCGCTGTCCGCCGTGAAATTGCCGCCTGGATCGATGTGACGGAACAGCCCGTCCCTCCCTACTCCGCGGCCAAGCACGAAGGAAAGCCCCTGTACAAGCTGGCCAGAGCCGGGCTTGACGTGCCCAGCAAGGTCAAGAGCATCCACATTTCGCACGTCGAGGTCCAACAGGTGGACCTGCCGGACGTGCGGTTCCGGGTTACCTGCAGTTCCGGCTCCTACATACGGTCCCTGGCCCACAGCTTGGGGAACCGACTTGGGTGCGGAGCCACGCTCATGGAACTCACCCGGGAATACAGCCACCCGTTCGGTCTGGATGCAGCCCACACGCTGGATGACATCCTCTCCGCGCCGGAAAGGCTTGCAGAATGGGTTCAGCCCATTGGCGCCGCGCTTCCCTCATGGAAAAGCATTTCCATTGCGCCGCGCCAGGAAGGCGATCTCAGGAACGGCAAGCCGATCCCTCACGAACCGGGATTTGGAGAGTTCTGTCCAGGCCGCAAGGCGCTCATCCTGGCATTCGACGGAATGCCGCTGGCGCTTGCCGAAGCGCGCATGGACAAGGACGTTCCCGTCTGGGCCGTGCTCAGGGGGCTGTTCACCCCATAACCTCCGCAAAAGCGGAGAGGAGGATACCGCTGTGGCTATGGATACCGCTGCGAAGCAGGAAGTTATCGCGCAGTACGGAAGGCATGAAGGCGACACAGGTTCGCCTGAGGTCCAGATCGCCCTTTTGACCGCCCGCATCAACGGGCTGGCTGACCATTTCAAGGCCAACAAGAAGGATTTCCATTCCCGCACTGGCCTTCTGAAGCTGGTCGGGCATCGCCGCAAGATGCTGAACTACCTGAAGAAAACAGACATTCAAAGCTACCGTGCCCTGATCGAGAAACTCGGTCTGCGCAAGTAGTGGCAATGGATGCAGGGGAGCGAGGTGCTCCCCTGCTTTTTGTCCGCGGCAACGCGGGCCAACTAAACGCGTGGAAGGAGCATCCATGAGGTGCAGCGAGGATGCGCCGCATCCCATGGAGCCTCCTTCCAGGAGAATTTTTTCTATGGGTCTTCTTAATGCTACACGCGTCACCGCGAATGTCGGTGGCAAGGAAATCATTCTGGAAACCGGCCGCGTCGCGCGCCAGGCGAACGGCGCCATCTGGGTGCAGTGCGGCGGCACCGTCGCCCTGGTCACCGTATGCGAGCAGGCTCTCGAAACGCCGAAATCGTTCTTCCCGCTGACGGTGGAATATGCCGAGCGCATGTACGCTGCAGGGCGCATCCCCGGCAACTTCTTCCGCCGCGAGATCGGCCGTCCCAGCGACCATGAAACGCTCGTGGGACGCCTCATCGACCGCCCCATCCGTCCTCTCTTCCCCAAGACCTATCCCTCTGAAGTGCAGGTACTTGCGACCGTCATTTCCGCAGACGGCGAGAACGACCCGGATGTGCTCTGCATCACCGCCGCCTCCGCCGCGACATGCATATCCTCCATCCCCTTCGATGGACCTGTCGCCGGCGCCCGCCTTGGCCGCGTGGACGGTCAGTTCGTCCTCAACCCCACCCATGCGGAGCTTGAGCGCTCGGACATGGACATCGTCCTTGCCGCCTCGCGCGACGCTGTGGTCATGGTGGAAGGCGAATGCAAGCTTGTTTCCGAGCAGGACTTCATCGACGGCCTGAACTGGGCGCACAAGGCCATACAGCCTCTCATCGACGCCCAGGAAGAGATTGTCCGCCTGGCAGGGAAGGAAAAGACGCCTTTCGAGCCCAAGCAGGACGATCCGGAGCTGTTCGCCTATGTTGAGGACCTTGCCATCAAGGCCGGCATGGAGGACGCCCTGCGCACCCCTGACAAGATGCTGCGCAAGGAAGCCCGCAACGCCGTGAAGGCGAAGGTCAAGGAACTCCTTTCCACGGACGAGCGCTATGCCGACGATCCTGAGGCGCAGGCCGCCATCGGCGACGTGCTTGAGCACCTCGAAAAGAAGCTGGTGCGCCAGCGCGTCATCAGCGAGGGCACGCGCATCGACAACCGCGACACCCAGACAGTGCGCCCCATCGAGATCGAAATGTCCGTGCTGCCGCGCGCCCACGGCTCCGCCATCTTTGCCCGCGGCGAGACGAAGACCATTGCCGTGACGACCCTTGGCAGCTCGACGGACGAGCAGCAGGTGGATTCGCTGCGCGGCGAGGAATTCAAGCGCTTCATGCTGCATTACAACTTCCCGCCGTTTACCGTGGGCGAAGTCAAGCCCGTGCGCATTTCCCGCCGCGAAATCGGCCATGGCCATCTTGCCGAGCGCGCGCTCAAGGCCGTTCTGCCCACCGCGGAGGAATTCCCCTACACCATCCGCGTCGTGTCGGACACCGTGGAATCCAACGGATCCTCCTCCATGGCCGCCGTATGCGGCGGCTGCCTCTCGCTGATGGATGCCGGCGTGCCCATCTCCGCTCCCGTTGCCGGCGTGGCCATGGGTCTGATCAAAGACGGCGACACCTACACCGTGCTGACTGACATCCTGGGCGACGAAGACGCCCTGGGCGACATGGATTTCAAGATCGCCGGCACCGCCGACGGCATCAGCGCCATCCAGATGGACATCAAGATCAACGGTCTGCCCACCGATGTCATGGCCCGCGCCCTGGCACAGGCCCGCGCCGCGCGCCTGCATGTGCTCGATATCATGGCGAAGGCCATGCCCTCCGTGCGCGACGGGCTATCTCCCTACGCCCCGCAGCATATGGAAGTCTTTGTGGATCCCGAAGTCATCCGCATGATCATCGGCCCGGGAGGAAAGAACATCAAGTCCATCACCAGCACCACGGGCGCCTCCATCGACATCGAGGACTCCGGCCGTGTCACCATCTTTGCGCCCACGCAGGAATCCCTGATGGCGGCCAAGGAAATGGTGCTCTATTACGACCAGCACGCTGAGCTTGGCAAGAATTACAATGCCAAGGTCAAGCGCGTCATGGAGATCGGCGCCATTGTCGAGCTGCTGCCCAACGTGGAGGCTCTCGTGCATATCTCCCAGCTGGACACCAGCAGGGTCGAGAAGACGGAAGATGTGGCTCATCCCGGCGAGGACATGATGGTCAAAGTCATCGAGATCAACGGGGACCGCATCCGCGCCAGCCGCAAGGCCGTGCTGCTTGAGAACCAGGGCATCGAATGGAAGCCTGAAGATACCTCCCGCCCAGCGCCCCGCCCCCGCGGCGACAAGCCCCAGGATGGCGAGCGCCGCAGCGAACGCCGCGGAGAGCACAGGGACAGAGGCAGCCGCCATGGCGAGCGCCGTGACCGCAGGGACAGCTAGTCCCGGCATCACTGCATAAGCTGCAGCAACACAAACGCTCCGGAATCCGCGCAGGCGGGTCCCGGAGCTTTTTTTCTGGCCGGCATAACAAAAAAATAACATGCTGATATTACGCATTTTTTTATTTACATAATTGTATAAATATTAATATTACAGCATATTGCATTGTTAAAATTATTACAATATTACCAATAAAAACTGTTGATTCCTATGAAAAATGGCGATACTTCCTTCCATGAAGAACAGCACTGTCATGATTTTATATGCATTTTTGCATTATTATCAGCAGGTTGTTTAAAAGAAATCGACGATTTCTCCGAGGGAAATTAAATTTACAATTTTGTAAAGGAGTGCATGTTATGGCAAGCAGCTATGTGCAGAGCGTTGTGGACAAGGTCCGCGCCAGATACCCTTACCAACCGGAATTCCTCCAGGCTGTGGAAGAAGTGCTCTTCTCCATGGAGCCTCTGTTCAACAAGGAATCCAAGTACGAGGAAAACGCCATCCTCGAGCGCATCGTCATTCCGGAACGGCTTATTGAATTCCGCGTTGCCTGGGAAGATGACAAGGGCAAGATCCAGGTCAACAACGGCTACCGCATCCAGTTCAACTCTGCCATAGGACCGTACAAGGGCGGCATCCGCTTCCATCCCAGCGTGAACCAGAGCATCCTCAAGTTCCTCGGATTCGAGCAGATCTTCAAGAACAGCCTCACCGGGCTGGCCATCGGCGGCGCCAAGGGCGGCGCGGACTTCGACCCCAAGGGCAAGAGCAACGCCGAAGTGATGCGCTTCTGCCAGGCCTTCATGACGGAGCTCGTGCGCTATGTGGGCGCGCAGGTTGACGTGCCTGCCGGCGACATCGGCGTGGGCGGCCGTGAGATCGGCTATATGTACGGGCAGTACAAGAGGCTCACCAGCAAATACGAGGGCGTGCTCACCGGCAAGGGCCTCAAGTGGGGCGGATCCCTTGCCCGCAAGGAGGCCACCGGCTTTGGCAACGTCTATTTCGCGCAGAACATGCTGAAGGCCGTCGGGCAGGATATCGAAGGCAAGACTGCCGCCGTGTCCGGATCCGGCAACGTGGCCACCTACACGGTGAAGAAGCTGCAGCAGCTGGGCGCCAAGCCTGTGACGGTATCCGACTCCCGCGGCTGCATCTACCAGCCCGCCGGCATCAACTTTGAAGCGCTCACGCAGGTCAAGGAAGTGGAACGCGCCTCCCTCTCCCGCTACGCCGAACTCTGCAAGGATGCCACGTACATCCCCGTTTCTGACTATCCTGCCAACCAGCATCCCGTCTGGAACGTCGGCGCCCAGCTGGCCTTCCCCAGCGCCACGCAGAACGAAGTCACCGTGGAAGACGCAAAGAACCTGCTTTCCAAGGGCTGCATCCTGCTCAGCGAAGGCGCGAACATGCCTTCCACCCTGGCCGCCACGGCGGAATTCCAGAAGGCCGGCATCTGCTATGGCCCTGCCAAGTGCGCCAATGCTGGCGGCGTCGCCACCAGCCAGCTGGAAATGCAGCAGAACGCAGGCATGACCTCCTGGACCTTTGACGAAGTGGACAGCAAGCTCAAGGGCATCATGGCCGGCATATTCCGCACGGCGCACGACACTGCCGAAGAGTTTGGGCAGCCGGGCAACTATCTCATGGGCGGCAACATCGCCGGTTTCCGCAAGGTCGCCGACAGCATGATCGATCAGGGCGTGATGTAGTTCTGCTCTGCCATTGATGCATGACCGACCGCCCGGATCTCCGGATCCGGGCGGTCGCCGTGTTAAGCCCATAAGCAACGCCCCATCTGCTCATGCAGATGGGGCGTTTTTTCAGGCATAGCCCGCCGCGCGGCGCAAGGCCGCTATCAATGCATCAGGTTCGGCAGGAACGTGACGATCGGCGGGAAATAGGTCATGATAATCAGCATGCCCAGAAGCGTGAGCAGGTATGGCATGACCTTGACGGTGATCTGGTCCACGGAGATCTTGGTGATGGAGGACACCACGAAGAGGTCCAGCCCCACCGGCGGGGTAATGCAGCCGATGGCCAGGTTGACCACCATGATCACGCCGAAGAACAGGGGGTCGATGCCCAGGCTGATCGCCACAGGCAGCAGGATGGGCGTGACGATGACAACGGCCGCAGAAGCGTTGACCAGCGTGCCGATGAACAGCAGGAGCACGTTGACCATCATGAGGAACACGAAGGGGTTGTCCGTGATGGTGGCAAAATACATGGCCAGGGAATGCGGGACCTGCGCCCAGGTGAGGATCCAGCCAAAGACATTGGCCGCGCCAACGACGAACATGATCATCGTGGTGCTTTTTGCAGCCGAAAGCAACGTCTTGGGAAGGTCCTTCCACTTCAGCTCCTTGTAGATGAACAGCCCGACGAACGCGCCGTACACGGCGGCCACGGCTGCGGCTTCCGTGGGCGTGAAGATGCCCATGTATATGCCCCCGAGGATGATGGCGGGCATCATGAGCGCCCAGGAGCAGTCCTTGATGGAAAGGAGCATGCGCTTCAGCGAGAAGGAGCCCTCGCCCTTGTAGCCTTTCCTCTTGGAAATGATCCAGCTGACGAGGCACATGGAAACGCCCATGAGCAGTCCAGGAACGACGCCGCCGATGAACAGGTCGGCAATGGATGTGTTCGCTATGGATCCATAGACCACGAGCGTGACCGATGGCGGAATGACGATGCCCACCGTTCCTCCGGATGCCACGACCGCAGCCGCGAAGGATTTGGGATAGCCGCGCCGCTCCATCTCGTCGATCATGGATGCGCCGATGGCAGCGGTCGTCGCCGCGGAAGATCCGGAAAGCGCCGCGAAGAACATGCCGGCCACGGCCACCACGAGGGCAAGGCCGCCTGCAAGGGCGCCAACCAGGGCCATGGAGAAGTCAACGATGCGGCGCGTCACGCCCCCGTCGGACATGAATGCGCCGGCCAGCATGAAGAAAGGCACGGCCAGGAAGGAATAGGAGTCCACCGCAGTGAACATCTTCTGCACAACGGCGATGAGCGGCGTGCCCATGACTGCGGACATGGTGATGGCGGAAGAAAGCCCGAGCCCGACGCCGATGGATGCGCCGCTGGCCAGGATGACCACAAAGGAAGAAAGGATGACCCAGAGTGCCATTGTCCGCCTCCTACTTCAGTTCTTCCGCAGGAGTGCGGATGACACGGAAAAGGTTTTCCAGGGTGTACAGCAGCATGACAAAGCAGCCCAGGGGGATGACGCTGTACACATAGGACATGGGCAGCATCATGGCGGCTGAGGTCTGGAAATGCGCAAGCATCACCATTTTCCCGCCATACCAGACCATGATTCCGAGGAAGCACAGGGTAAACAGGTCAGCAATGATCCGGCAGACCTTAAGCGGCATGTTATGTATCCTGCTGGTCAGCGTCTCAATGGCCATATGCCCGCCGGCGCGGGCGAGCAGGGGTAGGGAAAGGAACACCGTCCACACAAAGAGATAGCGCGAAAGCTCCTCGCCCCAGCTCGGCGTATAGTTAAAGCAGTAGCGGGTGATAACCTGCGCAAAGACGATGACAAGCATGGCCGCAATGCAGACTATTGTCAGCGTCTTGAGAACGGAGTCGATGAAATTCAGCAGCTTAGTCATAAAAGGCTCCCGTTTCAAAACGAAGCGCCGGCCCATGCGGAACATGGGCCGGCGTGCGGCGGTCTTATTGGATGGCCTGGATGGCCTTGATGGCGGCGTCGCCGAACTTGCTGGTATACAGCTTATACACGGGCGCGGTGGCCTTCATGAAGGCTTCCTTATCCACGCCGTCGTTGATCTCGGCATGGCCGCGGTCCTTGATGACCTGCATGAACTTGCCTTCGGAATCACGGCAGAGCTGGCGCTGCCAGTCGCGGGTATCCTCGGCAGCCTTGCGCACGAGGGCCTTCTGCTCGTCGTTGAGCTTGCCCCAAGCCATGGCGCTGATCAGCACGGGTTCCGGAGCATAGGTATGGCCCGTAAGGGAGATGTACTTCTGGACTTCGTCAAAGCGCTTCGTAGCGATATGGGAGAAGGGGTTCTCCTGCCCGTCCACAACGCCCTTCTGCAGAGCGGTATACAGCTCGCTCATGGCCATGGGGGTGGGGCTGGCGCCAAGGCACTTCATCATCTCGATGTACACGGGCTGCTCCATGACGCGGATCTTGAGGCCCTTCATATCCTCAGGCACGCGGATGGGACGCTTGTTGTTGGTCATGTGGCGGACGCCGTTCTCCCAGATGGCGAGCGTGATCATGCCCTGCTTCTCGCCCTTCTTGCACAGCTCCATGCCCACGGTATCCAGCGCCTTGTAGGCATGCTGCACGTCGCGGAAGATGAAGGGAAGGTCGAACACGGCCACTTCGGGCACGAAGTTGCCGAGCACGGCGGTGCCGGTGAGCGTGATGTCAACGGTGCCGAAGACAAGCCCTTCCACCAGGTCGCGCTGGTTGCCCAGCTGGCTGGAGGGGAAGACCTGGATTTCAATGGCGCCGCCGCTGCGTTCCTTCACCAGCTTGGCAAAGTAGTCGGCGCCCATGCCATAGGGATTTTCGGGTTCGGCGATGTGGCCGAGCTTAAAGGTGATGGGCGCGGCCGCGCAGAGGGACGCGCTGAGCAGGACGCCGCAGAATGCGGCAAGCATGGTGCGAATCTTCATGGCAAGCTCCTTGTTGGAATGGATTGACTTTAATGAAACCGCCCGCCTTTCCCTGCGGAACGGGAAAACACACTACTTCCTGTAGCTTTCAATAAACGGCAGCTCACGCGCACGGGCTGCGCTGATGCGCGCATCCAGCGCTTTGGCGTACGCTTCCAGGTCCTCGATGGGACGGCGCGCCACGCCGGTTTCCATCGCGGCCTTGGCCACGGCCGGCGTCACTGCCGCAAGGATGCGGGAATCCAGCGGCTTAGGGATGACATAGTCAACGCCGAAGCTGATGGAGTCCGTATTGTACGCCTTGAGCATTTCTTCCGGCACGGGCTCCTTGGCCAGGGCGGCCAGGGCGTAGGCAGCGGCAATCTTCATGGCGTCGTTGATCTCTGTGGCTTCCACGTCCAGGGCTCCGCGGAAGATGTAGGGGAATCCGGAAACGTTGTTGATCTGGTTCGGATAGTCGGAGCGCCCCGTGCCCATGATGCACTCGGGACGGGCTTCCTTGGCATCCTCATAGCTGATTTCCGGGACGGGGTTGGCCATGGCGAAAATGACCGGGTGGTCAGCCATGGAGCGCACCATGTCCTTTGTCACGAGATTGCCCTTGGAAAGCCCGAGGAAGAGGTTCGCCCCCTTCATGCACTCGGCAAGGCCGCCAACGTTTTCCTTCTGGGCGAACGCCGCCTTGTACTGGTTGAGATCCTTGCGGCCGGCGTGGATCAGCCCCTTGGAATCGAACATGAACACGTTTTCATGCCGCACGCCGAGGGCGCAGTAGAAGGTGGCGCAGGCAATGCCTGCAGCGCCGGCGCCTATGATGACCACCTTGAGATCCTCAGGCTTGCGGCCGCTGATCTCGCACGCATTGAGCAGGGCGGCGCCGGAAATGACCGCCGTCCCATGCTGGTCGTCATGGAAAACGGGGATGTTCATTTCCTTCTTGAGCTTGTTTTCAATGTAGAAGCATTCAGGCGCCTTGATGTCTTCCAGGTTGATGCCGCCAAAGGTCGGCTCCAGGGCCTTCACCACTTCGCAGAGGCGGTCCGGATCAAGCTCGTTGACTTCAAGGTCAAAGACGTCCACGTCGGCAAAATGCTTGAAGAGGACGCCCTTCCCTTCCATGACCGGCTTGCCGGCGAGCGGGCCGATGTTGCCCAGCCCAAGCACGGCGGTGCCGTTGGAAACGACGGCGACGAGATTGGACCGGCCCGTGTATTTCGACGCCTTGGATGCATCATGGAATATCTCCATGCAGGGCTCGGCGACTCCGGGCGAATACGCCATGGAAAGGTCCTTCTGCGTCGCGAAGGGCTTGGTCAACACTGTTTCGATCTTCCCCGGGCGCGGATCGCTATGGTAGGCGAGCGCCTCTTCCTTTGTGTACAATGCCATGAACTCTCCTTGCTGTTGAATGTCACGCCACGTTGGTGAATCTGAAGCCGTTATAACCTACTCTAAGCTCAACCCCGTGAAAAAACAAGGATGAGGGGAGAACCATGCCCCATTAGAAGGAGACCCTGCGCGCTGCCTCCAGCGTCCTGGCAAAGTCTTCATCCGTGTGCGCGAACGAGAGCATGTTCGCCTCAAAGGCCGATGGCGCCATGAATATTCCCTGGGCGCGCATCTGCTTGTAAAACGTCTCGAAAAGCCGCTGGTCCGTTGTCTGCACATGGGCGAAATCAACGATGGGCGCATCCGTGAAATAGATGCTGAACATCGAAGCGATATGCGGGATCTGCACGATGATGCCCTTGCTCCGCAGGATTTCCTCAAGGTCCATGACAAAGCTGTGCACACGCTGCTCCAGCCCCGCATAGTCAGCATCGCGGAGGATGCGCAGCGTGGCGAGCCCGGCTGCCATGGCCAGCGGATTGCCCGAAAGCGTGCCAGCCTGGTACACTTCTCCCTGCGGCGCGATATGCGCCATGATCTCCGCCCTGCCGCCGTAAGCGCCCACAGGCAGGCCTCCGCCGATGATTTTCCCGAAGGTAGTGAGGTCCGGCATGATGCCAAAGCGCCCCTGCGCGCCGCTGTAGCCCAGGCGGAAGCCGGTGATGACTTCGTCAAAGACAAGCAATGCGCCGTATTCAGTGCAAAGCTCACGCAGGCCGCTGAGGAAGCCCGGCTGCGGCAGCACAAGCCCCATGTTGCCCGCGACGGGCTCAACGAAAACGGCGGCGATATCGCCGGGGTTCCGCTCAAAAAGCGCGCGCACGGCGTGTATGTCGTTGTAAGGGGCAAGCAGCGTGTCCTTCACCGTATCCGCCGGCACGCCAGGCGTGCCGGGGATGGAAAACGTCGCCACGCCCGAGCCTGCGCTGGCGAGGAAGGCGTCGCCATGTCCGTGGTAACCGCCAATGAACTTCACCAGCTTGTCCCGTCCGGTAAAGCCGCGCGCCAGGCGCAGCGCGCTCATGGTGGCTTCCGTGCCGGAATTGACCATGCGCACCATCTCAACGGAAGGGAGAGCGGCGCAGACCTCGCGGGCAAGCAGCACTTCCGCCTCGCAGGGCGCGCCGTAGCTTGTCCCGGCCTCTGCGGCCTGCTGAATGGCCCTGGTCACATCCGGATGGGCGTGGCCAACGAGCATGGGGCCCCACGAACCGAGGAAGTCGATGAAATCATCTCCATCGGCCGTTGTCAGATGCGACCCCTTTGCGGAGGCAATGAACAGGGGGTCAGCATGCACGTTGCGGCATGCGCGCACGGGACTGTTGACTCCTCCGGGAATCAGCTCCAAAGCCTGGGCAAACAACGCAGCGGAACGCTGGCTATCCATGTTCTTCTCCTGCACCTTGGGCGGGCTCGTTAAAATAGGTCATGGAAATTTTCTTCAGTTCCTTGATGCTGCTGAGGATCTCATAGCTGTCAAGGGAAGTGGCGCGGCGTATTTCTTCAACCACGGCCTGGCATTCCTCAGCGCTTTTGCCATGGATCATGGTGTAGAAGGTATACGGCCATGCTTCGTAGGCGCTTGGCCGGTAATAGCAATGGGAGATCCTGGGATGCCTGGCGGCATAGGCTCCTGCCTCGTCGGCCTGAGCTTCGTCAGCCTTCCATGCAACCATGGCATTGGCTGTCCAGCCAGTGCGCTGATGCTTGATGCTTGCGCCAAAGCGCCGTATGGCGCCGGCTTCTTTAAGGCGGGTGAGCAGCGCCAGCACATCCGCTTCAGCGCAGCCGACCTCCTTGGCAATATCGGCGAACGGTGTCAGCGAATCCGGTATGTCCTTCTGGACGATACGCAAAATCGCGCGCTCGACGGGTGTGAAATCCATGGTCACCTCAGCAAGGAGAAAAGCATCCTCAAACACATGAGGAACATGCAGTGGCGTATATTATATGTTAAAACTGCGGAAATAGGAAGAGAGAAAAGACGGGCGGAAACAGGCAGGAAGCTGTCACACCAGGAGGCCATGCCGGGTTTTCCTGCAAACCGCAGGCAATGGCGGCAGCCCAGGCAAGGCGTCTGAAACATCATGCACGTGCGCGGCGTTCCGCATGGATCTTCAGGCGGAAACTGCCGCCTGATGCCCCATGCTTTCCGCGCATCCATCAGGCAGACAACTGCTGCATCCTTAGCTACTATTGTCTGTCAAACAGATATATTCATTATGATTGTTATTTTAAGTTTTTAATAATAATAAAAGTAACTATGATAGTATATATAAATTTATATACTTTATTATCTGTATAACAGTTATATTTTATAAATATACAGCTTTCCGTCAGCCTGCCTGCCAGTTATCCAAAAGTCCCTCCCCGCTGTTATAAGAGTATGAATGACAAAACAGTGAGGAGGTCATCATGACAGGATTCAGTTCACCGACCATCGTGAACCTGGCGAGGGCGCTG
>JAEEGL017034982.1_pt1 | contig 23603 bp, 15 predicted proteins | sample 9134231 | NCBI WGS metagenome assembly JAEEGL01 (sample SAMN16246548, study PRJNA631951) | gut metagenome | biome: gut microbiome; feature: rumen; material: fiber-attached | host: Bos | place: Iran: Karaj | collected 2018-10 | reverse complement strand
TCAAAGTTGTTTTTCCGTGGTCAACGTGACCGATAGTACCAATATTTACGTGATCCTTGGTTCTATCAAACTTTTCTTTTGCCATTTCTACTTTTTTTATTAATTCAACATATAAAATTTCTCAAATCCATTTCCAAAATTTCGGATTCAGAGCCGATGATGGGAATTGAACCCATGACCTCTTCCTTACCAAGGAAGTGCTCTGCCCCTGAGCTACATCGGCCTGTTCAGATTCCGTACAGTATCCTCTGCCCGAAAATTTGGACTGCAAATGTAGTTATTTTTCTTATAAAACAAAAGATTTTACTTTTTTTCTTGTTTTCCTTTCATTTTTTCTATCTGATTACGGAGTGCATCCGTTGCCAAATCGGTTGCTTCCTCGAATGATTTGGCCGCTTTTTTAGCGAATAATTCCTTGCCAGGAGTTTTTACACTAATCTCCACTTCTTTGTTTTCTTCGGATGGAGTGTTAATTAATTTAAAAAACACTTCGGCCGACTGAAGTACATCAGAAAATGTGTCGAGTTTATTTACTTTTTTTGTTGCAAAATCCTGAAGTTTTGCATCGGCTTTAAAGCCAACTGATTGAATTTTTACTTCCATAACATTATATATTTAGTTTCTCGGATGAGATTGTTTGTACACCTCTCGTAATTTTTCGAAAGAATTGTGTGTATAAATCTGCGTAGCCGCAAGACTCGCATGTCCCAGTAATTCTTTTATGTCGTTTATGTCTGCCCCGTCGTTCAACAAATGAGTAGCAAACGAGTGACGTAACACGTGCGGACTTCTTTTGTCGATGGTTGTGACAGATGACAAATAATTATGTACAATTCTATATATCATCTTGTCATAACATGCTTTGCCTTTTTCCGTCACAAACAACGCATCGCAGTCGGCTATCTTGTTCCGTTCGGCAATGTATGTTTTCAAAAGTGCAATACACTCTGGCAGAAGTGGAACTATTCTTTCCTTGCTCCTTTTACCGAAAACCTTCATACTGCCGTCCGAAAAATCTATAGACTGCAATGTCAGCCCTAACAACTCGGCACGACGAATCCCTGTCGTATACAATAATTCAATGATCGTTTTATCTCTCAACCCTACAAATCCTTCCGAAAAAAAATTTTGGTCAAGCAAGATATTCATTTTTTCTTCTTCAACAAAATTAGGAAGTCTTTTTTTTGTCTTCAGAGAATGAACTTTTCTCGCAACATTTTGTGACAGACGGTTTTGCTGCTGGAGATAATAAAAAAAAGAACGAATTGCCGTAACCTTTCTATTTATAGATTTTGGGGCAATTCCTTCTTTTGAAAGTTCGCTTATCCAATACCGAACATCTTTCGACGTAACTTCTGGTATCGTGACCTCTCCAATGCAATTTAGAAATTGAGAGATGTCGTTTTTATATGATATGACTGTATGTTTTGAACTTTTCTTTTCAAATTCAAGATAGTTCAAAAAAAGTTGCAATAATTCCTCGTTAAGGGAATTATTGCTCATCTGTCAATTGCATTTTCTGTTTGTAGATGGCTTTGATAAGTTCCTCTCTACGAACTACAGACGGTTTTGTGAAAGCTTGTCTGTTTCTTAACTCTTTTACAACACCTGTTTTTTCAAATTTTCTTTTGAATTTCTTCAAAGCCTTGTCAATGTTTTCGCCTTCTTTTACCGGTACGATAATCATATTATTCTCCTGTTTTGAATGTTTATAATTTTGGACTGCAAATGTATAAACTTTTACATAACGAACAAGTTTTTAGTCAAATGTTTTTATATAAAATTGTAAAATTTCGAAATCGTCGGGGTTTACAATATGATTGGTACGCAATTCTTCAACGTCTTTTATTTCGCCGACAATTTTTCTATACTCTACAATATTTTTTGTTTGTTCGTAGCTTATCAGCGGATGATTATTGATTTCTTTGAATGTTGCGGTATTTATGTTGATTTTTTTTATCTGATTTGTATCTATAATAATGTATTCCCGAATAGCCTCCACCATGAGACTGTCCAAAGAATAAACCGTATACAACTGCTCCACTGCGTAGAACCCACCCAATTTTTCACGACGCTCAATTATTTTCTTCGCTCTAAATCCGCCAATTCCAGGAATTTGTTTCAATTCTGTCGTATCGCACGTGTTAATATTCACCCGAAATATCTTCTTATTTTGATTTTCTGGCTTTTTTTCTTCTTTTGGGAAAATGTTTGATTGCTTTGTCTTCTTTTCGGGTATTGATATGTGCGAGACAAGACGATCATAATCCTGCTCGCCGATACTATAAATTTTCTTCAGATCTTCTTTTTTTCGAAAGTGACCGCCTTTATTTCTGTAATTTAGACAATGTTTTGCTTGTTTTGCCGAAAAACCTGCGTCTAAAAATTGCTCGTACGTTGCAACATTGGGGTCTATCATAACATTTTCCGCCACAATTTTGAGAACTGGAATTGAGTCAGTGACAGTCCGAAGGGAATCACCGACAAATTCGGCATTGTCGTCACGTACGGGACGATACACATAGAAAAAAATCAGTATCATTACAATACCGATGAGGGTTGACAGATTCTTACCAAGTCTCACCCATTGCTTATTTTGCTTTTCCATTTTGTTAGAATGGGTAGCCGATGCCTATGTTTAGATTAAAATCGTCACGGTTGAGACTTCGGTTTCCCCAGATTAAGTGTGAATTAGTATTATTTATGGTATAAGGTTCTCTTACTTTCACGCCGACGTCGCATCTAACGACAAGGAACGAGAAGTCGAATCGCAGTCCGAATCCAGTCCCGACGGCCAAATCTTTATAGAAATCTTTCAAATGAAATTCCGCGCCTTCCAATTCGTCATTCCAAAACGACCACACGTTTCCGACATCGACAAATACGGCTCCGTTAAGCACCCAGAAAAGATGGAAACGGCTTTCGAAATTCATTTCTAATTTCACATCGCCCAAATAGTATTGGAATGTATTTGTAGTATCGTGATGCGAGCCGAGTCCCAACAGACGACTTTCCCAAGCTCGCATACTATTCGCGCCGCCGCCGTAATATTTCTTCACGCTCGGCAAACCCGACGAATTTCCATACGGTACGGCTATGCCGCCAAAAATTCTATACACGAACATGGTGTTGGGCGTTACAACATCATAATATCTATAATCAGCCTCTGTTTTTATATATTGTGCAAACGGACAGCTAAAGGTTTCGTACATTCCCGAACCATTCTTTTCTTTTCCCGTTGCCTTGCAAAGTAAATACATTGCATTACCACATAACTCGGTATAAAACCGAACGTACTGATAATCACGCAATTCGTAATTCCTTTTATTAAAATATGTCACCGAGAAATTATTTCCATACAACAAATAATCCTCGTAACTATATTTGTAGTAATTCTTGCTATTTATAAAGTTACTAAAACGCTCTGAAATGTCATAGTAACGGATATAACTTATGTCTATCGGACTAAGCGTATACGTCCAAAAACGTTTTCCATACCATATATAGCCAAGACTCGCCTGCGATGTAGGACGGGTGTAATCAGGCGTCTGAAGGAAATTGTACTCCAAATGGCAATTCGTCTTAGCCCTCGAACGCTTGTTGTCCCATTTAAACGGAACGAGAAATTTCGGTGTCGTAAGATTCACCGCAACCCCATATTCCAACGAGTTAAACAGGCGCATATATTCGCCGTCTTCCTTCAATACTTTATTATATTCTCCCGCCAATTTCAACTTCAGATTAAAATACTCCGCTCCGTGAAACAGATTGCGGTTCGTATACGAAGTATTTAATGCCGCACCCCAGTCACCGCTCGTATTTGTTCCCTCTACGTCGACATTGATTGACTGGCGTTTCTCGGGCGTAATATTTATCGAGCAGTCCAAATTCACAGTATCCTTGCTATCCTGATATTCCGACGGCGTAAATTCTATATTCACCAGTTTGAACAAGGAATAACTGCTGAGATTTTTCTGCGTTCTTTCCACTCTAAACGAACTATACAAACGTCCTTCTTCAATAAAATTAGCCCGCTGTATGTTTTCTGGTTTCACATACGTGGATTTACTGTCCTGATTTGTCGACTCAAGCACGCTGTCTCTCTCGTGCGGTCTACGGGGTTGCTTTTTCTGATAACTGTAATTCTGATCAATCTTTGTCGTGAAAATCTTATGCTTTTTCAACGAACTCGGCGTAGTCTGCTTTATACTGATAACCACTGAAACGCTATCGGGTCCATGCGTCGTGTCGGCAGCAAAAATCACATTGTCCTTCGTAAAAGCATAATACCCGAAATTATTACAAAGCTTTACAATCCTATCCTGCTCTTCCTGCAACAATGCAATGGCAAAAGGTTTGCCCTCTTTCACCGTCGAACTGTTTATCGTTCGATTTATTGTATACGAAATTGTGGAATCGGGTATTCTATATGAAACAGACGAAATTTTAAATAAATCTCCACAATTGACTGTGTAATAAACCTTTGCCTTTTTCTGATTTTTTCCTTTAAATTGTGTTGAAGATGAAACCGAAGCATTGTAATAGCCAATTTCATTCATATAAAGCCGAATTTGTTGTACGTTCTTCTCTATAACAGCTTCGTCATATAGTGCCGGCGGCTCTCCGACTATGTCACGCATCCAAGTCCCGAATTTTCTTTCCGAATCTTTGAACACGAAATACGACCGAAGACGAAGATGTAGCCACAAGAAATTTCTGTTTGGCTGGGGTTTTATATAATTTAACGGCTCCGACTTGTCGACACCTTTGCAATCTACTGCAATTTTATGCTTGACGAGCAACTTTTGACTGTCTTCCAACGACTTCGTCACCGAACACCTACAACACAAAAGCACAACAACGACAAAAGCCATTGTCTTTAAAATCCCCGTATACGCATGTCTAACAAGCATTTGAAAGTTTTTGCAAATGTATAAATTATATATCATCGAAATTTACAGAGAATAAAAATTCTGTAGCCATTTGATTATTTTTAGGCAAATACGACACTCTGACGCCTGAATTTATTGGAACGACAAAATTCAAGAAATGAAAATCTGCGACAATTTCCGCTCCGTACGACACATATTTATTTATTGTCTCGGAACGAATTGACTGCGCATAGTCGTAAAACGCATTACAACGAATGCGCTTCAGATACAGAAAATCGCCACATTCCCAATCGGGATAAAACATCGGGAATGCGTAATTCACTTTCAGCGAAACGGTTTCTTTATTTCCCTGAATTGTATTCAAATATCCGCGCGGCATATTTATTTGGCTCATAAAATTATACTCTGAAACTTTCTCGTTCCACTCGGCCGCGGCATAGACATTGAAACTATGGCTCCGTTTAATTCCTGGGAAATAAAACGACGATGTTCCATATACATACCTTTCGTATTTCTTCGATACATTAAACGGCACGTTAACATAACCAAGGGTTATCTGCTGTCCAAAACGCGAATTCAACTCTTGAGTTGACGTTTTCCGAAGATTCGAAAATGTAATATTGCGAAGAAAATATCCATTACTATAAAATTCCCTACTTTGCGACTGCGCATAATCAGTGGAATTAAATTTATCCATCACATATGCCATATACTCCAACTGGGAATTTAGAACCAAGTAGCGATAATACGAATGCGATGAGAAATTAAAAGGAAGATACATTCTCAAAAAAATATCTTCGGTTTTATACGTCACATACTCATCGGGATAGGACGCATCATCGTACGAGAATTTATGTTTGCCATTCTTATAGCCCAATTGAAAAACAGGGAACCAACCACGATACGTTAAATCTATAAATCCGTGTCGCAGACCACTTTGTGGTTTGATTTTATAGCCAAATTTGGAAACTAATGTACCCAAAGAATTCTGAGAAAGAAGCTGAAAGCCTAACCCCCATTCGTCAACTTCGCCATCCTGATAATCCATGCAGAACGGCATCCAACTATGAATATGAATAGAATGCATGAATTTATTGTACTCTTCCGACGAATAAACCGTATCCTTTAATGACGAAAAATCTACGGGACCACCTTCTTGATTCGTCATCATCTGAGCAAGATTGTAGTTCTCTTTTTTCACAACTTTTATGTCGTGCCACTTATTGGGATTGATGTGGATTTTTCCCAATTGAAAACCGTCAGCCGTGTAATTCGAAAACACCAAAGTGCTATCGGTTGCCGACGGATACTTGCATCCAAAATCGCCAACAGTTATTCGAGAAACACTTCGAGTATCTTTTTGCACTGCATAAATATTGTCGACACCCGAATACGACGACGAGTACAACACGTATTCTTTCCAATACGTCGGTGTTGAATAGTCTTCTGTCGAATACGGGAGCAATTCGGTAAAAGTTTCTTCGGCGACATCAAATTCCACGAGCCGTTTTCCCTGAGAATTTAGGCCAACAAACACAATTTTTTCGCCTGTTTCATTCCACGAAGGTGAAATAACAGCATCGTGGTCGGGAGAAGAAATTTGCTTGATTACCTTTTTCGAGTTTTTTTCGTATATTGTCAAAAAATTGTTGCCATACTCATCAATTTCGGCAACCACAATTCTCTCATTCGACGGGGAAATCGCAGGTGCAAAAACATGACGTTTTGTCTTGATTCTGCTGAGATCTTCCAATTCTATATCATATATATATATGTACGAACTTTGTTTTTGTTCCCACCTCACGTCAAAACATGTTTCGCTCCACACGATTGACTTTCCATTCGACTGGATTCTCTCACCCGACGATTTGAACCCCGTATTTGCAACCACAGCCTCAAAACCGTTTTCTATCTTCACCAATTGTGAAATCTTATCAAGACCGCTCCGTTCTGCAAAGTACACCGAATCGTTATATTGGAAACCGTTCGTATAGTTTGTATACACATTGTTTCTTCTCGAAATGGTATCATATACCGTCTGAATTTCTCTGTCGTGCGTAAGTTTCCATTCGTTTGCCTGTTGTTCAAAAATCGACGCATACCATTTCCTCCAAGACATTCCCGTCCGTCTCTTAACTGCCTTATTTACAGGGCGGATGCTAAGCGGATGTTCCGCAACACGGTCCAAAATATCTGCTTCCAAACCCTGTCCGTATTCTCTCCGCGAATTCGACAGCAGATAATACCCCATCACGTAATAATTTGGCACAAAATCTTTATACGAGCCAAAATAGGCTTTGCTATATGAATATGCACCCTTTTCATATAATTGAGCCCGCAATCCCATTGAAAACTCAGCCTGTCGCCCCCTACCAGAACTGCTCAGCGCCGTTTCCGTACACACCGCGTCGCCCTCGAGTAACCACCGAGGAACATACACGCCAGTTGCGGCTCCAATTGCTTGTTCGCCAAACAATGTATACAAACCACCTAAAAGTCCCTTATTCAACTTGTCCATCTGTACCACATGACGGAATTCGTGCATCGATAAATTCTCATACCATTCCTGCGGATGCTGCGTTTGCGAACAGATAGAATAGACGTCCATTTGTTTCGGGCACAAAATAACCGAAGCATTGCTTACGTTTGAATATGGATGAAGAACCACGGGAATACGTTCAGGTTGATGCCGGAGTCCTTTTCCACACGCATCGTAAACACCTTCAAGTTTTTTCGTGTAACTTTGCGCGACGGAATCAAAATGTTCGGGATAAATCACCGTGAAATTGTCCGTTTTTATTTGCCGCCAATGCGTCCGTGTCGGTTCCGTACCCGTCGAATAATATTGTGCATACGTATTGAACGTCGCCAAACAGAGCGACAACACAACAAAAAATTTGCTTTTTCTATATTTCTTTCCCATGAGGCTATTTTGTTGCACAAAGAAACAGATTTTTCTTCAAAAAAAGAATTTCAACAAGAGAAAATAGTCCAAACACAGAGATTTTTATTGAACAGCAACGACATTTGTTTTTTTGGAAAATGAAATCCGACAAAAACACTTTTATTACGACACAAGAGGACAATAATTCTTCATCAAAAACAACGTAAAAAACACCTCAAGACCTATCATATCTCGTATGGTGAAAATAATGTTGATTTTATTTGAATAAGAATTTTTTTTGCGAATATTTTTTTTACTTTTGCACGGACTGAATTAGAACCTTTTGCCAATGGAGTATTTAGAATTTTCTCGCCAACAAGTGACTGATTTGCAGAACTCTCTGCAACGTGAATTTCTTCGGACAAACAAGGCAGGATCCTATGCAAATTCAACGATAATCGGTTGCAATACTCGTAAATATCACGGGTTGTTGGTAAGTCCTGTGAAAGAAATCGATGGTGAAAATTACGTATTGTTGTCGTGTGTTGACGAAACCGTTATTTTGGAAAAAACGCCGTTCCATCTTGCAACCCATAAGTTCGGCAACGAATTTTCTCCGACAGGTTACAAATACCTTGAATCTTTTAAAAATTCTCCAGTTCTCACATTGGTGTACAAGGTCGGCGGAGTCGTGTTGCAAAAAGAAATGGTGCTTGTTGACAACGACGAAAGGTTTTTAATTCGATATACGGTTCTCAGCTCTACGTTGAAACAGGCAGTTCTCCAAATTCAGCCGTTTCTGGCATTCAGAAAGGTTCATGAAATGACGCACGCTAACACGTGTGCAAATACGCGTCATACAAAAATTGAAAACGGCGTTGCAAATTGTCTGTACGAAAAATTTCCTACGTTAAACATGCAGTTGTCGAAGAAAAACGAATTTGTGACTGCACCTGATTGGTATCGCAATTTCACATACGACAGAGAAAGTGAACGTGGATACGAAAGTACCGAAGATTTATTCACTCCAGGGTTCTTCGAAGTCAGTCTAAAAGAAGGTGAATCTGTTGTATTTTCGGCAGGATTGAAGGCTGTGAAGTCAGCAACGTTAAAAGCGATGTTTGAGAACGAAACAAAAGGTCGAGATTCCCAAAACACTTTCGAAGAATGTTTGCGTCATGCAGCACGTCAGTTCATGTATCGCTCAGCAAAAGGATGCGAAGTAATCGCAAGTTTCCCATGGACAGGTCTATGGGGACGCGACAGTTTGGTTTCTCTCCCTGGTCTGACATTGGCTCAGGGAGATTGGGACACGTGTCGCGCCGTGTTGGATACGATGTCGAAAGATATTGACGGATATGTTTACCGAAACAAAGGAAATATAGAACATACAAACACGGAATCTATCGACACGGCTTTATGGTATATCCGTTCTGTTCAACAGTACAACTGGAACACCAAGAATGTTGAAGAAACGCGGAAATTATATCAGAAAAAGGTTGAAGAAATTCTAAACACCTACATGTCGGGCGAAAACGGAAATGTTGTCATGCACGACAATGGTTTGTTGTATCTGCCTGACGAGAACAAGGCCCTGACATGGGTTGATGCGAAGATTAACGGTGTGCCTGTTGTAAAACGTTGGGGTTACGTCGTTGAAATCAACGCATTATGGTATAATGCCATTTGTTTCGCATTGGAATTGATTACGAAGAAATCTTTCCAAGATAAATGGAAAGATATTCCGAGAAAAATAGAAAAAGCATTCGAAGAAATATTCTGGGACGAAGAGCGTGGTTATTTGGCAGACTATTGCGTCAATGGCTATAGAGATTTTTCTATGCGTCCAAGCCAGATATTTGGGGCTTCGTTGCCATTTTCTGCGTTGGACGAGGAAAAACGCCATTCAGTCTTAGAGCATGTGAGAAAAGAATTGCTTACCCCTTGTGGAATCCGCACGTTGTCTCCTCGAAGTGCGCAATACAAGGGAAACATAACAGGAACAATTACAGAACGTGATATTGCATACCACAACGGTGGCGTACTTATGTGGCTTTTGGCACCATATGCCGAGGCCTATCTAAAACTGCACGGCCGTTCGGGTGTTTCTGAAATAAAACGTATCTATGCGGATTTGGAACCGCTTGTACGCGAATATGGATTGGGAACAATCGGCGAAGTATTCGATGGAAATCCTCCATATACCCCTCGAGGTGCGGTTTCACAAGCATGGTCGGTTGGCGCCGCATTGCGAATCTGTAAATTGATAGAAAATTTCGAATCAGAAGGACAAAAGTAAAGGAGACGATATGAAAGTGTTGATGTTCGGGTGGGAGTTTCCACCACATATTTCGGGAGGTCTTGGTACGGCTTGTCTGGGTTTGACCAAGGCAATGCTCCGTCAAGGTGTTGAAATTATTTTTGTGGTTCCACGTGCCTATGGCGATGAGAACCAAAATGACATGCAACTTGTCGGTGCCAATTCTATTCGAGTGAAAATCAATCGCTACCAGTTCGGCGAAATGGAAACGAAACGTTCGAACTTGCAATATGTGACTATCGGGGCGAATTTGATTCCGTATGTTTCCGAAGAAGAATATTTCGACATTATAAATAATAAAGTATCCGTCGACCGTCAGTTTAAAGTTCATGCGGCAGCAAGCACGGGAACGATAGACCTTCGCGGCGGTTATGGCGGTGGATTGATGAACGAAGTGAGCAGTTATGCATATATAGCAGAGGAAATTGCAAAACAATTCCAATTCGACGTTATACATGCCCATGACTGGATGACCTACGATGCTGGTATTGCTGCGAAACGAGTTTCGGGCAAACCGCTTGTCGTACACGTACATGCGACAGAATTTGATAGAAGCGGAATGCATGTAAATCAAGTGGTTTACGATATGGAACGTCGCGGCATGCATTGTGCAGACAAAGTATTGACAGTAAGTAACTTGACTCGTAATACGGTTATAAACCACTACGGCGTTCCCGAAGATAAGGTGACAACAGTATACAATGGCGTTGAAGCAATCGGGGCGAAGTCTTCTTTGCATTTCGAGAAATCATTCGACGACAAGGTTGTAACTTTCTTGGGACGTATTACGTACCAAAAAGGACCTGAATACTTTTTGGAAGCGGCAGCAAAGGTTCTGCAAAGAAAGAAAAACGTCAAGTTCGTCATGGCAGGCAGTGGCGACATGCTTGAGAAAATGATGTGGCGTGCTGCTGAGTTGGGAATCTCTAAAAACTTCTTTTTTACAGGATTCCTTCGTGGTGATGATGTAATCCACATGCTTTCCATCAGCGACGTGTATGTAATGCCGTCGGTTTCGGAACCGTTCGGAATTTCGCCGCTGGAAGCAATGCGTTCAAATGTTCCGGTAATTATTTCTAAACAGTCGGGTGTGGCAGAAGTGCTGCAACACGCTATCAAGGTAGACTTCTGGGATGTCGATTCGATGGCAGACGCAATCTATGGAATTATTTCCTACGATGCGTTGGGACAAATGTTTAGAGAATACGGGAAAAAAGAAGTTGACAGCATTAAGTGGGACAATGCTGCGAAGAGAATAAAAGAAGTCTATAAAAATTTATCAGAAAATAGGTAAGATATGAAGAATATTTGTTTGCATTTTTCGGTTCATCAACCATTTCGGTTACGCTCCTATAGATTTTTTGACATAGGACAGGATCACTATTATTATGATGACTTCTCGAACAAGTCGAATGCATTGACAATTGCAAAGCGTTGTTACATTCCGATGAACAATCTTCTTTTGTCGTTGATCAATGCCAATAAGGGTGCACTCAAAGTGAGCTTCTCTATTTCTGGAAGTGCTTTGGAACAATTCGAGATGAACACTCCCGAAGTCATTGAAGGTTTCAAGGCTTTGGCAAAGACAAAGTGTGTGGAATTTGTCGCACAGCCCGATTCTGATTCACTTGCGGCGGTGAACAACACAGAAGAATTTGCTTTGCAAGTTGCCGAAAATGCCAAGAAAATAGAAACTTTGTTCGGTCAACACCCTAAGGTTTTGAAAAATTCTGGTCTTATTTATTCTGACTCATTGGGCGAATTGGCATACGAAATGGGCTATACGGCAATGATGGCCGAAGGCGCGGAACAAATATTAGGATGGAAAAGCTCTAATTTTGTGTATTGCAACGAAAGACAACCTCGTCTAAAATTGTTGCTCCGTAACTTTAAATTGACCGACGACGTGTCGTTGCGATTCGCATCTCGCGTATGGTGCGAATGGCCGTTGACAGCGGAAAAATATATGGGATGGATTTCGAATTCTTTGTTGAAAGAAGATGTTGTGAATCTATTCTATGATTACAAGACGTTTGGTGAATACAATCGTGCGGAAACAGGCATTTTTGACTTCTTCTCGGCTTTTGTCGCTTTGGTCGTAAAAGCAAAAGGTATTTCGTTCGCGACTCCGTCGGAAGTTGTTGAAAATTTCCAACCTATTTCTGTATTGAGCGTTCCTCAATATACGTCGTGTGCCGACGAAGAACGCGATTTGTCTGCATGGCTTGGAAACAATCTTCAGAAACAGGCATTCGATACTCTCACTCCGTTACAGAGAATTGTGCGTGCAGTGAACGATCCTGCGTTGACTCAAGATTGGAACAGATTGCAAGTGAACGAGAACTTCTACTACATGAGTACGAAATTCTTCTCGCACGACGCTGGTAGAACTCCGTATCAGACTCCGTATGAAGCATTTATCAACTTTATGAATGTAATTTCTGACTTTGCAGAACGACTGAACCAATTCCCTATGAATACACGATTCTCCGTTTTGACAAAAGACGAGTTGGAACAGGAAATTGCAAAACATACCGACATTCTGAAAGAGTTGGAAGATGTTAAGAAAAAAATCTCTGTAGCAAAAAAACAGCCAGCAAAAAAAGCTTCTCCCAAAAAGACAGAGGCTACTAAATCGACGGCAAAAACTACTGTAGCGAAAAAAGAAAAAACGGCTGCCGCTCCCAAAGCAAAGAAAGCAGAACCGAAAAAAGCAGCAGTAAAAACCGCAAAGGCTACGACAAAAAAGAAAACAACGAAAAAATAATAGAATTGAATTTTAATATTTATTGATTAAATGGCAGCAAACTTAAATCAGAACAGACACAACGATCCTCTTTGGAGAAGTGTGATTGTGCAGTCAACTTTCCCGAAAAATTTGCAGGAACTTAGTACATTGGCAAACAATCTTTGGTGGACGTGGAATTACGAAGCAAAAGAATTGTTTCAGGAAATTGACGAAGAACTATGGCAAAAAACTCAGAATCCTATAGCAGTGTTGAAAGGCATTAGCGTAGAACGACTGAATCAATTGGAAAAAGACCAGTCTTTCATTTCTCGTTACAATGCCGTATTGAAGAAATACAATGCATATATGGATGTTCAACCAGACCCTAAAACACCAAGAATTGCATACTTCAGTATGGAATACGGTTTGGACGATTCGTTGAAAATCTTCTCGGGCGGTCTTGGTATTTTGGCTGGTGACTATTTGAAAGAGGCGAGCGACACGAATACGAATCTTGTTGCTGTCGGTTTCTTGTACAAATATGGCTATTTCAAACAAACGTTGTCAATCGACGGCGACCAAATGGCTATCTATAATCCGCAGAATCAGTCGGAATTGCCTATTACACCAGTTGTTGATGCAAACGGAAACCGCGTTATGATTCAGGTTGGAATGCCTGGCCGTCTGATGCACGCACAAATTTGGTTGGTGAAAGTTGGTCGTGTTAAATTGTATTTGATGGATACCGACATTTCTGAAAACCGCGACGATGACAAGAGCTGTACACACGCTTTGTACGGCGGCGACAACGAAAACCGTTTGAAACAAGAAATGTTACTTGGTATTGGTGGTATTCGTCTGTTGGAAGCTGTTGGCGAAAAATGCGAATTGTTCCACTGCAACGAAGGTCACGCAGCCTTCATCAACTTGGAGCGTCTACGTAAATTGATAAAACACGAAGATTGTTCATTCCCGAAAGCATTGGAAATTGTTCGTTCTTCTTCGTTGTACACTACTCACACTCCTGTTCCTGCGGGACACGATTCATTCCCTGAACACTTGATGATGACATATCTTGGTCAATTCCCAGAACGTCTGAAATTGAGTTGGAACGAATTTATGAACTTGGGACGTATGTATCCTGATAACAAGGATGAATTCTTCTCAATGAGTAACTTTGCAATCTGTACATCTTGCGGTGTGAATGGTGTAAGCCGTCTGCATGGAGAAGTTTCGAAGAAAATGTTCCAAAACTTGTGGCCAGGATATTCTGTAGAAGAATCACATATTGGATATGTGACCAATGGTGTTCACTATGGTACATGGACGTCAAAGGCATGGCAACAATTACACAAGGCAACATTTGGAGAAAAATTCTTGTCTGATATGTCAAATGGTTCCTACTGGAGCAAAATCTACAGTGTTCCTGATGAATCATTGTGGGAAATCAAACAATCTCAACGCGAAAGATTGATTGTATACGCAAAAGAAGCTCTTCGTAAATCTTGGACAGAGAAATTCGAAGATCCAAAGAAGATTGTACGTATCAATCAAACATTGAACAAAAATACCTTGACAATCGGTTTCGCTCGTCGTTTTGCAACATACAAACGTGCTTATTTGTTGTTCAGCAACTTGGAACGTTTGAGCAAGATTGTGAACAATCCTGATTACCCTGTACAATTCATTTTTGCTGGAAAGGCTCACCCACAAGACAAGCCTGGACAAGATATCATAAAAGAAATCGTTCGTATTTCGAAACTACCTGAATTCTTGGGTAAAGTGATTTTCTTGGAAAATTACGATATGAATCTTGCAAAACAATTGGTACAAGGCGTTGATATTTGGATGAACACACCAACACGTCCGTTGGAAGCTTCTGGTACATCGGGAATGAAGGCTGTGATGAACGGTACAATGAACTTCAGCGTGCTTGACGGTTGGTGGTGCGAAGGCTACAGAGAAGGTGCAGGTTGGGCATTGCCAGAAAAACGTACATACAAAAACCAAGATTTGCAGAACAAACTCGATAGCGAAATCATCTACACGACGTTGGAAAATGAAATCGTTCCGTTGTTCTACAACCGTGGCGCCGACAATATTCCTCACGGATGGATTCAATACATGAAAAAATGTATTGCCGAAATCGCTCCTGCATTCACAACTAAGAGAATGATTGACGACTACCAATCTCGTTTCTATACAAAATTGGGCGAACGTTCAGGTTTGTTGAAACAAGACAATTATAAACTTGTTGACGAACTCGTTTCGTGGAAACAACAAGTTGCCGATACATGGGACCAAATCTACGTTGAATCAGTTGAGTTGGATAAACCAAACGAAGCATTCACATTTGGCGAAGTTTTCAATGCAACTATCAAAGTTGACTTGAAAGGTTTGAAACCAGAAGACATCGGTTTTGAATTCATCGTTTCGGAACAACGAGAAATGGAAGAACGTCAGGTTGTTGATTGTCAGCAATTTAAATATTCCGAAATGGAAGGAAACATGGCGGTTTACAAATTATCGATGGTTCCAAGTCGTTCGGGTATTTTTAACTGCGGTATCAGAATGTATCCAATAAATAAATATCTTCCGTACCGTCAAGATTTCTCTTACGTACGTTGGATTTAATCGATTAAAACATTGCAAATGCAAGGCGGATGAATATTCATCCGCCTTTTTTGTTGATTTTCTGTTTAAAAGTCGCCGAAGGCTTGTCAGATAATGTATTGTGTAATCAATTTTTTTACGAACTTTGCACGGTTAATTTAAAGTAATGAGCATTAAGCATATAGTTGCATTGAGTATCGTCTTGTTAGGAGGGTATATTGGTTACACTCTTCAAATGCAAAAAGGTGCGTATGTCGTTGACTTTAAAGAACTTCCAACATCGGTTGATTCCGTCGACCATAGAAACGAGATTTCAGATTTCGTAAATTTATATTCTACTTTTTTTGCCAACCAGTTCGATTCGCTGAACACAGTTGGCGGAGCTATGACGATTGTCTACAAAGGACAGGTCGTTTGTCGGAAAACATACGGCGTAAAGCGTCAGGGAACAAACGATTCGGTTGACATTCATACACGTTTCCGACTTGCTTCGGTTTCGAAAGGTTTTGCCGGAGTTCTGGCCACCAAAATGGCTGAACGCGAAGCCATAAATCTCGACACACCTGTGATTGCTTATTTACCATCGTTGCATTTGTCGAAACAATATAATGAGGAACATCTGACTTTGCGTAATACATTAAGTCACACTACGGGTTTGTTGGGTTATTCGTTCGATCCGTATGTAGAAAGCGGACTGACATTCAATCAAATATATCAAAAACTTCATGTAGCGAAAATTGATGCAATGCCAGGAGAACAATATGCTTACCAGAATGTTATGTTCAGTCTGCTGGATACCGTTTTGCAACTGCGAACTGGAATGAAGTATGGTGATTTGCTTTCGGAACATATCTTCTGCCCGTTGGGCATGAACGACGCATCAGTCGGATTCGAGGGACTTGTGGGCTCACATAATTTTGCATATCCCCACAAAATGTTGTCGGCAAAGACGTTGACCTATAAATGTTGTCCGTTGAACGAGCGGTATTACACAACGGCACCGGCGGCAGGAGTGAATGCCAGCATTACCGATTTGGGATTATGGCTGAAGGCGATGATGGGCTATTCGCAGAATGTTGTCACCCAGAACGAAATTAACGAAGTTGGAACACCGTACATACATATTGTACAGTCGTCGGCTCGCTATTGGGGAAGCGGTCTTGAATCTCGCGACTACGGTCTCGGCTGGAGAATTTTCACTTACAAAGGCGATACGTTGCTATATCACGGCGGTTTTGTTCAAGGCTACCGTGCCGAAGTGGTTGTTTGGCCAGCAAAAGAAATTGCAATGGCTATGGTTATGAATTCTCCAAACTTGTTGGCACAAAAGGCAGTGCCGTTTTTCGTAAATTTGTACTCATTCTACTTGAATCCGTGGAAAGTAGATGACGAAAGTTCAGCTCAAACGGAACCCGAAGGAATGTTTTAGCAATAATCTTTTAAAATTTATAATGCTTTCGGGACAAACTCCGAAACATCTGCCTTGTATGTCAGCAGTTCTCTAACCACAGACGAAGAAATGTGACCATATTCGGGTGGTGTGACGAGAAAAATTGTCTCAATTCCCGACATTTGTCTGTTCATCTGCGCAATGGTCTTCTCATACTGAAAATCGGTAGTATTTCGCAATCCGCGGACAATAAACTTCGCATTATTTTCCTTACAAAACTCCACTGTCAGCGAAGAATATGTCTTTACCTCTATTCGTGGATTGTCTTTGTATATGTCAGAAATGTAATTTAACCGTTTTTCGGGAGTAAAAAATCCATTTTTTTCGCTGTTAACACCAATGGCTATGATAATTTTATCGAACAACGGCAACGCTTTGTCCACAATAGCCTTGTGACCAATGGTAAACGGGTCGAAACTTCCCGGGAAAACAGCAATTCTTTCCATATCAAAAAATTTATTCTATGCAAAAGTACACAAAAAGCGTGTTGTGAATGGAATTATTCCTTTATTTTGTAAAAAAATATAAATGACTTATGTGGGTTGTATGTTCTGATTTAGAAGGCGTATTTGTGCCTGAAGTTTGGATAAATGTGGCAAAAATCACGGGTATTGAAAAATTAAAAATCACCACTCGTGACGAACCTGATTATGATAAATTGATGAAGTATCGTCTCAACATTCTTGACGAACACAATCTTAAAATTCAAGATATTCAACAAGTTATATCAAACATCAAACCGTTGCCCGGTGCGTTAGAATTCACAAAATGGTTACGCGACATCAGCCGTTTTGTAATTGTGTCCGACACATTTCAAGAATTTGCAAAACCACTAATGAAGCAATTGGACGATCCATTTATTTTATGTCATTCACTTGAAATTGCAAAAGACGGAAGAATTACGAATTACAAACTTCGTCAGTCCGACCCGAAACGTCGCACGGTTGAAGCTTTCCAAAGCATGAACTTCAAGGTTATTGCTTTCGGCGATTCCTACAACGACGTATCAATGCTTAAAAAAGCAGAAGTGGGAATTTTATTCTGCCCTCCGCAAAAGGTTATAGATGAATTTCCTGAACTACCTGTGGCACATAATTACGAAGAATTACGTGCTCTTATAGAACAACATATTTACACAGAATAATGGAAGCGTTCCCGAAAAAAATAACTGATTTTCTCAAAAAGCACCATGTTGTGACGATAGCTACGTGCGAAAACAACCAACCGTGGTGTTTTAACGCATTTTACACGTTCGACGAAGAAACGCCTGCGTTGATAATCACGTCGCACGACGATACCAAACACGTACAACAAGTATTGAAAAATAGTCAAGTTTCGGGCAGCGTGGTTTTGGAAACCGAAATGGTCGGGAAAGTTCAAGGTCTGCAGTTCATTGCCGAAATGACGCTATGCGAAGGTGAAGACGAAAAACATGCGGGAAAATTGTACACAAAACGTTTCCCTTTTGCCACGTTGGTTCCCAAAGTACTTTGGAAACTTGAAATCACCGAAGCAAAATATACCGACAATACATTGGGATTTGGGAAAAAACTTACGTGGATTAAATGAAGAATTTGGCAACTATACATATGAAATATTCATCCTCATATTATTTTTTCCCTTCATTTCAAGCCAAATTCTAAATATTTTATATTTTTGCAAACGATTAAGCCTTTTTAGCTCAGCGGTAGAGCACTTCACTCGTAATGAAGGGGTCAACGGTTCAAATCCGTTAAAAGGCTCAAAAAAGACTTGCCAGAAATGATAAGTCTTTTTTCTTTTTGGTTCCGTAGTTCAATGGATAGAATGATAGTTTCCGGAACTATTGATCAGGGTTCGATTCCCTGCGGGACTACATCCACAATGCTTTGAAAGGAATCGAGAAAATCTCCCTTATTTTTTTACCATCTTTTGCTCTTTGACAAAAAATCTGCTTTGGGCAGTTATGCCAAAACGGAATACACGCAGTATGCGGTTAAAATAAATGTTGTAATAATCCTCACCCCAATAATATTGACAAAACAGTGTCACATCCTGTAGAAAACTTGGACGGAATGACAACGTGTAATCTAATACGATGCGTCGCCAATCAGCAGAATTGAGTTTTTCGACATTTCCGCAAATCACGCCAAATTTTAACGTATTCGAAACAATAGATTCTTTTTCGTCAAAAAAACGGAGCCCCATTGATGACAACGTTTTTGCCACATTCCATTCAAATTTCAAATCAAAATTGAACCGCCAACGACCGTACATGCCATTCAGCATAGTATCTTGATTAAAACAATATTTTCCGTATAATTTAGCATAATACTGCCGACTGCTGTGTGCCCGCGAAGCAAAAACACCCGCCTCAAACCAGTTTGTCGCGAAACTACCGTCATGCGTATTCACAACCGTATTGGTGGAATCGGTGTAAAAATATCCGTCCTGGCCGTTTGAATGATGATACAACGACACATACTGAAACCAGTCGTGGTATTCACGTGTATGTTTCGACGACTGATGGACAAGAATCACACGCGGCATGTACGACGGTGTCTGTACCGGATAGGAATACTTATTGTACATACGGACTATGACTTGCGGAGAAAGCACCACAGCCCATTTCTTCACCGCATCGATACCAATACGGTAATAGGGAATAATATTTCCCTCGAACAGCAGCGGCTCCATGTTTCCTATTCCTCCGGCAAATGTCAAATATCCAGGTTCATAAAACAAATCCATTGTCTCGTTCCATGTAATTTCATCCCATCGGAAACGAACGGAATCCTCCTGTGCAGACGAAGACAGGCATGTAATTAGAGCCAAGATTATGAGCAAAAAGTTCTTTTTCATTATCTCACTAACGTTACGCTGCCAAATTTAGACTTTTTACCGTTACCAACATCAAAACCATCCCAAGTTTGTCCATCAAGGAATGTGGCTTCCATTTTCCAAATATACACGTCAGAAGCCATCATTTTTCCATTGCAAGTGCCGTCCCAAGAACCGACAAACATACCGTCACTAACTTCATTCGAATACCAAAGCAGATTTCCCCATTTATCGTAAACAGAAATTTCGCACTCTTTTAGATTAAAACCTTTAGGCTGGAATGTGCGAACTCCATGAGCTGGATTTGACGGAGAAAATGCACTCGGAACAAACAACGATGTTGAGATATTTACAAAAATACATTCTCTATATGTTGACTGGCAGCCATAACTATTTTCAACCGTCAAAATTGGACAATTGTAACCATATACGTAACCTTCCTCTTTGATTGAAGAAAAACGATATTTATATTCCACTTCTTCGTCAATCTGCGAAGCTTCTTCGCCTTGGTGACCGTAATTCCAATACATATTGTACGGAATTTCTATAGCGACAGAATCACCTAAATCATTGATATACCACAATGAATCCTGCATAGTAGCGTTGGTCAGTTCAATTACATTGCTTGCTCCTGGAAGTTCCCATGTATACGATGCTACAGGCTTCGGTGCCACAAAAACAACCATGGTGTCGCTTGCAATGCAGAAATCTTCCGAAGTTACCGTTACAGCAATTGTATCGACCGTTGCATGATTCCAATCTATGTATCGAATATTCTGGTAATTATCCGATTTTGTATAAATCTGATTCTCACCCGTAATACTCCAATTATATCGTGTATTTTTCGATACGTTTTGAACATAATATTCTTCACCAATTGTTCCTTCGCACAAATGGTCATTCCCGACAATTGTAGCGTCGGGCATACCCGAAATCTTAATACTGTCAGTTATTTCGGTGAAACAAGTAGAAACCTTACTATCAACAGCAGTTGCTTTCACTGGTATATATCCAACACCGAATGATTCCATCGTGGTACTTGAAATAGTTACCATACGAGATTCGTGTATAGCTCCATTGTCAATATTCGGACTTGACCAAAGTACCGAACTACCCCTTTCTGTATAAATAGGCACACCAGCCGACTCTTTTGAATTTAGATATTCACCAATACAAATCGGAAGATTTCCAAGAATTGGCGGTTTCGGATTGGTATGAACATCATACGTCATACTCTGTTGCTTGCTCACGCAAGTTGCACCTTCACGAGTAACAAAATACTGAGCATAAATTGTATTGTTACCTATTTTTAAGTCAGCGGAATCAGGAATATAGGAATCTCCTTCGGTCGTTTTTTTGTTAAAATACCAGCGTACCACACCATCTATTAATGTGTTATCATGATAGTCTTCGTCTAAATTCACTGCGTGCAACTCAACAATCGGATCGCTAAAACAACGTAATAACATAGATGAATCAATTTCGAAAGTCGGTTGCTTTATGACAAATAATGTAACCGTAGCTGTGTCGCTATGACAACCGTTTTGTTCACGCATAACATAATATGTAAGATTTTCGGAACCAACAGATTCTGGCGTGTATTCTGTACCATGAGAAATCATCGCAGTGGCATATTCATCGGCATACCAAGTATCAGTAGCGAGATTTGTAAGCAATGTCGGAATAACTTCGTCGCCTTCGCACATAGTTTTACTTGTTGTGATAGGAGTCGCTGGTTTTTTATTTACATAATACGTAATGTCGGCCAATTGACTTTCGCAGCCTTCAACCGTCTGAGAAGCATAAAATGTATGTTTACCAATGGTCATATCCTCAACCTGATACAAATTTCCTATGCCATCGTTTTCGACATTGGCAAGTGTGGTTTTATCCGACAGATACCACTTCACATCGGTTCCAATTGCATTGAGCAAAGGCGGATTGTCATATTCACAGATATTGTATGTATTGTACAAAATTGTTGGAATGCCAGGGTTTGGCTTAATCGTGTATGTAACATTTCTGGTCGCACTCTGACAACCGTCAACCGTTTGCGTTGCATAGAATGTGTATGTACCTCTGTTTTTTTCGATTGGCACATACGTAGAACTATTCGTTTTGAGCAAACTTGCCCTTGAACGTGAGGGGTTCAAATACCAAGAGACAAAGCCATCTGCATCTGGTGTAGCTGTCAAAGCAACACTATTTTGACCTTCGCATATCGAAGATTCGGTAACTGTAGGCGGTTCAGGGATTGGCTTTATTGTGAACGACAGCTTTGTCGGTTCGCTATAGCAATTATCTTCGAAAATCATCATCCACACTGAGTTTTCGCCAACAGTTGAAACTGACGGAATAAATGAATTTCCTGCCCCTCGAATCGGTGCATCACAAATAGGATAATTTGGATTATCTTCGAACCACAGCGGATTTCCCGCTCCTGAATATCCCACAATCAACATTTCAGGATTCATACCTTCGGGAGCTTCGCAGACCGATTCCTGACTCACGACAACCGATGCTGACTGAGGCTTTTTAACTACCAATGACACTTTTGTTTTCGGACTTTCGCAAGCCGACGGAGTTACATTCGTATTCCATTCTGTAATATAAAAATCATAATTCCTTGCCGTAGAATGGTCTATTGTCGGGACGAACACACCCGTAGTATTTTCGTCTAATTTATTGCCTTCGGCATCATAAAAACGGAATATCTCCGCATTACCAGAAGGACGAATGCCATCGGTCCATTCGCCGATAGACGCCGTCAATTCAGGAACATCATCGTAGTCGCACATTTCTGCACCAACCGTTATTGGAGCAGGAACTGGACAATCAATAATTTTTACGTTCACAACAGATTTTTCACTATAACACCCTGATTCTTCCTGTGCAACATAATAATTCTTATTGACAACCACATTCCCTTTGTCACCAGTTTTCCACGATATTTTTCCTGTTGCATTTACCACCGAACTATTCAATTCTCGTCCATCGGCATCGTACCAATGTACAGATTGTGCTGTAGCAACATAATCTGAAGAAACTTCTGCATCAATATTCTGAGATGTTAAAGAAAAATGATTTTCTGTTGTCGGTTGAGGCAAATATACAACCTCAATAGTAGAATTTACTGAATTTGAACACGATTTTCCGTCAGTGTAAGTATATGTAACAGTATAAGTATCTGATACACTTCCATTTACTTTTGGAGAGAAAATACCATCTTGACTCAATGCATCGCTATTTCCTGTGATTTGCCAAACACCTGAACCCGAACCGTTTGATTCTAAATAGTTTGTTTTTACATCAATTTCAAATTCATTTTCCAAGTAACAAACAACATGAGGAAGATTGTTAAAACTTACTATCGGTAATCGATACACTTGTGTCGTAACAATTGCCGGTGCACTTTCACAGACCGTACCACTTATAGTTTCCATTGCAGTATAGGCAACGTAATACGTTGTTTTTCCGTCAACATTGGTAGATTCTTGCGTATAATTTTGCGTATTTGCAATCAAATTTTTCTGCGAATCGTACCAATGCCACTCAATAGGCGTAACGCCTGACGGAACTGAAGCTGTCATTTCCTTTGATTCTGCATATTGACAAACACCTGCATTTTCAGCTATCGGAGCAGTCCACGGACAATTGACAATAGTTACCGTAGCTTCTGCTCGACCGCTTTCACAGCCGGAAACGGATTTGCTTACCCAATAACTTTTTTCAACCTCTGTTTCGGGATTGTCGCCTGTCGCATATGGAATATCCGATGACAATACATCTGTTGATGACTGACCTGCATACCAATGATATTCAGCACCTTGCTCAATATCGGAAACGGAAACCTGAACTGTTTTCGGGTCGGTGATTATGCCTGTGTGGTTTATTGG
>JAEEGL015382965.1_pt1 | contig 23603 bp, 22 predicted proteins | sample 9134231 | NCBI WGS metagenome assembly JAEEGL01 (sample SAMN16246548, study PRJNA631951) | gut metagenome | biome: gut microbiome; feature: rumen; material: fiber-attached | host: Bos | place: Iran: Karaj | collected 2018-10 | reverse complement strand
TCCGACTATGAGCACGTCCAGCTCCGGGAACCGGGCGTTCAGCGCCGCTATACCTTCGCATATGCTGTCGGCGGCGCCGTCGCCCTGCACGAGACAGGGATAAAGCAGCACGTCGACGAACGGGTTCCTGCGCTTTATCGTCGTTATTATATCCCTTATGGCGGCTCCCGTAGGCGAAGTCACGACTCCGACTGTCTTCGGGAACGCCGGCAGAGGCCTTTTCCTCTCCGGATCGAAGAGCCCCTCGGCTTCGAGCTTTTTTCTCAGGTTCTCGAGAGCCTTCGCGAGCTCGCCTTCGCCGAGCGGTTCGAGCTGGCGCACCGTGAGCGAATAGTAGCCGCCCTTCTCGTAAACGCTGACTCCTCCGGCGGCGACGACCTTCATCCCCTCGCCGATCTCGTACCGCAGTCCGGCGGCGCGGTCCGCGGGGAAGAAGCAGCGTATCCTGCTGGTCTCGTCCTTGAGGTCGAAGTACCAGTGGCCGCTCGAATGCTTCGTGAGCTTCGATATCTCGCCGCATACGGGAACGTTCATGAGGATCGGGTCGGCGCCCATCATCCTCTTGATATATCCGTTGAGCTGCGTTACAGAAACAGGTCTCAGAGCCATCGTTCATCACAGAGCGCGAGGCCGCAGGCGTTGTCGGCGCACAGCGCCGGATCGCCGAACGTGACGTCCCCGCACCTTTCTCTCAAAAACTTCGAACAAGACACGCCGCCCGACGCGAGCACCCGGCTGACGCCTGTGCTCTTCCGAGCCGCGCCGCATATCGCCAGAAAGCTCTCCGCGACGCGCTCCATGAGGCAGCGGCATATATACGCCTTCTCCTCCGGCGGAACGTCTCTTCCGTCCCTTCCGTGGGCGAATATCGCCTTTTTGAGCTGCGTTTCGAGCCCGGAAAGGTTCAGATGCGCTCCGTCGGTAAAAACGCGCGAAAAGGCGTTTTTTCCGCTCTCCGGGCACGACATGGCGAGCCTGTCGACCTCGGGTCCCGCGGGAAACGGGAGCCCCATGTCGACGCCGCATCTGTCTATGAGCTGGCCGTACGATATGTCCCTCGTGCCGCCGCATACGGTAAAGCGGCCGTCCCTCACCTCGACGAGCTCGAGCGTGCCGCCCGACAGATGGGCGAAGATCAGCGGCTCTCCGGGCACTATGTCCGTTCCGTGCGCTCCTGCGAAAAGGTGGCCGTGCTGGTGCGACAGCTCCTTTACCGGTATCCGCAGCGCGGCGGACAGCATTTTCGCGGCCGCGGCGCCTGCGTTGAAGACAGGCATGTACGAGCCCTCGGCGGGCCGCGGCCTCGTACTCACCGCGATAGCGTCGACAGTTTTGGGATCGAACTCCTCGAACAGCTCCCCGATGAGCCCCGGAAGGTTCGACCAGTGCTGATAAAGCGCGTCCGACTGGCGAAGCCCCTTTTCGCCCTCTCCGACGGAGAGCGGCCTGCGCCTGTCGGCCAGTATCCTTCCGTCCTCCGCGAGCGCGACGGACGTCGTATAATTGCTCGTATCTATCCCGAGGCGTCTCATTCCGCGCCGCCCGCGAGCTTTCCGAGTATCCCGTTGACGAACTTGCCGGAATCCTCGCTGCCGTATTTCTTGGCTATATTGACAGCCTCGTTTATCGCGGCGCTTACGGGGACTCCGCTGGCCTGAGGGAACAGTATCTCAGCGGCGCAAAGGCGCAGCACGGCGAGATCGACCCTCGCCATCCTTGCGACGCGCCACTTTATCGAGGCCTTCTCTATGGCGTCGTCTATGCTCTGCTTATTCCCGATGAAGGCGTCCGCGACGGCCTCGAAATACTGCCTCTGGTCCGAGTCCGCGAGATGCTCGGCGATAAAGGCGTCCTTCGACGCGGCGCTGAAATCCTTCTGCGCCTCCATCTGGAATATCATCTGCATGAGGAGCTCTCTGGCTTCCGTTCTTCTCATTTCTTCCTCTCCGTGAGCTTTACTCCGCTAATGTGTATGTTCACAGCCGAAACGCCGGTCCCGAGGACCCTTTCGACCGTATCCTTGATGCGTTCCTGAACGCTCCAGGCGACGTCGGTGATGACGGCTCCGAACCTCACGTTGAGGTAAACGTCGATCTCGGTCCGGTCGCCGCTCCTGGTTATCCTGACAGGCCTTGCGAGGGCGCACGCGCCCTCCTGCCTGCGCACCGCGCGCTCGGCTATGCTCTCTATTAGTTCGTCAACAGGCTTTGCCGCATTGCCGCTCATTTTCCGTCTCCGATTATAACAAAAAATGCCCCGCGAAAACAGTCCGCGGGGCGCAGGCTCTTCATTCCTGCTCATCCTCCCGCTCGGGAGCGATGCGCAGCGAAAGCTTTTCTATCCTGCGGTCACAGGCCGCCATGATTGTAAATGTGCAGTTCTTGTATTCGACGGTCTGCCCGACCGTATCCTCGTCCGGAACGATGCCCATCAGGTCCATAACGAAGCCTCCGATGGTCTCGCTGTTCTCCGTCTCGAAGTCGACTCCCGTCTCCTCGGCGAGGTCGTCGAGATCGTACAGGCCGTCGACGACGTACGAGCCGTCCTCCTTCTTCTCGAGCCTGGGCTCGTCCTCGTCGTACTCGTCCTCGATCGTTCCGACGATCTCCTCCAGTATGTCCTCCAGCGTGACGATCCCGGAAAAGCCTCCGTACTCGTCGATGAGTATCGCCATCTGGATCTTGTCGGAGCGCATGCTGTCGAGCAGCTCGTTCAGCTTCTTCGTCTCGGGAACGAAATACGGATCCTTGAGGATCGACCGTATGTCGATGTCGTCGAAGCCGGTCTTCCTCGCGGCTATTATGAGATCCTTCATGTGAAGGACGCCGATTATGTCGTCTATGTCTTCCTCGTAAACCGGTATCCTCGCGTGCCTCGTCTGCAGAAGCTCGTCTATGTAGGAGGACACAGGCTCGTTGACGTCTATCATGTAGACGTCCGGCCTTGGGACCATGACCTCGTACGCGAAGGCGTCGTCGAAATCGAAGATCGAGCGTATCATCTCCGTGCCCGTCTCGTCGATCTCGCCCTGCTCCTTTCCGACCTCGAGGAGATCCATTATCTCCTCCTCGGCGAACTCGCCGCTGTCGTCCGCGTCGCTCTGCCTGAACAGCTTCATGAGGCCGTCCACGGAAAGCGAGAGCAGCTTTACGAACGGCTTGAACAGCGTCTTCGTGAACAGGATGATGTTCACGGAACCGAGCGCCATCTTCTCGGAGTATTTGAGCGCCAGCCGCTTGGGGAAGAGCTCTCCGAGCACCAGCGTGAAGTACGAGAGTATGACCGTCACTATTATGACCGCGATCTGCGCGTTGCATCTTATCCCGAATCTCGCGAACAGCCCGACGACGTGGTCCGACATGTTGTACGAGGCGAACGCCGAGGACAGGAAGCCAGCGAAGGTTATCGCGACCTGTATGGCCGACAGGAAGGTGTTTGGCTCCTCCATCAGCCTCAGGACCTTTTCGGCCCTCGCGTCGCCGTCAGTCGTGTCTTCGGCGATGATCTTCATCTTCGTCCTGTTGACCGACACGAAGGCCATCTCGGCCGCGGCGAAGAACGCGTTTATGAGCGTCAGCGCCACGAGTATCAGTATCTGGACTGAAAGCGATAATCGGGTAGGATCTGTGTCCATTTGGAAATATCTCCTTTATTATCTACCGGCTCTTCAGGTATTCCTGCTTATAGCGCTCGAATTCCGAAGAGGTCTTCGCGAAATTGTGGGTGCCGGAACCGTCGCCCTTGAGGACGTAGTAATAGTAATCGGTCTCCTCCGGCCAGAGCGCCGCCTTTACCGATTCCTTCCCCGGCGCCGATATGGCTCCCGCGGGAAGTCCCTTGTTCTTGTAGGTGTTGAACGGCGAATCGATCTCCAGATCGGAATACAGTACCCTGTCCTTGTGCTCGCCCAGAGCGTATAGGACGCTCGCGTCTATCTGCAGCGGCATGTCCTTTTTGAGCCTGTTGTATATGACGCTGGCTATTACGGGCCTCTCGGCGTCGCTGCCGGCCTCGGACTGGATGAGCGAGGCGAGCGAGACGACCTCCTGAACGGTCATCCCGAGCTCCTCGGCCCTGTCGCGGTATTCCTGTGTGAACACGGCGTCGAAGCCGCCGAGCATCCTGTCGATTATATCGTGCGCGGACGAACCGACGTATATCTCGTAGGTATCCGGCATGAGGTAGCCTTCGAGCCTGTTCGCCCTCTTGCTTACCGTGCCGCTGGGATCGTCGTAATACTTGTCTATGAGATCCAGGAACCAGTAGTCGTAGCTGTCCTCAAGCGCGGCGTAGAAGTCCTGCGCGGAATCGACGAAGCCGTCCTGCGCGAGCTTTTCTCCGACCCTCTTGAGCGTGTAGCCCTCGGGGATCGTGAACCTTACGGTGTCCCTTCTGCCGTCCTTGATGCGCTCCATGATCTCCCTCGTCGTCATCGAGGGGCTGAGGACGTAATCGCCGGCCTGGAAGGTGTCGTCGAGCTCGTTGAGCACCGCCGTGTACCTGAACAGCTTCGCGTTGCCGATAACGCCTTTCTCCTCGAGGATGCGGCCTATCTGGGCAGTGCCCGAGCCGCTCGGTATCCTGACGTTTATCTGCTCCGTGCTGAACGGATCCAGAGCGACGTCGTAGTTGAGCACGAACATGTACCCGCCCACGACGAGCGCGCCTATGATAATTATGAGCCCGAGGACGATTATGATCGCCACGAGGCAGCCTTTTTTGGTCTCTTCCGATCTGTTTTCGCTCATTATGTTAAAAGGCCCGCCTTTTAAGCGGGCCTGTCTTTGCTTATTTTGATCTTCCCAGATATTCGCCCGAACGTGTGTCTATCTGAATTACCTCGCCCTCTTCGATGAAGATGGGCACCTGGATGACGGCTCCCGTCTCGACCGTCGCCGCCTTCGTGACGTTGGTCGCGGTGTTGCCCTTTACTCCCGGCTCGGTCTCGATGACCTTGAGATCCACGAAATTCGGGGCTTCTACCGTAAAGGCCTTTTCCTTGAAGGACTTGACCGTTACGAAGTCGTTCTCCTTTATGTACTTTATCGCGTCTTCGACGAGAGCGTATTCCAGAGGTATCTGCTCGTACGTGTCCGGATCCATGAAGTAGTACATCTCTCCGTCGTTGTACAGATACTGCATCTGTCTCGTCTCGATGCGGGCAGCTTCGAATTTGTCGTTGGGGTTGAACGCTTCTTCTCTGGTAGCTCCGGTAAGGATGTTCCTGTACTTGGTGCGTACGAACGCCGCGCCCTTGCCAGGCTTTACGTGCTGGAAATCCAGAACGATATGAGGCTCACCGTTGATCTCGAATGTCATTCCTTTTCTGAAATCGCCTGCTGTCATGAAAAAAATCCTCCAAACTATCTATAAGATCAAATTATTATCAGTTCCTTGGGCGCTGTGCCGTTAAGGTTGATTATACCATCTCGTCCCACGATTGCCAAGTCCTCGATCCTCACTCCGAACTTTTTTGGCAGATAGATCCCCGGCTCCACGGAGCAGACGCAGTTTTCCGGTATCTGTCCGGGATATGTCGGCGAGAATCTCGGAGCCTCGTGTATCTGAAGGCCTACCCCGTGGCCCAGCCCGTGACCGAAGTTTTCGCCGTAGCCCGCCCCGGCTATGATGCCGGCCGCGACCGCGTGCGCCTGCGCGCCGGTCATGCCTGCCTTTATGCCGCCGCAGGCAGCGAGCTGCGCGTCGAGGACGACGCCGTAGACCTCCCTCATCTCGGGGCTCGCGCCGCCCACAGCGACGGTCCTTGTCATATCAGAGCAGTATCCGTCGAGCACGCAGCCGAAGTCCATGAGGAGGAACTCTCCCCTTTCCACCGGCTTGTCCGAGGGGACTCCGTGCGGGCGCGACGCGTTCGCTCCAGCCAGGCATATCGTGTCGAAGCTCGTCGATGACGCCCCGCTGTCGAGCAGAAACCTGTCGAGCTCCCGGGCGAGCTGCTTCTCCGTCTTGCCGGGCGCGATGACGCCGAGCATGTGGCTGAACGCCTCGCAGGCCAGAGCTTCCGCGCGGCGGATCTTTTCGATCTCGTCCGCGTCCTTTATCATCCTGAGAGCTTCTACCGGGCCTCCGTCCGGGCCGCCTATCACGGCGAGCCTGTCCTCGCCCGCTTTTTCGCGGAGATCGAGCCAGGAGGCGAGCGTCATCGTGTTTCTCTCGACTCCGATGCGTCCGCCGCAGATCGAAGCGAGTATGTCTGCCTCGCGCCGTCCCGGGCCGGTCTCCTCGAGATCGAGCCAGAACAGCTCCTGCGCCATCTCCCTGTAGCGGAAATCCGTAAGGATGACTGCGTCCGTCCGCGAGATCCACAGGCTGCAGTCGGCTCCGCTCCTTCCCGTGAGATACGAGACGTTCGCTTCGCCGATGACGTACAGCCCGTCCGCGTCTTCGCGGGCGAGGAGGCCGCGCAGGGCCTCTATCCTCCGCTCGAACCTATTTTTTGCCATCGTCCAGAGCTTCTCCGATCATGCCGTATATCTCGGTGATGATCTGATACAGCGAAAGCTCGCTCTGCATGAATTCCGCGGCGAGCGGGTCCATCATGACGATCTGCTGCAGAGACTGGACCTTCTTTATATCCTCCTCGGACGGCTGCTGGCCCATCATCTGGGCCGTCTGCAGCGCCATGCTCTGCTGCTTGAGATCGTCCAGCATCGCGGATACGGATTCGTTCGCGTCGATCTTCGCCTTGGCCGACATGTAGTTCTTGTACTGGTCGGTCTCCTTAAGCGATCTGACGAGCTCGTGGGCTATGTCGTATACGTTCTGCATCTTATCCTCCTAACAATCCATGAGGACGGGAAGGATTATAGGGCTCCTTCCCGTATTTTCGAATATGAAGCTCCTGAGCTTGCTCCTGAGCAGATCCCTGAGCGCGTTCCTGTCGTGCTTTCCCTCGTCGAGCGCGAACATGAGCGTCTCCTCGACGAGTATCTTCGCGTCTTCGAGCAGCTTGCCCTGATCCTTTACGTAAACGAATCCGCGCGTAATGATCTCCGGACCGCTCAGTATATCTCCGCTGACCCTGTCGAAGCTCGCCGCGATTATCACGAGCCCTGCCTCGGACAGGTACTTTCTTTCGTTGAGGACGGCGCTGCCGACGTCTCCTATGCCGTAGCCGTCGACGAGCACGTCGCCGGCGGGGACGGTCTCCTTAAGAACGCTGACCTTGTTCTCCGACAGCTCTATGACGCTGCCGTTCACGGCGCGGACTATCTTTTTCTCGTCCATGCCCAGGGACTTCGCGATCTCCTGATGAGCCATGAGGTGCTTGACCTCTCCGTGCACCGGCATGAAGAACTTCGGTCTGATGAGCGTATGGATGAGCTTCAGCTCCTCCTCGCACGCGTGGCCTGAGACGTGAGTCTCCGCGATGTCGTTGTATATGACGCGGGCGCCGAGCGATATCAGCGCGTTCACGACGTTCGAGACGCTCTTCTCGTTGCCCGGGACGGGCGAGCTGGACAGGACGACGGTGTCGCCCGGGCGTATCTTCACGTCGCGGTGCTCTCCCGAAGCCATCCTCGCCAGAGCGCTCATCGGCTCTCCCTGGCTTCCGGTGGTTATGACCACGAGCTCCGAATCGTTCACGTTCTTTATCTTCTTGAGATCCACGAGCGTGTTCGCCGGGATGTTCAGATATCCGAGGTCGGAGGCGATGTCGACCATGTTCTCCATGCTCCTTCCGGAGATGGCTACCTTGCGGCCGGTCCCGACGGCGATGTCGACGATCTTCTGTACCCTGTGGACGTTCGAGGAGAAGGTCGCGATGATTATCCTGCCGGAGATGCTCCTGAATATGTTGCCGAGCGATATGCCGACGTTCTTTTCAGACGGCGTGTAGCCCTTTCTGGCCGCGTTCGTGCTGTCGGCCATGAGCAGCAGCACGCCCTCGCTTCCTATCGCGGCGAGCCTGGCCAGATCGATCGGGCCGCCGTCCACCGGTGTATAGTCGACCTCGAAGTCTCCCGTATGGAATATCCTGCCCACGGGAGTGTCTATTGAATACGCGAGCGAATCCGCCACGGAATGCGTCGTATGGACAGCCTCGATGTCGAAGCATCCCAGGGAGAGCCTGTCTCCCGGAACGATCGTGCGCAGATCGCCCTTTATCTTGTGCTCGTCGAGCTTATGCTTTATAAAGCCGAGAGTGAGAGCCGTCCCGTAGATGGGAACGCTGAACTGCTTGAGCAGATACGGCACGGCGCCTATATGGTCCTCGTGTCCGTGCGTGATTATGACTCCCCTGAGCTTTTCGCTGTGATCGGCAAGATATGTGAAATCGGGTATGACCGTGTCGATGCCGAGCATCTCCTCCGAGGGGAAATCCATGCCGCAGTCGAGTACGACGATGTCGTCGCCGTATTCGAGCACCGTCATGTTCTTGCCGATCTCGTTGAGGCCTCCGAGCGGTATGATGCGGAGCTTGCCCGATCCCGCCGCCTGGGCCTTCCTTCCGCGCTGCCTTGAAGCCTTCGGCGCGGCAGCGACCTTCTGAGGCGCGGTCTTCTGCTGAGCGGCCGGAGCCTTCGCGGGAGCAGCCTTGACAGCGGCCGTCTTCGCCGCGTCGGAGCCGGATCTCTTCCTTCTCGTCTTTCCGGCGGACGACGGAGCCTTTTCGCTCTTCTTTTGAGGAGCGGCAGACTTCTGCGCTGCGGTCTTCTGCGAAGGGACCTGCTTCGCCTTTTTCGGCTGCGGCGCGGCCTGCTTCGCGGCGTCCGATCTCTTCGGGGTCTTTCCCGCGCGCCGGCGGCCGGCGCCTTCGGGATTGTTTCTGTGGGGCGCTTTGTAATCGCTGCGCGCGCCCTGAGCGTTGTTTATATCTTCCTTCTTTTCTGCCATAAATACCTCTATCCCTTGACGACGAGGTTGAGCAGCTTATCGGGGACCGCTATAGCCTTGACGATATTCTTCCCCTCCGTCAGCGCCTTTACCCTGTCGTCGGACATGACTGTCTGTGTGAATTCTTCCTTGGAAAGGCCCGCGGCGACGTTCAGCTTTTCCTTTACCTTGCCGTTTATCTGGACGACGATCTCTATCGTGTCCATCGCGAGGGCGTCCTCGCTGTACTGCGGCCAGGGCTGCTTATAGACGGGCTCGTTGAAGCCGAGCCCCTCCCACATCTCCTCGCAGATATGCGGAACGAACGGAGCGAGGAGCAGCACGAGCTTTTCGGCGGCGTCGCGCAGGAGCCCGAGGTTCACGTCGTCGAGCGACTTATACCTGTACATCTCGTTCACGAGCTCCATGACCGCGCTGATCGCGGTGTTGAAGTTGAACCTCTTGGAAATGTCGTCTGTCACGCGCTTTACCGCTGTATTGAGGATGCGGTTCAGCTGCCTGTCGTCGTCCGTCTCGACCCTGAAGACGGCGGGTATGCCCTTTGTGTCTTCGGCGAGATCGTATATGAGCCTGTAGACTCTTCCGAGGAATCTGTAGGAGCCCTCGACGCCCTTATCGCTCCACTCCAGCTCCCTTTCGGGCGGAGCCGCGAACAGTATGAAGAGCCTCGCCGTGTCGGCGCCGTATCTGTTTATGATCTCCTCGGGCGAGACGACGTTGCCGAGGGATTTCGACATCTTGCTTCCGTCCTTTAAGACCATGCCCTGGGTGAGCAGGTTCCTGAACGGCTCCTCGACGTCGCACATGCCGATGTCGTACAGGACCTTCGTGAAGAAGCGCGAGTACAGCAGGTGCAGTATCGCGTGCTCGACGCCTCCGATGTACTGGTCGACGTCCATCCAGTACGCGGCCTTCTTCCTGCTGAACGGCTCTTCGGCGTTCGAAGCGTCGCAGTAGCGCAGGAAGTACCAGGACGAATCCAGGAACGTGTCCATCGTGTCGACCTCGCGCTTCGCGGGCTTTCCGCAGCGCGGGCATACGGTGTTCACGAACGTCTTCGAGGTCGCGATCGGCGATTCGCCCTTGCCGGTGAACTCGACGTCGGTCGGGAGCAGCACGGGAAGGTTCTCGTCCTTTTCGGGGACCCAGCCGCAGTCGTCGCAGTATACCATCGGGATCGGGCAGCCCCAGTAGCGCTGTCTGGAGATGAGCCAGTCGCGGAGCTTGAAGTTGGTGGTGTTCCTCGCGAAGCCCTGGGCGCCGAAGTCCTCCTGCATGCGCTTTATGGCCTCGACGTTGTTGAGTCCGTTATACTTGCCGGAGTTTATCATCGTGCCTTCCGCCTCGAATGCGGCGGTGAGGTTGTCGATGTCTATATCGTCCCTGCCGGGATCGATCACGGGGATTATGTCGAGACCGAACTTCGTGGCGAACTCGAAGTCCCTCTGGTCTCCGAACGGAACGCCCATGACGATGCCGGTGCCGTAGCCCATGAGCACGTAGTCGGCAAGATAGAGCGGGACCTCCTTGCCGGTCGCGGGATTGATCACGTAGCGGCCGGTGAACTGGCCGGTCTTTTCCTTCGTCGTCGAAGTCCTTTCGATGTCCGTCTGGCGCTTCGCCTGCTCGATATAAGCGCGGCAAGCCTCCTCCTGCGGATAGCCCTTGATGAGCTCGTCGACGAGCGGATGCTCCGGGGAGATGACCATGAACGTCACGCCGTAGATGGTGTCTACTCGGGTCGTGAAGACGGTCATCTTTATGCCGCTGTCCTTGAGCGTGAAGTCGACCTCCGTGCCCTCGGAACGGCCGATCCAGTTGCGCTGCATCGTCTTGACCTTTTCGGGCCAGCCTTCGAGCTTGTCGATGTCGTCGAGGAGCCTGTCGGCGTAATCCGTTATCTTGAGATACCACTGGGAGAGCTTCTTCTTCGTCACAACGGCGCCGCAGCGTTCGCAGCAGCCGTCGACGACCTGCTCGTTGGCGAGCACCGTCGCGCAGGAGGGACACCAGTTGACGGGGTTCTCCTTCTTATAGGCGAGGCCCTTCTCCCAGAAACGGATGAATATCCACTGCATCCACTTGTAATAGTCTTCCTTGTAGGTGCAGACCTCCCTGTCCCAGTCGTACGAGAAGCCCATCTGGCGGAGCTGATGCTCCATCTCGGCGATGTTGGAGCTCGTCCATACTGCGGGATGCGAGCCGTTCTTTATAGCCGCGTTCTCCGCGGGAAGCCCGAACGAGTCGAAGCCGATCGGGTGAAGGACGTTGTAGCCGTTCATCACCTTGAACCTCGCGACGACGTCTCCTATGGAATAGTTGCGCACGTGCCCCATGTGGAGCTTTCCGCTGGGATAGGGGAACATCTCAAGGCAGTAAAACTTCTTCTTGCTCTCGTCTTCGGTGACGTGGAAGAGATCCTTCTCCTCCCATACCTTCTGCCACTTCTGCTCGATCGACTTAAAATCGTAAGACTCTTTCATTTGCTATTCTTCTCCCTCGTAATCTATTCTTACGCAGTCGCTCCAGATCTTCTCGATCTGATAGCGCTGCCTCTGTTCCTCCGTAAAGAGATTGACGATGATGTCGCCGTAATCCATCAGGATCCATCCGGAATCTCCCTTGCCTTCCACGCTGCGCACGAAGACGTCCTGCTCGGCGAGCTTGTCCTGGAGATCGTCGCAGAGCGACTGGAGCTGGCGCTTCGAGCCCGCGCAGGCGATCACGAAGAAATCCGCGAAGCCCGATTTTTCGCCGATATCGATGATGGTGATATCCACGGCCTTCTTGGAGCTGAGCAGCCCTGCGGCCGTCATGGCGAGTTCTCTGTTATCCATTTTCTTCTCCTTTGATCTTATGTTCGAGGTCCGCGATCGCCTCTTCGGAACGGCTGTCGAAGCTCAGTCCGAGGCTGCGGACATAATCCCTTGTATTTATCATCAGAGCGTACAGGCACCTGTCGAGATCGTCGTACATGAGCGCCCTGAGCTCCTCTATGCCGTCGAAGCTCCTTCCGGGCTCGAGGCTGTCGGCCACGTAGATGAGCTTTTCCAGTCTGCTCATCCCCGGCCGTCCGGTAGTATGCCATCTTATGGCGTTGACGATATCCTCGTCGAGAACGCCGAAATCGCTCTGTATGCGTTCGGCCGCCGCCGGTCCGTGCTCGAGGTTCCCGGCGTCTCTGCAGGCGTCGTGATAGATCGCCGCTATCTGCGCCTTGCGGACGTCCTCGCCGTACCTTTCGGCCAGCTTTTCAGCGAGCCGCAGCGTTCCGACCGTATGCCTGAACCTGCCCGGCTTGACGTTGCCCCTTACGAACTCCAGGAGCTTTCCGCGTATGTCCGTATAGATCTTCCGGCTCTCTATATATTCCCTTACGGGCTCCGGGACGAGGAACCTTATCGAGCCAGCCGTGTTCACAAGGTCGCGGATCTTCGTCGAGGATATCTCGAGCTCGGGTATGTCCTCGAGTCGTATATCCAGCGCGCCCTCTTCGCGGAGCTCGCGCGCGAGCTCTTCGGCGGCCGAAAAGTCGCTTCCGGGCCTCGTGCCTACGATGAACCTGAAGCGCGCGAGCAGCTCGCCGCTCCTGTGCCATCCGCGTATCCCGAGGAAGCTGTCGCAGCCGCATATGAAATACAGCTCGTCGCCCGGCAGCTCGCCGCTGAGCCTGCAGAGCGTGTCGTAAGTATACGAAGGCTCCGGGCGGAGCAGTTCGATGTCGCTGACCGAAAGACCCGCGCAGCCCGATACCGCGAGCTTCAGCATCTCGAGGCGGTCTTCTCCGGCGGCGGGCATCTCGTCCGTCTTGAACGGCGAGACGAAGGCCGGAACGAGCACGACCTCGTCGAGCAGCGCCCTGTCCTTTATCTGCTCCGCGAGTATCAGATGACCGTAATGAACAGGATCGAAGCTTCCGCCGAGGATGCCTATCTTCATCTCTCTTCCTTTACGATGTCGATCGCCAGCTCGTCGAGCTGCTGCCTGTCGACGACCGTGGGAGCGTCGGACATGATGCAGGCGGCGTTCTGGTTCTTCGGGAATGCCATCACCTGGCGGATGCTGTCCTCTCCGAGGAGCAGCATGGCCATCCTGTCGAGGCCGTAGGCGAGACCGCCGTGGGGCGGCGCGCCGTAGTTGAACGCGTCGAGGAAGAATCCGAACTTGATCTTGATCTGCTCTTCCGTGAGCTGCAGCACGTCGAATATCTTCTTCTGGAGCTTTCTGTCGTGTATCCTTATGCTTCCGCCGCCGAGCTCGACGCCGTTGAGCACTATGTCGTACGCGTCGGCCATTATCGAGGCCAGATCGCCCGTATCGAGCTTTGGTATATCCTCGCTCTTCGGCGAGGTGAACGGATGGTGCATCGCCATGAAGCGTCCTTCCTCGTCGGACCACTCGAACATCGGGAAGTCAACGACCCAGAGGAGCTTGTAATCGTCGTCCCTGAGCAGGCCGAGCTTTCCGGCGAGATCCCTTCTGAGGAAGCCGAGCGAGTTCCATACGATCTTTTCCGGTCCGCAGACGATGAGCACGAGGTCTCCCGTCTTCGCGCCGAAGACATCGCCGATCCTGCGCAGGGCGTCCTGATCGAAGAACTTCGAGACGGAGGACTTTATCTCGCCCTCCTCGAAGCGGATCCAGACCATGCCCTTCGCGCCGAAGGTCTTTATGGATTCCGTCATCTTGTCTATATCCTTGCGGCTGAACTTCTCAGAGCATCCGTCCATGTCGATGCCCATGACCCTGCCGCCCGCGGCCAGCGCGTCCGTGAACACGCCGAAGCCGCTGTCCTTTACGGCGTCAGCGAGGTCGCGCAGCTCGAATCCGACGCGCAGATCCGGCTTGTCCGAACCGTAGCTGTTCATGGCGTCGATCCACTTGAGGCGTTTGAACGGTCTTTCGATCTCGACTCCGAGCAGCTGCTTGAATACCCTCTGCAGATATCTCTCCTGGATGTCGATGATCGTGTCCTGATCGACGAAGGACATCTCAAGATCTATCTGGGTGAATTCCGGCTGGCGGTCGGCGCGCAGGTCCTCGTCGCGGAAGCACTTGGCTATCTGCATGTAGCGGTCTGTCCCGCCGAGCATGAGGAGCTGCTTGAAGATCTGCGGCGACTGCGGGAGCGCGTAGAACTTGCCGTGGTTGACGCGGCTGGGGACGAGGTAGTCCCTGGCGCCCTCGGGAGTGGGCTTTGCGAGCATAGGTGTCTCCACCTCCGTGAAGCCCTCCTCGTCGAAGAAGTCCCTGGTGAGCTTGCACAGCCTGTGGCGGAACGCGAGGTTCCTCTGCATCGAGGGCTTGCGAAGATCGAGATATCTGTATTTGAGGCGGAGATCCTCCGACACGTTGTCGTCGTCCTTTATGTAGATAGGGGGAGTGTCGGCTTCGGAGTAAATTATCATCTCCGAGGCGAGCACCTCGATATCGCCCGTGGGAAGCGCGGGATTCTTCGACTCCCTCTCCCTTACGGTCCCCTTTACGCCGATGACGTATTCTCCGCGCAGCGCGTTCGCCTTTTCGAGCAGCTCCGCGGGAGCGTCGTCGCCGAATACTATCTGCGTGATGCCTGTCTTGTCGCGGAGATCGACGAATATGAGCGCGCCGAGGTTCCTCTTCTTCTGCACCCAACCGTTGAGCGCCACGGACGCTCCCTCGTCGCTCTTTCTGAGCTCTCCGCACATATGTGTTCTCTTGTAAACTGTTTCCATGATGTTCCCCCTGAGGTCTCTATTCCGCGGCCAGGCGCTGCGCGAGCTCGTCGAACGGGAGCTCCTCCTGCGCCGAATTCTCCATGTCGCGAAGTATCGCGACGCCCTTTTCGATCTCGTTGTCGCCGATGACGACGGCGTAGCGCGCGCCGAGCCTGTCGGCGTATTTCAGCTGCGCCTTGAGTCCTCTTTCCATCGGATCGGATACGACCCTGCAGCCTTTGGCGCGGAGCTCCTGCGAGAGCTTCAGCCCGGCCGCCTTCGCGGCCCCGCCCATTATCGCTACGAAGACGTCGCATCTGTCGGGATGCGGTATCTCTATGCCGTTGGCCTCCATCACGAGCAGAAGCCGCTCGATGCCGAGACCGAAGCCGACGCCCGGCGTGGGAGGTCCTCCGACCTCGCCGATAAGATCGTCGTATCTTCCTCCGCCGCAGACCGTGCCCTGCGCGCCTATGTCCTCGGACACGATCTCGAAGGCGGTCTTCGTATAGTAATCCAGGCCTCTTACGATCCCCGGATCGATCTCGTAGCTGATGCCCATCGCCTGCAGATCCTTCTGGAGCTCATCGAAAGCGGCGCGGCAGTCGTCGCAGAGATAATCGAGCATCTTCGGTGCCCCGGCGCAGTAGCTCTGGCATATCGGAGACTTGCAGTCGAGTATGCGCATCGGATTGCGCTCGAACCTGTCCTTGCAGGTATCGCAGAACTGATCGAGGTTCGGGCGCAGGAAGTCCTGCAGGACCTTTCTGTATTCCGCGCGGCATTTCGGGCAGCCGATGCTGTTTATATGCAGCTTGAGGCTCTTTATTCCCAGGCCCGTGAGGAAGTCCATCGCAAGAGCTATGACCTCGGCGTCTGCCATCATCCCCGAGGCTCCGAAGCACTCGACTCCGAACTGGTGGAACTGGCGCTGGCGGCCCTTCTGCATCTTCTCGTACCGAAAGCACGGCGTTATGTAATAATACCTGGCCGGCATCTGCTCGGCGTAGAGCTTGTTCTCTATGAACGAGCGGACCACCGGAGACGTCCCCTCGGGCTTGAGGGTGAGGCTCCTTTCAGCGATCTCGAACGTGTACATCTCCTTCTGCACGACGTCCGTAGTATCGCCGATGCCGCGCTTGAACAGCTCCGTGTGCTCGAACATCGGGGTGCGTATCTCCGTGTATCCGTATGACGCGCAGACCCTGCGGAATCTGTCCTCGACGAACTGCCACCTGTAAACGTCCCTGGGCAGTATATCCTTGGTGCCCTTGGGCATGCTTATATTCATAAAAACCCTTTTTCCTTTCTTTCGATCATCTCGCCGACCCGGTCGATGTATATCTCGTAGTTCGACACGTTGGGAACGCGTTCTATCCTGTTCTCCGCGCCGAAATAGACCTTCGATATGCCTCCCGCTCCGAGAGCCAGTATGCTCAGGTCCTCCTCCATTATCCTTATATTATACACACTGGCACCGCCCTCTTGGCAATAGCCAACGTTCTCAAAATTTCCGGCCATGTGCTTTTGTCTATAAAGATAGTACGGTCTGTAGCCCGCGCGGGCAAGCATTTTTTGACCGCGGCCGAGCATCTCGCGCACGTTTCCGGCCTGCCGCAGCGCGAGTCCGGCGTCCTCGTCGATGAGGCGCGAAGCCCTCTTGACGGCGAGCGTGTGGACCGTTATGTCCTGCGGAGAGAGCTCTATGATCCTCGCAAGGCTCGCTTCGAAATCGTCCGGATCCTCTCCGGGAAGCCCCGCTATCAGATCGGCGTTGATCTTCCCCTTATAGCTGCTCTTCGCCAGCGCGAAGGCCTCCTCAGTCTGAGCGACCGTATGCGACCTTCCGATCGCGTCGAGCGTGCTCTGCTTCATCGTCTGGGGATTTATGCTGATGCGGCCGGCGCCGTATCTTTCGATAAGAGCGAGCTTTTCCGCCGTTATCGTGTCGGGACGTCCGGCCTCGACAGTCCATTCCTTCGTGCGCTCCGAAAAGAACGCGTCACGGACGGATGACAGCAGAAGCTCGAACTCCTCGCAGTCGAGGCTCGTGGGCGTTCCTCCGCCGATGTATATCGACTCCGCGTACATGCCCTTTCTGTCCATGATCGACTTCACCGCGTCTATCTCGCGCAGCAGAGCCCGCATGTACTTTACGGACGCTTCCTTCGTGAATCTGTTTGAGGTGAACGAGCAGTAGAGACATCTCGTCGGGCAGAACGGTATGCCGACGTAAACGCCGGCTGCCTCCGGAGAACCGTCCATGGGCGTTTCGAGCTGCGTCCTTCTGACCTCGCGGAGCAGCGCGATCTTTTCTTCCGAAACGAGATAATCGCGGCGCAGGCTCTCCTCCGCCTTTTCGCTTCCGAGGCTCCTGCACAGTTCCGAATAAAGCTTTCCCGGGCGCACGCCGATGAGTATGCCCCAGTCCTGCTCCTTTCCCGTCCTTTCGCTCAGAAAAGCGTAGAGACGGCGCTTCATGGCATTCTTGTCTGTCCCCGAAAGCTCGAGATCGCATTCGGCCGAAGACCCGCCGCACGTCATGGAAAGATCCGAAGCCGGCAGGAACATCTTGCCGAGCTCCGACAGTTCATAGATATCCTTCTCGGTGGGGACCTTTATCCTGTACAAAAGGGATTGTACCTCTTTTCGAATCCTATCGTAGTCTCGCCCTCGTGTCCGGGGAGAACGCGCGTATCGTCGGGGAGAGCGAAGAGCTTGTTCTTTATCGAGTCCATGAGCTCGCTGTAGCTTCCCGTCTCGAAATCCGTCCTTCCGACGGACAGCTGAAACAGCGTGTCGCCGCTGAACAGCACGCCTTCCGCGAGTATGCACACGCCGCCCTTCGTGTGGCCCGGAGTCGCGATGAACCTGTAGGTTATCCCGCCGAACTCCAGCTCCATACCGTCGTAGGCCCAGACGTCGGCGACGATGCCGCCCTTGCCCTTGCTCATGTGGCGGTCGTAGAGCAGCTTTTCCTCTTTTTTGCCGGCGACGACCTTTATCTCCGGGTACCGAGCCTTCAGCGCGTCGATACCTCCGGTGTGATCGCCGTGGCCGTGCGTCAGGAAGATGTAGCCGGGCTTCAGACCGGCGTCTTCGATGAGGGAGAACAGAGAAGAGTTGTCACCGCCTGGATCGACGATAACACAATTTATGTCACCCTCCTTATTTACTATGTAACAATTGGCGCTCAGCACGCCGAGGCATGTCTGTCTTATCTCCATATCTATCCGTTTGCCCTGTAGACGTCCGCGACGCCCCTTACCTGCCTGAATCTGCTCTGAAGCTTTTCTATGTCGTTCGTGTTCGATATCGAAAGCGTTATATCTATCGTCGAGGAGCCCGCCTTATCCGTCTTGCACGTCAGCGCGACTATGTTGACGTCGCAGTCCTCGCAGACTCTTGACACGTCGGCCATAAGGCCCTTTCTGTCTTCGGCGAGGATGCTCAGGGAAGCGTCGAAATACATCTCGCCGTCCTCCTCGTTGAGCTCCCAGTCCACGTCTATGAGCCTGCCCTGCTCCGCCTCCGGCATCGCGAGTATGTTGACGCAGTCCTTCCTGTGCACGGAAACGCCGCGGCCCTTTGTCGTATAGCCGATGATCTCGTCGCCGGGCACCGGGTTGCAGCACTTGGCGAAGTGGATCAGCAGATTGTCGACGCCTTTTACCGTGACTCCTCTAGTCTTTTCCGGACGGTTCTTCGCCTTCTTAATCCTGCCGGCTTCCACCATCTCCTGATGCTTCAGCTCGGCCTGCTTTTCGGCGTGGTAATAGCCCGCGCACAGCAGCAGCGTGCGGTTCAGCGCCGAGCCTCCGAAGCCCGCGGATATGAACATGTCGTCCAGCGTGCTGAAGCTCTGCGCCTTCTGCGCCTTGTCCAGATATCTGTTTATGAGTATCTGCTCCGGATCGTAGCCCTTGCGCCGGGCCGCCTTTTCCAGAGCCTCGCGCCCCCTGTCGGCGTTGGCGGACTTGTTCTCCTTCTTGAGGAACTGGCGTATCTTCGTTTTGGCGGAGCTCGTCTTTACGATCTTGAGCCAGTCAGTGCTCGGACCCTTGGAATTCGGGTTCGTAATGATCTCGACGATCTCGCCGTTCTTGAGCTCGTAGTTTATCGGGACCATCTTGCCGTTGACCTTGGCCCCTACGCACTGGTTCCCTATCGCCGAGTGTATCTTGAACACGAAATCTATCGGCGTGGAACCTGCGGGAAGCTCCATAACGTCGCCCTTGGGCGAGAAGACGAACACCTGGTTCGAGAACAGGTCCATCTTTACGGCCTCGACGAACTCCTGCGAGCTGTCTATCTCGTTCTGCCATTCCAGAGTCTGGCGCAGCCACGCGAGCTTCACCTCTTCGTCGTCGTGCTCGATGCCCTCCTTGTACTTCCAGTGGGCGGCGATGCCGTATTCCGCGACGAGGTGCATCTCCCTGGTGCGTATCTGGATCTCGAAGGGCTCGCCGGAGCTGCCGATGACGGTCGTGTGGAGCGACTGGTACATGTTCGGCTTCGGCATCGCTATGTAGTCCTTGAAGCGCCCCGGTATCGGCGTCCACATAGTGTGGACGATGCCGAGCACCGCGTAGCAGTCCTTTACTGTATCTACGATTATGCGCACGGCCGTCAGGTCGAAGATCTCGTTCAGCTCCTTGTTCTGGAACTTCATCTTCTTGTAGATGCTGTAATAGTGCTTTGACCTGCCGTAGACCTCGTACTTTATGCCCGTCTCCGCGAGCGCGTCGTTTATGCCGCCTATTATGCGTTCGATCGCCTGGCTGTACCTGGCGTTGTGCTCCTTCATCTGCTCATCGAGCATCCGGTAGGCTTCCGGCTCGAGATTCTTGAACGCTATGTCCTCAAGCTCGAACTTGAAGCGGAACATGCCCAGGCGCGCGGCAAGCGGCGCGTATATCTCGAGCGTCTCCCGGGATTTCTCGCGTATCTTGCTCGGCGTCATGTACTCGATCGTGCGCATGTTGTGGAGCCTGTCGGCGAGCTTGATTATGAGGACCCTTATGTCCTTGCTCATCGCCAGGAACATCTTGCGGATCGTCTCCGCCTGGCGCTCCTCCTTGCTCTCGTACACGAAGGACGTCAGCTTTGTGACGCCGTCGACGATCAGAGCGATCTCGGGACCGAACTCCTCCCGGACGTCGTCCACGGTATACTTCGTATCCTCGACGACATCGTGAAGTATGCCCGCCGCGATGCCGACGCTGTCGATGCCGATCTCGGCGAGTATCTTCGCGACGGCCATCGGATGGACTATGTACGGCTCCCCTGACCTGCGCCGCTGCTCCTTATGAAGTTCTTCGGCTCTCGCGTACGCCCTGCTTATGAGATCCACGTCGTAGTGCGAATTGTACGAGAGCAGTTCCTCGATGAATTTATCCATAAAAACTTGCAGCAATTAAAGTAAAACAAGGCATGTGCCGTCTTCGCACATGCCCTGCGGGTCTTTAGGAACCTTGCTATTCGAACTCTTTGACAGCCTCGGCGGCCTCCTGGGCAGCCTCGTCCACTAGTTCGACGGTCTCCGAGATCTCTTCCTTTATCTCTTCCGCGGCTTCCGTGACGGCCTCCGCGACCTCTTCCTTCGCGCCGAGCTTCTTTATGTTCTTGGGAGTAGCTCTCTCGGGCTCTGCGGACTGCTTCTGAGCCTTCGCGTCCGAAGAAGGCTGGTCTTCCTTTCCGAGGACCCTGCCGATGGCGGACCTTGTGAACTCGAGCTTCGTCTGCGCAGCGGAAGTAGCGATCGTGACCCTGTCGTCCTTGATGCGTACGACCTTGCCGATGACGCCTCCGATGGTTATGATCTCGTCTCCAACCTTGAGGTTGTCGCGCATGAGCTTGTCTTCCTTTTCCTTCTTCCTCTGGGGACGGATAAGGATGAAGTACATGACCGCGAGGAGCGCGATCATAATGAACAATGAAGAAGTATTGCTGTTCATTTAGAACCTCCTTGAAATATATAACAAAAATATTATACATTATAACTGCGCAAAATCAAATTGTTTTTAAGGCTCACGGGCAGGGATTTTTGGACCGCGCATCGCGCTTCTTTCCGTACCGCTGCGGGCGCGTTTCGGATTGATTTCGGCATCCCCCCGTGATACACTATTTGAGCATGCCGGCGTGATGGAATTGGCAGACGTACCGGACTCAAAATCCGGCGGTGGCGACACCGTGCGGGTTCGACCCCCGCCGCCGGCACCATCTTGACACGCATCCGTGAGGCTGCGTGTTTTTCAGTAAGAAAGGACATAAAGGCAAGGCCTGCCGGGGTATCGGAAATGAAGAGACTGATGATAGCGATCGTTTTGCTGGCGTTCGCGCTGAGCGGCTGCGGCTCATCCGCGGGAAACGCAGCTCAGACCGCCGGGCGCGAGATCCTGGCGATCTACTCCTGCCCGAACACACAGATCATCACAAACGAAGACGGCTCAAAGGAAACGGCGGATACGGTGATATACCTTTTTAAGGATCTCTCCTACACGCAGTATGTGAACCACGAAAACAGGTACGAGATCTACTCCGAAGGGACCTTCGAGGTCAATTTCGACTGGAACGAAAAAGGCTGGCAGTACGCGACGCCTCATATCCTCACGGTCCACGCCGACAGGCTGCATCAGGCTGGACACAAGCTCAAAAAAGCCGATCTGACATACGACGTCGATCTGGACAAAGTGAGCGATCACTGCCTTTACCCGGACAACGTCCGCACCGACCTGACCCTCGTCGCCGCGTTCATGCAGGTCGATAAGCAGAAGCTCGTAAAGCGGGACGGCAGCGAGGAATATCTGCCGACGATGTGGTTCTACTACGACGACGGGACCTTCCAGCAGTACGCGCTGTACGACGAAAAGGAAGACGTGCTGTTCAGCACGGGAGAATACAGTCTTTCGGGCGGAGGCTTCGCGGATCCCGAAGCCGTGCTGACGATCCACAGAAACCAGAAGTATCAGGACGGGACCGGCCTTTCGGCGTACGATTCCACGCACGATTACGTGATCGGCGGCCTGGATTTCATACGGATCTACCCGGAGATGTCCGATTAAAGGAAACGCAAAAAACCGCTTTTCAGCGGTTTTTTTGATGCGTTCATGACGCGCGCTATTCCCTACGATCCGCTGATCTCGTTCAGCGGAAGGATGTCGAACCTCGTGACCGAAACGATGTTCGTAGGATCCTTTATCCTCAGCGTCACGTGATACGCGCCGTCGCTGTACACGACCTCGACCTTCGAGCGCAGATCGTACTTCGAATACGCCGCGCTGCTCATGAGAAGATGGCCGCTCAGCGATCCTCCGTTCTCTGCGCCGAGCAGCAGCTCGCCGTAGCCGTCCGGAGCCTTGGATATCCTGTGGTCGTCCGACACGCGCACGGAATAGAAGCTGCAGTAATCCTGCTCTATGCCGTAGGTCCTCGGGATAAAGCTCTCCAGCCCGCCGTCGTCCGCGATGTTGACGGTCTGCGCGTTGGCGAGCTCGCTGGTGATTATGTTCGTGAGGGAGCTCGCCAGCATCTTCTCCGAGGAGAGGATCATCGACTGGCGGTACTGCCTGACGGCGAGATGGATGCCGCTTACGACGATCGAGCCTGCGATCAGCATGATGATCATGGCGACCATCATCTCGGCGATCGAAGCTCCCCCGCTTCTTTTCAGTTTTCTCCGCAGCGTATCGCTAATCGGCTTTTTCATAGTATATGTACCCGTTTTCCGTAGTATGGACAGCTACCGGGACCTCTTCGGGAAGCTGCGTTTCGTACCGGATATACGCCGTGCCGGACGAAGCGGCGCCCGCCCTTTCCGTTCTGAAGGCGACGTCGTCGCTTTTTAGGGACGCGTTTATCCTGGCAGACGTCACTATCGCGCCCGTGAGCAGCATGATCGCGAGAGAGGCGATCAGCAGCGCGACGAGCGTCTCGGCGATGGATTCGCCCCTGCTTTGCCTGAGCTTTTTCATTTCGCGCCTCCTGTCGTGCTGAGCTGTACGCCGTCCCACTTGTAGACGGTCACGGAAGTCGTTACGGTCTTATCCTCCTCGGGAACTGTATGCGTGCTTATCACGGCCGTCGGGACGGTCTTCATCCACGCCGTAAGATAGACCTTCTGCGTTCCGCCGGACTCGGTGACGACGCCTGTCATCTTGTACGGGTCTGTCGCGTCCTCGTAGCTGCCTGAAGGAGGATTGACGCTGAAGCTGAACTCGCATTCAGCGCCGTTCAGCTCGATCGTGAGCCCGCGCTCCGGCGCGTCGGGGAACGTCTCAAGATCCCTGATGACGGACAGCAGGACCCTTCCCATGTGTCCGGAAGTATCGTAAAACGTCTCTGTCTCGTCCGACGGCTCCTCGCCAGTAACTACCGTCTGCACCGTGGTGACGGTCACGTCGGACTCCTTTATACAGTCGGCGATCAGCCTCGCCGCCGAACTGACGGCGAGATTCTCTCTCTGCCACTCTCCGTCGCTGCGCACGCTCTTTACGCCGGTGACGGCCGCGTTGAGCATGACGATCGCGGCCATGGAGGCTACGAGAAAGAGCAGCAGCGCTATGGCCGCGGAAGTTCCGCGCTCGCTCCTAAGCTTTCTCATCAGGCGCCCTCACCTTCCCCGGATCCGCCGGATGCCGGCGCGTTTTCAGCTGTAAGGACGTATATGGCGTTCGTGACAGGGTCTTTTACCCTCACGGTGAGCGTAACTGCGCCGCTGTAGCCGTCCGTGCTGTTAACGAGCACGGGCAGAAGCATGTATTCTCCGGAGACCGACGCCGCGGAAGGATCGGCGAGGCTCACCTCGTACTGGCCGGAGGGCGACGCGCTGTAGCCCGCCAATACGAACTGCGGAAGGTCTCCGTCCGAGAAAGGCGCGAACAGGAAGAACCCGGAGCCGCCCGGAAGCTCGAGCGGGAGCGATTCCGCCTGGCCCGTCGAGCCGGCCGGGGAGCGCTCCGCCGCGCTGCAGCGCCTGTTTCCTATAAGGCCGATCTCTCCGATGGTCTTGGTGGGAACAAACAGCGTGGCCTTGAACGTCCTGCCGTT
>JAEEGL013989939.1_pt1 | contig 23604 bp, 14 predicted proteins | sample 9134231 | NCBI WGS metagenome assembly JAEEGL01 (sample SAMN16246548, study PRJNA631951) | gut metagenome | biome: gut microbiome; feature: rumen; material: fiber-attached | host: Bos | place: Iran: Karaj | collected 2018-10 | reverse complement strand
TAGTACACGTGTTCTCGCGGTAGCGATACTTGCGCAAGGCCTTGTACGGGCTCTTGATCTTTTTTGCCATAAAAATGTAGGAAAGGTTGGGTTTTAGGCTTTATGGGCCGGCACGGCAAAATTCTCTTTGTGCTTGCCGACAAGGCCCATGGGACGGTAGGCGTCATAGATGCGCTCGAGGTCGGCCTTGGGGTCGTCGGTGAGCTCGATGGGTTCGCCTACGGAGATTTCTTTCTTGCCCCAGTCGAAGTAACCGAGGTACACGGTGGCACCGGTTTCCTTGGCGATGAGGTGGAAGCCGGCCTTCCAGCGGGTGGTGAGGGAGCGGGTGCCTTCCGGGGCGATGGCCAGGTGGAACTCGTCCACGTCTTCCATCAGGGAGATGAGGCTCTTGACCATGGCCGATGCGCTCTTGCGGTCTACGGGCACGGCGCCGGTGGCCCGCAGGATGGGGCCGAAGGGCCAGACGAAGAATTCCTTCTTCACCATGCAGTGGGCCACTTTGCTAAACTGGCTGTAAAAGAGGTAGCTGACCACGAAGTCCCAGGCCGATGTATGGGGCACGCCCAGCACGATGGCCTTGGATTCGTTCATGGGACCGCCTACGGTTTTCCAGCCCATCCGGCGGAGGAGCCAGCCGCAGAATTTGGCCCAGCGGGGGCCTATGGTTGTCTTAACTTTCTGTTTTGCCATATTAGTTAAATATTGATGTCTTCCAGTTCTTTTTCGCTGCGGAGATTGTCCATGATGAAGTGCTGGCGCTCGTAGGTGTTCACGCCCATGTAGAACTCCATGATGGTGGAGATGGATTCTTCGTCGGCCAGTTTCACGGCATCTAGGCGGATGTCGTCGCCGATGAAGTCCTTGAACTCGTCGGAGGAAATTTCACCCAGACCTTTGAATCGGGTGATCTCCACGCCCGACTTGAGTTCCTTCACGGCTTTGTCGCGTTCCTCCTGGGAGTAGCAGTAGCGGCGCTCCTTCTTGTTGCCCACGCGGAACAGGGGCGTCTGCAGGATGAATACGTGACCGCGGCGGATGAGCTCCGGGTGGTATTTCATGATAAAGGTAAGGACCAGCATGCGGATGTGCATGCCGTCATCATCGGCATCGGTGGCGACGATGATGTTGTTGTAGCGCAGGTTGTCCAGGTCTTCCTCCACGCCCAGGGCGGCGATGAGGAGGTTCAGTTCCTCGTTCTCGGCCACTTTGCGGTGGCTCTCCTTGAAGCAGTTGATGGGCTTGCCTCGCAGGGAGAAGACGGCCTGGTTGTTGGCATCGCGCACCTTGGTGATGGTACCGGATGCGGAGTCACCCTCCGTGATGAAGATGGAGGTCTTCTCTCGCTGGTCTTCCATGCCCTTGGGGAACCTGGTGTCGCAGAAATGGTAACGGCAGTCCCGCAGCTTGCGGTTGTACACGGCCGTCTTCTTGGCGCGTTCGCGGGATTTCTTCTGCACGCCGGCAATCTCTTCCCGTTCGGCCTGGGAGGCCTTGATCTTCTCTTCGATCACCGGGACAATCTCCATGTGCATGTGCAGGTAGTTGTCCAGGTTCTTGGTGACGAAGTCGTTCACGAAGGTGCGGATGGTGGGGCCGCGGTCCGTGGAGACGGTGCCGTCGGCGCCCTTCACCTGCTTTTCCCACATGTAGGTGGAGCCCAGCTTGGTCTTGGTCTGGCCTTCGAAGATGGGTTCCTGGATCTGGATGGCGATGGCGCCCACAATGCCCTGGCGGATATCCTCGGGCTTATAGTCTTTCTTGTAGAAGTCCTTGAAAGTCTTGGCGATGGCTTCCCGGTAGGCGGCCAGGTGCGTGCCGCCGTCGCGGGTGTTCTGGCCGTTCACGAAGGTGGCGATGTTTTCGCCGTAGCTGCCTCCGTGGGTGAGGACAATCTCGATGTCTTCCCCTTCCAGGTGGATGAGGGGATAGAGCGGGGTCTCGCTCATGTTCTCCGTTACCAGGTCCAGCAGGCCGTTCTCACTCTTGTAGGGCGTGCCGTTGAGCACCAGGGTGAGGCCTTTCTTGAGGTAGGAGTAGTTCTTGACCATGGATTCCACGAATTCCATGTGGAAACTGAAGTCGTTGAACATCTCCTCATCCGGCGTAAAACGGATGAAGGTGCCGTTTTTCTCGTTGGAGGGGATGATGCCGCTTTCCAGGAGGTCGCCGCGGGAGAAATGGGCAAAGGAGCACTGGCCTTCGCGGTAGGAGGCTACGTAGAAGTCCACGGACATGGCGTTCACGGCCTTGGTGCCCACGCCGTTCATGCCCACGCTCTTTTTGAAGTTGGTGTCGTCGAACTTGCCGCCGGTATTGAGCTTGGACGTCGCATCCACCACTTTGTTCAGGGGGATGCCGCGGCCGAAGTCCCGCACCGTCACCGTCTTGTCCTCGATGGTGATGTCAATGCGCTTGCCGAATCCCATCGAGAACTCGTCGATGGAATTGTCCACGATTTCCTTCAGGAGGACGTAGATGCCGTCACCCTGCCGGTCGCCGTTTCCCAGGCGGCCGATGTACATGCCGGCGCGGCGGCGGATATGCTCATTCCATTCCAGGGTCTGGATGGAATCGTCGTTGTAGGTGGTATTGATCTGTTCAGCCATACATGCCTTTTCTCCAATCTGCAAATATACTAAATATTCGCGAGACTGGCAAAGCTCCCTGGGTCCCAAACCTGTGGCCACCCTCGGCCTCATAAGAGGGAGGGGCCCACGAAGTGGGAGGGGTCGCGAAGCGACGGTTTGGGACCCAGGGAGCTTTGCCAGTCAGCGTAAAATGTCAGCGAAAGAGGCCGCACTCAGCGGATGATGCCGGCGACGAACAGGTTGACGGCGGGACGCAAGGGGGAGTTGGTGGTGAGGGTGATCATGATTACGTTCTCACCTGTTTCGAGGGCCGATGTATCCAGGGTGAAAGCGTAGGACGCCTGCTCCCCGGGGCCGAGGTCCGGCAGGGGGGCGGCTGCTTGCAGGGCGGGGCTTTCTGTATCGGCCTGATAGATATGGAAGGGGCTTTTCCCTTTGTTGGTGCAGGAGAAGACGGCTTTGACGGGGGTGCCCGGCGAGACGATGCCGAAGTCGAAGGTGCTGGTGGCGAAGACCGGGATGGCGCCGGCTTCCCGCTGCGCGGCGCTCCAGCTGGAGAAATCGGCCTGGGAGAAGGCGAAGATGTCCAGCGCCTGGGCGGCGCGGCGGCCGTTCAGCACGGGGACGGCGCTGTAGGTATGGCGGCCGTAGAGGCTGGTATCGGCCTGGATCACAAAGCTGAGCCGGGCGGTGCTTCCGGCCGGGATGGGGTTGGGCGTTACCGTCACGCTCAGCTGCGGGGAGACCTCGGCAAAATGCACCTCCAGGGGCTTCCCGCCCAGGTTGGCCACGGTGGCCGATTCATTTACGCTGTGTCCCTGCCGCAGGGTTCCGGCCTTGAAATGGCGGGTCTTCAGACCAAAATCCCCGAGCTTTTCCGCTCCGTAGAGCTCGCTCAGGGACTTTTTCTTTTCGTGGACCACCCCTCTCAGGCGCAGGATCACGGGTCTTTTGACGCCGGATATATAGACGGTGAGGGTTTTGTCAAAGGGCATGGGCCCGTCCTCGTTCTTGTAGGTGGCGGTGATGGTGGCCGTGCCGCCCGGCTGGACGGGTTCGCGGGACCAGGTGACGCCGGTACAGCCGCAGGAAGACACCACTTCAAAGATGGCTATGGCCTCTTTCCCCTTGTTGGTCAAGGTGAAACTGCAGCTGAGGGGGCCGTCATCCACACTCACGTCCCCGAAATCGTGCACCAGGCTGTCGAATTCCACCACGCTGGCGGCATCCTGTACGGAGGCCTCCGGGAGGGCGGCCGTCTGGGACGGTCCGTTATTTGCACTGCGCTGCCCACAAGCGAAAACCGTGGCAGCAAGAAGGGACAGAAACATGACTTTCATGCCAACAAAGTTACACACAGTTCTTTTTAAAATCAAATATAATGCCTACATTTGCGCTCCAGACAACAACACAACAACAATAAAGAATTAGAAAACATGCCTAGACTGATCAACCCCGACCTGTGCGTCGCCTGCGGTTCCTGCGCAGACGTTTGCCCTACCGGTGCTATCTCCGAGGGAGAAGGCGCCTACAAGATTAACGCCGATGAATGCATCGACTGCGGCGCCTGCGAAGGCACCTGCCCCAACGAAGCCATCTCCGAAGCCTAATACAGGAATCCTTCGTTACGATAAAAGCTGCGATTTTTCGCAGCTTTTATCGTATATGCTTATTGAAAAAATATTATCTTTGTCTTTGTCAAACCACAAATTCACAAGACGCTATGAAACTGGACGGAAGACGCGAAAGCTCTCATGTGGAAGACCGCCGGGGCTTGAGTGGCGGCGGTAAGGCCGGGCTGGGAATCGGCGGCATCGCCATTGTAGCCCTCATTACGCTCCTGATGGGCGGCAATCTGGGGGATGTCCTCCAGAACGTCCAGAACGCCGGCGGCATGGGCAGTTTCACCACGGAAAGCAGCTACGAGCCCACGGCCGAGAACGAGGCCCTGGCCAAGTTCTCCCGGCAGATCCTGGCTTCCACCGAGGACGTGTGGTCGCAGTATTTCCAGCAAACCGGCCTGGGTAGCTACAAGGCGCCCACGCTGGTCCTGTACACCGGCAGCACCTCGACGGCTTGCGGGCAGGGACAGGCGGCTATGGGCCCCTTCTATTGCAGCGCCGACGAAAAACTGTATATCGACCTGAGCTTTTTCTCCAGCATGCGGCAACAGCTGGGGGCCGACGGCGACTTCGCCTACGCCTATGTCATCGCGCATGAAGTGGGCCATCATGTCCAGCACGTGCTGGGCACCCTGGACAAAGCCCACAGCCAGATGGCCCGCATGAGCAAGACCGATGCCAACCGCATGAGCGTGCGCATCGAGCTCCAGGCCGACTTCTATGCCGGCATGTGGGGCCATTATGAGAGCGCCCTCTTCGGCTCCCTGGAGGACGGGGACCTGGAGGAGGCCATCCGCTGCGCCTCGGTCATCGGCGACGACTATCTGCAGAAGAAAGCGCAGGGCTATGCCGTGGAGGAATCCTTCACCCACGGTACCGCCGCCCAGCGCATGCGCTGGCTCAAGAAGGGCCTCTCCACCGGCGATATCCGCCAGGGAGACACCTTCGGCGTGCCGGAAAACCAGCTATAATCATAACCAATTATAAGAAATGGAAAAAGACTTGATGGCGGTGTTGGGCCAGTTCGCCCTGGAAGCACCCGTAAATGCAATCCGTCCGCTGGGTAGCGGTCTCATTAACGACACCTTCAAGGTGGAAACGGCCGGTGATGCGCCGGATTATGTGTTGCAGCGTATCAACCATGCCATTTTCACGGACGTGGACATGCTGCAGCGGAACATCGTGGCGGTAACGCGCCACATCCGCGCCAAGCTGGCTGCCGCCGGCGAGACCGACCTGGACCGCAAGGTGCTCCGTTTCCTGCCCCTGAAAGGGGAGGACAAGACCTGGTTCTTTGACGGGGCCTCCTACTGGCGCGTGTCCGTGTTCATCAGCAACGCCTTCACCTACGATACCGTGAATCCGGAGTATTCCGGCTATGCCGGTGAGGCTTTCGGCCGCTTCGAAGCCATGCTGGCCGATATCCCCGACCAGCTGGGCGAGTCCATCCCCGATTTCCACAACATGGAACTCCGCGCCCGCCAGCTGGAAGAGGCCGCTGCCGCCGACAAGGCCGGCCGCATGAAGGATCCCGAGGTGCAGGCCATCCTGACCGAACTCCGCAAGTATTCCTTTGACATGTGCCTGGCAGAGCGCCTGTACCGGGAAGGAAAGCTTCCCAAACGCATCTGTCACTGCGATACCAAGGTGAACAACATGCTCTTCGATGCCCAGGGCAATGTACTCTGCGTCATTGACCTCGACACCGTGATGCCCAGCTTCGTGTTCTCCGACTTCGGCGATTTCCTCCGCACCGCCGCCAACACCGTGGCCGAGGACAGCCCCGAGGTGGAGCAGGTGGCTTTCCGCCGCGACATCTTCGAAGCCTTCGCCACCGGCTATGTCAAATCGGCATCGGCCTTCCTCACCCCGCTGGAGAAGGACATGCTGCCTTACGGCGTCCTGCTCTTCCCCTACATGCAGGCCGTCCGTTTCTTTGCCGACTACCTGAACGGCGATACCTACTACAAGATCAAGTATCCGGAGCACAACCTGGTGCGCACCCGCAACCAGCTGGCCCTCTTCCACAGCGCCCTGGAAAACAAGGACTATATGTCCCGCTTCATCGCCGGCCTTTAACGCGCGGGTCTGAATATAAAAAAAGCTCCGTCCTTGAGGGGACGGAGCTTTTTTGTAACGCGTGGGATTATTCGGCCTCGGCGGTCTGGGCCGGGGTCATGACCAGTTCGTAGAGGTTGCCCTGGGCGAGGATTTCGTTCAGGGTGGCCTTGATCACATCCTTGGACAGGGCGCCAATGGCAGCCTCCCGGGCGGCGTCGCGGTCCTGGCCGTAGAGCAGGTAGCTCTCGATAGCGTTTTGCCAGTAGTTGTTGCTGTGACGGTTTTCGGGGATGTTCTTCTGCAGGTTGAGCTTGGCCATATTCACTTCCTCGTCGGTGGGACCGTCGGTGGCCAGATCCTGGATGCCCTTGATGGCCAGTTCCCGCAGCTTGTCGCACAGGGAAGGACGGCAGTCGAAGTACACCTGGATGAGGGCCTGCTCCTTGGGCCGGCGGGTGAAGTTGGTAGCGGCCGATGCACCATAGGTGCCGCCTTCCTGCTCACGCAGGCTCTCGGTGTAGCGCATGTCCAGGATGTAGGAGATGGCATCCAGGGCGGCGTCTTTCTCATAGGTGAAAGGCATGGTGGCGCTGAGTACCTGCACGACAGTGCTCTTGGGCGTCTGCATGTCCACGGGGTAGATTTCCTCCACGCGGCCCTTTACGATGTCCTCGTGGGGATCCTGCCACTGGAAGGCCTTCTTGCCCTTGGGCAGCGAGCCGATGTATTTCTCCACCAGGGGCTTCAGGGATTCGGGATTCACGTCGCCCACAATCACGAGGGTGGCGCCGGCGGCATCCTTGAACAGACGGCGGTAGTTCTTCTCTACGACATCCAGGCTGGCTTTCTCCAGTTTCTCAGGCGAGAGGGTCTCCATGCGGGGGTTGTTGCCGTAGAGGGTCTCGCGCAGGCGCTTGCCCAGTTTATAGTCGGGGGTGTTCACCATGTTGGGGAGATAGCTCTGGAGCTGCTGGATGCCGTTGTTCCATTCTTCGGCATCGAAGCGGGGATCCGTGTAGAAGAGATAGACCAGCTGCAGGGCGGTCTCCAGATCCTTCACGGTGCTGTTACCGGAGATACCGTGCTCCAGGTTGGAGAGGTAAGGGGTGACGCTCAGGTTCTTGCCGGTGAGCATCTTGGAGACCGTGGTGCCGGAGAACTGGGAAACGCCGCTGTTGTTCATGAACAGGCTCCAGACGCTGCGGTCGAAGGAGGCGATATCTTCATTGGAAACCAGGCTCAGGCCGCCGTCCTTGTACAGGTCGAAGAGAATCTGGTCCTTGGTGTAATCCGTGGGATAGACCACGACGTTCACGCCGTTCTTGAGGGTCCATACGGTGGCGCCGTAGATGGTGGATCCGGTCTTCTTGACCTTGGCACCCTTCAGTTTGGCCGGATCGAGGAAGGCCTCGGGAATCTCCTCGCCTTCGGGAGCCTTGATATCGGCCTGCTTCACCTCATCCATGATCTGGAGAATCTGCTCGGCCGTGGGGGTTGCGATGCCTTCCTTCTCGGGACCGGCATATACGATGACCAGGTTGTCGTTGCCGCAAAGCTGGGCGGCTACCTGGTTGATGGCCGCGGCGTTCACCTGGCTGAAGAGCATCTGGTACAGTTCCAGACGGTCCTTGGGCTCCATGACCGGCATCTTGTCAAAGAAGCAGTTCAGGATGGGATAGACGAATTCCGGGTTGCGGCGCGTTTCGGCCTTGTTGGCGGCAGCCTCCAGCGAGGAAAGCAGGTCGGCCTTGGCACGGTTGAACTCGGCGTCGGTGATGCCGAAGCGGGTGAGGCGGAGGAGTTCGGTGTAGAAGTCGCGGATACCGCCGGCGATATTGTCTTCGCGCAGGGACACTTCGCTGAATACGGCCTCGATATCCTCATAGATGAGGGTGGAGATGCCGAAGGAAGCGTTCAGGTAGGGAGAGTCGGGGCGGGAGGTGATGTCGTTGAAACGCTCACGCATGACCATGGCCAGGACATCTTTCACCAGGTCGTTCACCTGGCCATAGACGGTGGCGTTGATGCTCTCGGGAGCGGCTTCGCTATGCCAGATGAAATCCAGCACGGGTGCGGTGCTCTCCGGGTCGGTGATGATGCCGATGCGAGGTTCGGCATGGTCGGCGATGGTGACGATGGCAATGGGCGCCGGATCTTCCTTGGCGGGAATGGAGCCGAAGATTTCCTTGATTTTGGCCTCGGTGCGGTCCACGTCAATGTCGCCCACCACCAAGACGGCCTGGTTGCCGGGGTGATACCACTTCTGGTAGAATTCCACCAGGCTTTCCGGTTTGAAGGTCTCCAGGTGCTCCTGCTCGCCGATGAGGGTGTGCAGGGCAGGCTGGGTGCCTTCGCCGAAATAGACGGGCAGGGCGCGCTCCATGATGCGCCAGTCGGCCGTACGGCGGGTGCGGCGCTCCTCGATGATGACCCCGCGCTCGGCGTCAATTTCCTCGGGCTGGTTGAGCACGTAGTGGGAATAGTCGGCCAGGATCATGAGGCAGCTGTCCACCACGCTCTCGCGGGCCACAGGGATGTTGTTGAGCATGTACTGGGTTTCCTCGAAGCCCGTGGAAGCGTTGATGTTGCGGCCGAATTCGCAGCCGATGCTACGCAGGTAGTTGAGGATGGTCTTGCCGGGGAAGTGCTCCGTGCCGTTGAAGCACATGTGCTCCAGGAAATGGGCCAGACCGTCCTGGGAAGGGTATTCCTCCTGGATGGCGCCCACGTCTGTGGCCAGGTAGAACTCGGCCCGGCCTTCGGGAATCGCGTTGTGGCGGATGAAATAGGTGAGTCCGTTCTCCAGGTGGCCGACGCGCATCTGGTCCGTGTTGGGAAGCTTGGGCATCTGGGCGATGGCGGCTTCCAGCTGTTCACGACTGGGCTGCTGGGCCTGTGCGGGTGCTGTCATGAAGGCGGCAAGGGCGCAGGCGCTCAAATAAAGAAAGAATTTTTTCATTGTATGAATAATTATACGGTGTTTTCGGGATGCCAAATGTACGCTTTTTTTATATAAAAATAAAACTCCGGCACCGCAAAAACGATGCCGGAGTAGAGTAAGAGTAGAATTAATACTTATTCAGCGCCTACTGGGCAGGGCCCTGTACCGGAACAATCTCCATGGCTGCTTTCTGTGTGGCATTGGTGGATCTGTCCTGATGGTAGTAGCACGTGGTGTCAAACTCGCCCTTGAAGGTGCATACCTTGCCCGTGCTGGTCTGCATACCGGTCACATTGTTGAAGGTGATGTGGGTGTCGGTGAGCGTAATGCTGCCGCCGTTGATCCGGTAGGTGGTACCCGTGTAGTTGTTCTTGAAGTAGCAACGGGATTTGGTAGGAAGCAGGGTCTGCGGACCGGGCTCGTTGGAGAAGGTGTAGGTACCGGCAGGGATGGGCGTGCTGCAGAATCTGCCGCTGAAGTTCTTCTCGTAGGTCCAGGCCACATCCGTGTTCACGGAGAGATAGATGGTGTATTCCTGCGCGTTGGTCCAACCGAAGTAGAAGGCGTTCCAGGCAGGATTACCGCCCTCTCCGTCCGGGTTGGTGCCGTACAGATGGCCGAACCAGTTGCCTACATAGCGGGCATCCGGGGTGGGGTTGGTGTTAAAGATCACCTCATCGGTATCCGGAGTGGCCATCACGCCGGGAACTGCATCCGGGATGGCAAAGGTGGTGTTGGGATTCCAGTCGAAGGTCTTGAGGTCGATGGGGGTACTCACATACTCGCCCTGCTCGTTATAGTAGGTATAGGTGGTGAGGTTGGAGCGGAGGGAGAAGGTGTATTTGTCGTCTTTCTTGCTGATGATGAGCGCACCGCTGTTTACCCGGAATCCATTCTGGTCGAGGGTGTTGCCGGAGAGGTCGAAGGTACCTGTCGTCGTTTCCACGTGGCCCGTGGCAGCGCTGGTGAGGTCGATGGCCTTGAAGCTGAACATGCCGGTGGGGAATTCCGTGCCTTCGCCGGCGGGCTTCACCACTTTGAAGGTGACCCAGCTCACATACTCGGCATTGTCCGAAGGGGCGGCGCTGTAGAACAGGGTGATGCTCCAGATGTAGTTGTTGCCGGCGAAGTAGGTGTAGTAGTTGCTGTAGGAAGGCTTGCCGTCCACCACGGTGGCCATATCATCCTTGGTCACGGTGCCCAGGGCACCGGTGTAGGTGTACACGTGAATCTTTTCGGCAGCATCCTGCAGGGTGGCTTTCACCTTGTAGCCGTCGCCTTCGGTCTGGATGGAGATCTCGCCGTCGATGACGGCATAGTCGGTGCCGTTGATGGAGAAGCAGGTGGGATAGTCACCGCTCACGGTGAAGGTCTTGTCGTCGTATTTGCCGGAAGCATCCACGGCGTAGAGGCCGGTGGGAACGGTGGTAGGGTCGCTGGCGGGATTGGCATTCACCACCAGGTTCACCTTGCCGTATTCGGAGTCAAAGGCGAGCTGGTACTGGCCAAATTTGGAGTAGCCGTTCTCGCTGTCGTAGATGTGGACTTTGTGACCCAGGTAGGAGACCTTGGGGTTGGAGAGGGTCCCGGATTCGGGTTCCTGCTTCAGGCTTACCTTGATGGTGTGCTTGCCCAGCATGACGTTCAGGAACGCGCTGCGCTGGGCGCCGGTTCCGTTTTCTTCCACGTTGAACACAACGCCGTCATCCTGGATTTCGGCCATTTTGACCCATTCCTGGTTGGATTCGGCCTTGGTGGCCTTGGCGGTGGTGGCGACCTTCACCGTCTGGGGCAGGAAGCTCACGCTGAGCTGGCGCTCTTCGGAGGTCTCGCCCACGGGATCCTGGTTCACCTGGATGGTCTCGGTGGCCGATCCGGCGGTGATGGTGATGGTACCGGTACGGGTGGCGTCCACGGTGTTCTCCGTCACGGAGAGGGTGAGGGCGATGGTGCCGTCGTTGCCGGAGGTCCGGTTCAGGGAGAAGAAGGTCTCGCCGGCGTCGGCCTTGCAGGTGGCGGTCCAGGCCGTGTTGGCGGTGAAGACCACATCGTAGGTCTTGGCTTTCCATTCGGCATGGATGGTCTTGTCGGAGGAAAGGGTGATGTAATCAGGTGCCTTTACCGGTTGGCAGGCGACACTGATCCAAGCGAGGGCGACCAGGGCCCATGTTGTGATTTTGTGTTTCATAATGGGGGTTATTTAAGTGTGTAATACATAGTTTCTATGGTTTGCTGCAGATAGGCCAGCCGGCCTTTTTCCGTGCCGCTGTAGTGGCGTATGGCCTTTTTCACAATCTTGTCCAGCCGGAGGAGCGCCTGGTAACAGGGCGCTTCGATGTTCACGGCATATACTTCCGGGACGGCCTGGAGGGTGAGTTCTTTCCCCGAGGCTTCTTTCTGTCTGGCCGTGAGGATGGGCGAGGCCTGGCAGAGGGTGACGGCATAGCGGGCCAGGAGCATTTCCTCCCCGGGGCGGAGCGCGCCGCCCCGCCGGATGTTCCGGGTGAGCTCGGCCTCCATGTCCCGCAGGGCCTTCTCGACGGTATAGCCGCTGCCGGCCACCTGCTCACTCATGGCCAGCAGGGGCAGCCGCTGGGCCAGCCGCATGTCGCTCCAGTAGTTGCTGCGGCTGAAGCTGCTCACGTCGCGGTTGGCGCCGGCCAGGGTGAGGAGGTCGCGCTGCTCGTCCAGCCAGGAGAACTCGTCCCAGTCGCGAAGGATCTGCAGGAGCGCCTGCCGCTGCACCGTCTCCGGAACAGCGGTGTATTTGGGCTCCTGGCTGCCTTCTCTCCGGTCCTGGACATAGAGGCCGCCCAGCTGGAAAGAAAGCACGCGGGACGCGTTGAAAACCTCCAGCCAGACATAGTCGGCAAAAAGGTCCTTGAAACTGCTGCTCACGCCGGGGACGTCGATCCAGGAAACGGCCTGGGTGGCAATCCATTGCTGGCGGGTACGCTGTGTCCGGTAGAATTCGAAGGGGTCGCTGCCCAGGTCGTTGGCCACGCCGCGCGGGTCGGTATGGGCATTGTTCTGGGCCAGATACAGGTATTCGTCCTGGCCGTGGTGGCTTTCCAGCCAGGCTTTGCGGTCCAGCCTGTCGTCATAGATCCAGCGGATGGCATAGCGGTCATAGCAGCCCAGGCGGTTGGAAACCAGCGCTACGCCGCGCTCTTTGTCCCCGGGCAGGGCCAGGAGATTGAAAAGGACGTCGTCCGTGACGGAGGCGGTAATGCCGTGGGAGCGGGTGAAATCCGGATCCCGCAGCTGGGAAGGGGAGTAGGCGTAACTGCCGGCCAGGTTGCGGCTCAGTCCCAGGCACAGGCCGAAGGTACTGAGGGTACGGGACTGCAGGGCTTCGGCCACGGCATCGGCCGGCAGGTCGTAGCTGCGGTAGCGCGGGTCCACATCGCTGATCTGGACCATGCCTTTGCGGCGCACGGCCGACACGAAATCGGTGGGGATGCTGAGCTTGCAGGCGAGGATTTCCCCGGTTTCGGAGTCCACGGTGAGGTTGGCCGAAAGGGACGAGCCCCGGCCCAGGGAGACCGTACTCACCAGCGGGTCGCCCGCATGGAAGGTCCCGGCAGGGTAGGGGGCCACTTCAATCACATCCCCCAGGCCGGCTTCCCGGAAGGCTTCGTTCCAGGCCAGCAGGCCGTCGCGCACGGCATCGTTCCAGGGCTGGGCCAGCAGCGTGTCCACGTACAGGCGGATGTGTTCGCCCTGGTCCAGTTTCCAGCGGGCCACCCACGCCTGGCTGCGGACGCCGCCGGACAGGCTGTCAATCTCCCGGCGCAGCACCGTACGGGTGCCCACGCGGCTGTCGGCCTTCAAGGGCCTGACCGGATGCTCCGGAAGCAGGGTAAGGCAGGTTTCTATCTCACCGGTAAAGGGATAGGTGCCGTTCATCTCGCCGAAGAGGCTCGAGAGCTTGAGGTCGTAGGTGAGTTCCCGCACCACGCCCACGCTGCCGGGATAGGATGAGGTGCCTTTCAGGGCCGTCAGCTTGTCTTTCCGGCTGGCCGAGAAGATGGAATACTCGCCGTACTTATGTCCTTTGAGCCGGATGACGGACTCCCAGTCCGGGTCGAAGAGTTTGTCGGCCTCGACGGTGAAGCGGCTGCTGTCGGCACTGTATTTCTTGATGGGAAGGGCCCGTTCGATGGCATCCAGTCCGTTCAGGGCGTCGGAGGGACGCAGCAGGAGCAGCAGGGAGTCGGTCTTTCCCAGCCTCATGGCCGATCCATGGCTGAGGTCGGTGCCTTCGGCGAGGGAGGCGTCGGAGCTCTTGCGGAGCACGGAACTCAGCATCACCCGGCGCCCCAGCAGGGTGTCGGGGACTTCCAGCATGATCTTCTCCCCTTTGGTGAAGATGCGGATGAAGCGGGTCGTGTCCTGTGCGGCGGCGTTCCCGACCACCAGCAGGGCCAGCAGGGCGGTATGAAGGAGACGTCTCATTGCAGGGAAGTGCCGTATTGGATATAGGAAAGCAGGAGCTCGTAATGCGCCTTGTCGGGGCCGGAAAGCCGGCTCCTGAGGAGCTTGTTCACGCGGTAGAGGACGGCGTACAGGTCGGCCACGGTGATATCGCCGCGGTTGAAGATGGCGCGGGGCAGCCATTCAAAGCCGCTCACGGGATTGTCGTAGAGGATGCCCTCGTCCACCAGGCTCTTGGCCGATCCGGGGAGGCGCATGCCGCCGCTGCGCATCACGCTCTGGATGAAGGCCTGCTGGTAATAGCGCTGGGCGTCGGTGAGGTGCTTGCGTTTCTGGGTGGGGCCCCATACAAAGTCATAGATGTAGTCCATGCAGGCGTGGAAGTCCATCTCGCGGGTATCCACCCCGTCGGAATTGGAACAGGCGTAGGGCGCGTTCATGAGGGAGGAGAAGATGGAGCGCCGCAGGGAATAGGCCGGGGAACCCAGGATGGGGAGCTGCTCCAGGATGGCCTTGTCTTCCAGCCAGTCCAGGTTCTCCAGCATGTACAGGGCTTCCTTCAGGCAGGCTTCCTGCCGCTGGAAGGGCACGTTCTCGAAACGTTTGATGCCGTCGCCGGCCACCACTTCGTTGCGGTACAGGCCGCCCACGTTCATGATGAGGTGGTTGGCATAGCGCAGGTACTGGTTCAGGATGGCCTGGTACACCTGCGTGCGGTATTCGTACTGCTCGTCGCCGTCCGAGAGCCAGTCCATGAAGCCCCCATGCACCACTTTGAGGTTGGCCACGCCGTAGCGGCTGGCGCGCACCACGTCGTCGCTCAGGTCTTCGTTCTGGTTGCGGGGATCGAAGAACTGGCTGTAAAGCTGCTGCTTGCCGTAGCGGTACCAGGGCCGGGTGCCAATAGAGTCGGTGAGCATCTGCTCCGGATCGGGATTGGGCCCGTAGCCCCAGCGGATGGCCCAGTAGTCGTATTTGCCGAATTCGGGCGGGGTGAGGCGCACGTTGTCTCCGGGCTGGGCCACGTAGTTGAAGCGGGCATAGTCCATGATGGACCAGGTGGTGCCGTTCTCGGCCGTGAAATGGGGGCTCCGGAGGCTGTCCACGGGGATGGAGGAGGAGGCACCCATGTTGTGCATCAGGCCCAGGCAGTGCCCCACCTCGTGGCGGATGACATACTCCAGGGCATCGCCCAGTTTCTCCTGGGGCAGGTGCAGGGTGCGCACGCTTTCATCGGCTTGGGCGGTCTGGACAAACATCCACTGGGATACCAGGCGGATGACGTCGTGGTACACATAGACCGAGGCGTTGATGATCTCGCCGGTGCGGGGGTCCACCCAGGAGGGCCCCATGGCGTTCTGGATGCCCACGGGCTCGTAGCGGATGCAGTTGTATTTGATGTTGTCGGGGTCGAAGGCCGGATCTTCCTGGGCCGACGGGAAGTCCCGCGCCACCACGGCGCCCTGAAAGCCGATGCGCTGGAACGGCTTGCTCCAGGAGTTTACGGCCGTGCGGATGTACGGCTTCCACCAGGCGGGGAAGGCGGGGTCGATGTAAAAGACGATGGGTTTGACGGGCTTCACCAGCTCTCCGCGCAGCCAGGCGGCGCTGTCGCTGGGCTCCACACGCCAGCGGTTCACCAGATACACGTCCTTGGGGGAGGTGCCGATATCGGCCATGGTCTGGCGCCGGGTGAAGAAGTAGCCGATGCGGGGATCGGCGGTGCGGGCCTGGTAAGTATCCTCCGGCAGCAAGAGGAAAGAACAGGTGACCAGGGCCGTGAGCGGCTGGTTGTTAATTACTTTCCGCCCGGCCTGGTTGGAGGCCGTAAAGCTGTAGCTGCGCGAGACCGTCACCGAGACATTGTCGTCAAAGGCCTTCGCGTCCGTTACGTAGGAATACTCTTTCTTGTATTTCTTGTCCAGTTTGTAGGATTCGTACGTGGACCGGCCCACAAAGGGCGAGAGCCGTTCGTCGTCTTCCAGCAGGAGCCCGGTCATGTCCACCACGGCGCTGCTGTCGGGCCCGAAAGCGGCAATGGAAAGGCTCCGGAGGATGGCGCCCTCGCCGCTTTGCGACAGCGCGTCCCCGTCCCGCAGGGCCTGCACGTTGCGCTGCCGGAGCTGGAGTTTCTTCCCCTCGCGGGCGAAACTCATCAGGAGCAGGTCTCCCTTGGAACCCACCAGGCCGGCGCCGTTGTCGCTGATGTCCTTGACCGTGGCCCCAAAGAGGATTTCCCGCCCCAGCACGCTGTCGGGAATCTCAAAATACACTTTGTCTCCCTTGCGGTGCACGGTAAGGAAGCCCTGCTGGCTTCGGGCGCCTTTCCCCAGGAGCTTCTCGTATGCGCTGACCGTGCTGTCGGCCTTTTCCTTGCTGTCGCCGTCCGCCCGGGCTTCCAGGCCCAGACCCAGCGCCAGCAGCAGGGAGGTGGATATAATCAGTAAACGTTTCATTATCTGAGTGTAGGTGCTATGGCTGTGATTTCTCCAAAGCCGCCGAAGCTGCCGTAATCGCCGGAGAAGGTGAACATGCCGGTGGATACATTGAAGCCGCGGAGGTAGAACTTGCCCTCGCCGGTCTTGTCATTGTGCGTGGTGATGATGAGCATGGCGCGGTGGGTGGGGAGGGTGAAGTTGTAGTCGGACGGGGAAATCTGGCCGGTTCCATACCAGGCCTGCCGGTACTGCTGGATGTGGGTGATGCGCTCGCCATCTTTTTCGGGCTTCCAGCTGAGCTTGCGCACGAGGCTGGTGTTACCGGAAATGATGGTGGCGTAGAGGGCATCGGCCGTGGCATAATAGAAGAGGTCTCCGTTGTCGCAGAAGGCAATGGAAACAGCCTGGTCTATGTTCTCGCCCTCAAAGGGTATGCTGATGAAGGTGTCCGGGGCGGATGTGCTGCTGAGTTCCATCACCGTGATGTGCAGGGCGCCGGTCTTGTCTTTGATCAGGAAGGCCGGGCGGGCACCTCGCAGGCAGCCGCCCATCAGGGATTCTGCGCCGTCCAGGCTGAAGTCCAGCATATCGGCATCCACCTTTTTGAGGCCGGACATGATTTGATAGGCCATGATCTCATAGAAGGCGTCCCCGTTATTGAAGAGGACGTACCGGCCCTGGTCCAGGGCACCGTATCCGTAGTTTGTGGGGAGGAAGCGGACCGTCCTGTCACTGGGTGCGGGGAGCTTGGCGTACACGTTGTCAATGCTGCATACATGGCCGTAGCCAGTTTCTCCCACATACATATAGGAGGTATAGCCGCCGCAGTTGAACAGCGCGGTTATCGGGCCGAATTCGCTTATGGTGGTGCTGCTGAACAGCTGGCCGTCCTTTTCCTGTGTCTGGAACGTGAGCGGATTGATGGCCGTGATATGGTGCTCGCTGCCCACCAGGATGCGGCGGCTGTCATAGACGGCGTTCTGGGTATCGTTGGTCTGGACGAGGGCGGTGACCCTTTCCGGGAAGGACTGGTTGTTGTTGGCCAGCGCGAAGAGGGCGCGGGTAATGCGGGCCTCTCCAGTGTAGCCGTACGTGACGGCAGGGGAGGCTACGATATCGAATTCCGAGGTGCCGTCCGGCTTGGCATAGGCTACCAGCAGGCCTTCGCCCAGGGAAGAACTCACATGCACGTAGCAGCTCCGGATGCCGCTGAGGCCGGTTTCCGGGTCCCGGACTTTGACACTGAGCATGTAGGGCGTGCTGCTGGGTGTGTTGGCTACCTTGAATGTGAGCGTGGGTTCGGTGCCCAGTTCCACCCGGTCGTCGGGATCGTTGGCATGCAGGTCAATCTCCCAGAGGTACTCGAAGTCCGGGGTGGTCTTGGCGCCCATGTAGGCTTTTACGGAAACGGAGAGTTCCTGGCCGTATACCACGTCCAGGGAGGGCTCCAGTCCGGTTACCACAATGTCCGGCAGGAGGAGGGTGGCTTCCGTGCTCAAGTCCTGATAACAGCTGCCCAGCAGCAGCTGGAGACCGGCAAGAAGGAGGATGCTGAACTTTCTCATAGGGCTACAGGGCATTGATGGTTTCCAGGAAGGTGGGAGGCGTCTGTCCCTCGGCCAGGCCTACGCCTTTGCCTACAGGGAGCAGGTAGGAGGTATACGATTCATAGTCCTCGCTGTGCCGATAGGGATGGCCGGGGTTCTCGAGGTCGTGTTTGCGCACGATATCCAGCAGTTCGTGGTTGGCGGCCATCCACCAGGTGGTGATCTTGTAGGTGAGTCCTTCCTGTTCGGCAAAGGGGCGGCCGGCGGTATAGCGCTCTATCTCGTCGCCGTACACCTCGACCAGGAACTGGTGCCAGTTGCGGCTGTAGGATTTGGACAGATAGAGGTGCCAGTAACGCCAGACATGTTCCTGCGGCCGCTCGTAGGATTCCGACCAGGTGATGTCGGCCTTGAGGTAGGCCGGATAGCCTTCGCGGAAATACTCGTTGGGAAGGAGTGTGATGCGGATGCTGCGGGAGGGGGCGTCGGCCGTCAGTTTTTTGACGTTCAGGACGATGGCGCCGGACAGGGCGCCGGCAGCCACCTCCGCGCTTTCAATGGTGAAATCCTTCCCCTGGGTGGCGGAGACCTCTTCCACCTGACAGGTGAGGGGTCTTGGATAATCGGCCGCCGGGCCGATCAGGGTGACCGGGATGGTGAGCTTCCGCTCCGGCTCCGTCATGCCCCGGAGGGAGAAGTTGTTGGTGACCTGCGGGAAGCATACGGCGCTGTCTTCCAGGCGGTACACCGGAATATCCGACTTGCCGCAGGCGGCCACGAGCAGGGCAATGCCCCCTAATATGATAAGGATGTGCTTTTTCATAATTCCTGGATATGACCGTAGGAGGTTTCTTCCGTGGGATAAGGATAGGTGAGATTCCGCGCCCGCTGCGACACAATCATTTCCGAGGCGTTACCTTGCAGGATTTCATGACCGCAGCGTTTGACGAAATAGAAATTCTGTCCCTCACCGATAAATTCCCGGACCATTTCGTCCCAGATAAGCGGGATGAGGATGCCATTCTGCCCATAAAAATCGGCGATTTCGGCGGGAATGACGTCATCTACTCCCCGGTGGGCATGGATGGTGTTCAGGTAATCCACGGCCTGCCGGTATTCTCCGGTCCGGGTGGCCGCTTCTGCGCAGATCATATAAAGTTCCGTGAGGCGGATCATGGGGAAGCGGTTGCGGAACGAGGCCGAACCGGTTCCGTAGAACTTGTAAATCTGATAACTCCGGCCCGCGTATTTGAGCATCAGGGCCGGTCCCCGGATGTCTCCCACCATGGTAAAGCCGGGGGTGGTCTGCGTCCCATAGGCCGGTGTCTGGTAGAGTGCCGTTACCACCTCCGGGCTCAGGGTGACGATGCTGGCGTTGCTGTTGGAATTGATATAATAGATGTTGATGGCGTCGTACAGGGCCGTTACTTCCAGGGTGAAGAGGTGTTCGCTGGAGAAGGTCCAGTCCCGTTCGTCATTGGAGGTTTTGTTGAGCTGCTCCACCGGATCCACCCAGGATACCACGCCTTTTTCCAGGACCTCGTCCAGGATGGCTCCGGCCAGGGTGGCGGCCTCGTCGTAGCGTTTCTGCCACAGGAGCAGGCGCGCCTTCAGGGCCCGGGCGGCGTACCAGTTCAGGTGGTACGTGCGGTTGTCCCAGAACCCGTCCGGGTTCAGGGACTGTTGGAACGACTCGTCGCTTTCTCCGCGGATGGGATCGGCTTCCAGCAGCCGGATGGCTTCGTCCAGGTCGGCATTCAGTAGGGCCACGGTCTCGGTGTAGCTGCGCTGGATGGTGGGCTCCTTCTTGTATTCGGTGACATAGGGGATGGCCAGTTTGCCGGCGTTTTCCCCGTCCCAGTCCCTCACGCCCCACATCCGCATCATGTCAAAATGGATGTAGGCCCGGATGGCCAGGAGTTCTCCCCGGATGAGGGCGTATTCCCGGTCGTCCTTCACCACGTCCCGGCGCCGGTCCAGCTCCAGGAGGATTTTGTTGATGTTGGCGATGACATTGTAACCGGCCTTCCACATGGCCGATACAATGGGGTAGGAGGTGGAATTGGTATACTGGAAGTGCTGGAAGGAGTCGAACACATTGTTGTGCTGCAAGGCCACAGGGGATCCGGTGAGTTCGTTGATGAACCAGGTGTAATACCCGCCATAGCAGTTCTGATCGCCCATGTTCAGGTATACGCCGCTGAGCGCCTCATGGAAACCGGCCCGGGAGGAGAAGAGCTGGTCGTCCGATATCTGGGAGGACGAGGTGGCCTCCAGCCATTTGTTGCATCCCGGGAGAAGGCCCAGGACCGCACTGATTGCAAGGATGGGAAGTATCTTTTTCATGGCAGATCAGAATGTGGCGGTTACGGCCAGGGAGAAGGATCGGGCATAGGGGTAGGAGGTGCCGCGCTCGATCTCGATGGACGAGAAGGTGTAGAGGTCGTTGGCATACAGGGTGGTGCGGAGGCGCTGGAGGCCCATTTTCTTTACGGCCGCGAGCGGCAGTTCGTAATAGACGGACAGTGTGGCCAGGTGCAGGACGTTGTTCTTCTGGACGAACCGGGAAGTGGCGCGGGTCATGTTGTTGTTGTTCTTGATCCCGTCCGTAGAATACTGGGACACCGCAGCGCCGCCGTCGCGGTACTGGGCCACCTGTCCGGCTTCGTACCAGCGCCCGGTGAAGATGCGCCGGTCCACGTTGTTCTCGATATAGGTATTCTCCACCTTGTTTACAAGCGTGCTGTTGTACAGGTAGCCGCCGCCGTAGAAGGTGCTGGTAAAGTTGAAGCCGAAACCCTTGATTTCACCGTTGAAACCGAAGTTTCCGTTGAAAAGGGGATCCGACGATCCGCAGTACTGCAGGTTGGAGGCTTTCCACTCGTTGGTGAGGCCGCCGTCCTTGTTGAGGAAAATCTCTTTTCCCGTGACCGGGTCGATGCCCAGGGAGGGAACCGCCCAGATGGCATGGAGCGGCACGCCGTCGTAGTACTGGACCACGGGCGTTTCCTGTTTGGTGGCTTCGGCCATGCTCTGCTGCTGCTTGTTGTAGTCGGCCAGGGCGTCGGAAATCTGGAGCACCCGGTTGTCGTTGGTGGCGATTTTCCCGAAGATACTAACGTAGGAAGCGCCCCGTTGATACAGCATATAGCTGAGCTGGAGTTCCAGGCCCTTGTTCCGCACGATGCCCATGTTGTCACTCACATAGGAAAAGCCGGTGGAGGGGAGGATGCTGCGGCTGAACACCAGGTTGCGGGTGTCGGCGATATAAGCGTCAAATACCAGGTTGATGCGGCTGGTGCGGAAATCGATGCCCAGGTTGTAGTCCATCTTCTCTTCCCAGCCCAGCGTGGGGTTCTCCATGTTGGCCAGGTAGGCGCCGGAGAAGCCGTTATAGTAACCCTTGCTGTAGTAGCGGTACACAGGAAGGGAGGTGTTGGTGGTGAAGTTCTGGTTACCGGAAGAGCCCAGGGAACCGCGGATCTTGAGCTGGCGCAGCCAGGCGGCGTCCTTTAGGAAAGCCTCATTGTGCAGGTTCCAGGCCAGCCCGGCGCTCCAGAACAGGCCCCAATGGTTGTTGGTCCCGAAGACCGAGGAGGCGCTGCCCTTCAGGGTGGCATCGGCCATGTAGCGGTTGTCGTAGGAATAGCCGGCGGTGGCGAGTACGCCCAGGTTGCGGTTGAGGCCGTCGCCGCCGGTGGGGATGGCGTCGGCCGCATATTGCCGGGCGTAGGTGATCGAGTGCATGTTGCTGTTGGGGAAACCCTCGGTGTAGTGCGTGATTTCCTCGTAGTTGGTCTCGGAGATGTTGTACTGGGCCGTGGCGAAGATGTCGTGCACCTCGGCAATCTTCTGGTTGAACTGGGCCGACAGGTCTCCGGAGAAGGTGGTGTAGGTGCCGTTGGAGACGGTGTAGGTGCCCCGGCGGTAGTTCCTGTCGTCGTTACTGTTGGTGTCTTTGGTGAAGTCCGTATGGTCGGCGGGACGGAAGTCCTCGGCATTGGTACGCTCCGTGTTGACACCCATACGGCCTACTAATTTCAGGCCTTTGAGCAACTGGTATTCCACATACAGGTTGTCCGTGAAGTCCATGTACCCCTTGGCATAGCGCGTGCCGATGAAGGCGTTGTACATGGGATTGGTGACGGGGCTTCCGTAGCTGTATTTCTTCCCGTTGCTGCCCAGATAGGAGTCGGAGAAAAGGACCTTCTTGAGGTTGCCGTCATCATCGTATGGCGTAAAATAGGGGTTCAGGGCGGCGTATTCCGAGAAACTGCCGTACGGGGAGTCTTCACTGTTGTTGAACGCAATGCTCATGATGTTGCGGAAGGTCCATTTGTTCAGGCGGTAGGAGAGGTTCACGTCGCCGGAGATGTTGCGGCGGTAGGAGCCTTTCATGGCGCCGTTCACCTGGTTGTAGGAGAAGGTGGCCAGGGCCTTGAGGTCTTTGCCGCCCAGCTCCACGCTCAGGGAATGCTTGTGGCCGATACCCAGGCGCAGGGGCTTGGACAGCCAGTAGGTGTTTTCGCCTTCCAGGGCCCGCTTGAGCCGGGCGTTGTACAGCTCGAGGGCCGACAGGTTGCAGTCGGAATCCCGGATGTCATAATAAAAGTTGTAGCGCCGCTCCACCTCCAGTTTTTCCAGGGCGTTGCAGAGGTTGTAACTGCTCAGGTCGGGGGCTTCCATGGTTACGCTGCCGGTGTAGGTGACGGCGCTGCGGGTGCCGGTGAGGGCGGTGGTTTCAATCACGATGACGCCGTTGGCACCCTTGGAACCGTAGATGGCCTTGGCCGATGCATCCTTGAGGATGGTGATGCTCTGCACCCGGTTCATATCCATGTCCTGAATCTTCTGGAGCGAGGTCTCGAAGCCGTCCAGGATGAACAGAGGCGTGTTGCCGGAGTTGAGGTAGTCGCTCTTGAGAGCCTGCGTGGTGGCGGTGCTCAGGGTGGAGGCGCCGCGAATCTGGATATTGGCCATGGCGTTGGGGTCCGAGCCGGCGGCCAGGTTGTCCAGCACCACCATGGAGGGGTCGATGTTCTTGAGGGAGGCGATGACGTTGGAATTGGACATCTTCTTGATGTCTTCCGAGGTGACGGCCTGCACCGAGCCGGTGAAACTGTCCTTGCGGCGGGTGAAGATACCCGTGACCACGGTTTCTTCCAGCACTTCGGCGTCCAGTTCCAGGTAGATGTTGATGGCTTCGCCCGCCGGGTAGTCGGCCACGCGGATCTCCTGGGGCTTGTAGCCCATCATCTCCACGTTGAGTACGGCCGATGCCGGGACTCCTTTTATAATAAAGTGACCGTCGGCTCCGGTCATGACGCCAATCTTGAGTTTCTTGTTCAAGATGGCAACGCCGGGGAAGGGTTCCCCCAGCTCGTCATAGACGGTACCCCGCACCTGCCTTTCCTGTGCACGTACAGGAGGCGCTGCCAAGGTGGCCGCCAGCAATATCAAAAGGGCCAGACGGAGTTTATCCCCGAATGGACTTAGAAAGCGAAAAAGCATGATACACTACCTTTAATTGTGTAAAGTTATAAAGAATTTTGCATATACAAACGAGTGTAGCGAATATTTATAAACTTTAGCACGGTTTAGCCAAAGGTTAGCAGTTTTAGCAAATAACAAGGGGCCGACTTGCGTGAGTCAGCCCCCTGAAAAATGGTTTATCTTGACGGCTTATTTGCCGGCCAGACGCTTGTAGGTGTTCAGGCGGACCTTGGCGAATTCCTCGGTCTTCTGGAGGAGTTCATCGGCCTGGTCCGGGAACATCTTGTACAGGGAAGCGAAGCGGACCTCGCCCTTCAGGAAGTCCTGGAACTTGCTCCAGTCGGGTTCCTTGGAATCGAGCGAGAACGGATTCTTGTCCGTGCCTTCCAGCGCCGGGTTGTAGCGGTAGAGGTGCCAGTAGCCGCACTCGACGGCCAGCTTCTCTTCCTTCTGGCTCAGGCCCATGCCGGCCTT
>JAEEGL011282708.1_pt1 | contig 23604 bp, 19 predicted proteins | sample 9134231 | NCBI WGS metagenome assembly JAEEGL01 (sample SAMN16246548, study PRJNA631951) | gut metagenome | biome: gut microbiome; feature: rumen; material: fiber-attached | host: Bos | place: Iran: Karaj | collected 2018-10 | reverse complement strand
TATGGACAAAAAGACAAGGAACGGTATACCTGAATTGATACGTAATACCGCCAATAAATCCCTTCCTAACTATAGTAAGATCGCTAAGGTGAAACTTGTCGAGCAACCCTTTGAGAAGACACCAAAGATGAGTATCAAACGGTTCTTGTATAGCTAAACCGTGGTTTTGATAATGTTGGATGAGGTGCGTTTACACACTATAAAGAAAAGGGAGAACAGATATTCTATTCTCCTTTTTTCTTGCGTAGCATTTTTAGGCGTTTCTTTGCCTCTAAGGAGTCGGGACGTAGTTGTAAGGCTTTCTTGTAATTAGCGATGGCTACATCCCACATCTTTTCATGTTCACACTCCTTGCCCATAAGGATATACTCCACGGATAATTGCTCGAGATAATCTTTCTGTTGCTCAATTTCTTTCTCCAATTCTTCCTTTTGTTTTTTCAACTGGTTGATAACGGATAGTTTCTTTCGTATCAGTCGTTTGGCAGCTGGCTTTTCTATGTCGTAACGACTGTGGATGGCAATAAAGAAATGATTCAGAAACTGCTCGTAATCACCTTTATCGAAGGCTGTTATTGCATCATGATATTCTTTGTCTGCTTTTCCTTCTGACAAGGCCTGATGGATGAATTGCTGATTGTTGTATTGCTGTGCATGTTTGATTACCTCTGCACGTACGAAGACATCTTCCCTACGGATTGGTTCTGACAGAGACAAACCTTCAAGAGCAACACATCGGCTGAGTGCTACATATGTCTGTCCACCGGCAAACACGCCACCGGTAAGATCAATGTTCACATGGCGGAAGGTAAGTCCTTGACTCTTATGAATAGTTATGGCCCACGCCAGTCGGATAGGGAACTGTTTATAGATTCCTATTTCTTCTTCCTCGATCTTCTGTTCTTTCTCATTGAAGGTATAACGGATATTACTCCATTGGGCCGGTTCTACCTCGTATTCTTCACCATCTTCTGTGATGACATAGATAATAGAAGATTCTTCATCGATGGCTTCAACGACTCCCAACGTACCGTTTACCCAACGTTTCTCCATATCGTTTTTGATAAAGATAACCTGTGCACCTGGTTTGATATACAGTTCTATAGGAGTTGGAAGATTACTCTCTGGAAACTCATCGGTGATAATACCCTTAAAAAGGGTGGGTTCACCCGGTAGCTTGTCCAACTCCTGGGTGTTGATATAATCAACGGTATCTCTTCTGGAAGAGAGGGTTATCGCCAACTGATTATCTTCTTGTAAGCGTGTGTGATCCACTTGCTTATTGAGCATCTGCAGATCCAATGCTGAGACATTGTTGGTACGTACGTGATCCAGAATGGTGATAAAGACAGGGTCTTTCTGCCGATACACCTTCTTCAGTTCGATACTTACCAGCTGGAATTCTCTAAAGACATGTGCATCGAAGAAATAGTTGGAAGGGTAGAAGGGTTGAAGTAGTTTGCGGTCTTCCTCTTTCACGACGGGTTCCAGTTGATAGAGATCACCCACCAGCAACAGTTGCTTTCCCCCGAAGGGCTCACGCATATTACGGTTGTATACCCGTAGTATTTTATCGATGAAATCGATGATATCGGCACGTACCATCGATATCTCATCAATGATGATCAATTCCAGTTCGCGCAACAGTTTCTTTTTCTCATTGTTGTATTTCAGTGTCTCTCTGATATGTCGCGAACTGAATCTGCTGTCGTTGGGTAATAATGGATGAAAGGGTATCTTGAAAAAACTATGTAGTGTGACGCCTCCCACATTAATGGCTGCGATGCCGGTAGGTGCCAACACCACATATTTTTTCTTCGTAGTATTACAGATATATTTCAGTAAGGTAGACTTTCCGGACCCAGCTTTTCCTGTCAGAAACAGCGATCTGCGGGTATAGTTGATGATCTGCAGTGCTTGCTGCAGTTCTTGATTGTCAAGATCTATCTCGCCGATATCATATCTTTTGTCTGCCATTACAAATCATCAAACGTGACCGTCTGTTCCTTTACCTTTTCTGATTTCTTTTCTGAATTAGGTTCAGTTGTCCTCTCTTCCTTTTCTTCGGTGATTATGGGATTACCTTCTTCATCGAGGAAGATCTCATCATCCATGATGTCGAGTGAATCGATATCTGAGGTGTCACGTACGTGAACATAATAACTTGAACATTCGTACAGACTGGATACGATATCATCTTCGGATGGTTTCTTGAATTTTCCGTGATACTGTGTGAAATTCGGATCGTTCATCAGGGATTCCAGGAAGTAGCCACAGATGGGTAATGCTGTCTTAGACCCTTGTCCGAGCGCTCCTGTACGGAAATGGATACAGCGGTATTCACCACCTACCCATGCTCCGCAGACGATATTCGGACTGATACACATAAACCAAGCATCGGAATGGTTGTTAGAGGTTCCGGTCTTTCCACCGAACTCTGTGTCTAATGCCTTGCGGACACCCACCCAATGATTAAGACTCATGGATGTTCCACCTGGTTCCCGTAAGCCACCCATCATCATCTTCTGCATGAGGAAAGCACTCTTATAGGGGATCACCTGTTTTACCTCCTGTGGTGCTCTGTACACTTCTTTACCATTCTTGTCAATGATATGTGTGACGAGAACAGGATCGATATGTTTGCCATCGTTAGCCACACAGCAGTAAGCATCAGCCATTTCCAGCAGGTTGACATCCGATGAACCCAACGCTAAAGAAGGAGCATCATCCAACTTACTGTGAATTCCCATATCCTGTGCCGTAGCGATGATATTCTTGATACCCATCTCTTGTCCCAACCGTACAGCCACAGAGTTGATACTCTTAGCAAATGCCGCTTTCAGTGGGATAGAGTCACCCGAGAATCTGCCGTCTGCATTCGATGGAGTCCAACGAACCATCTTCTTTTGCTTACTGTCATAAACCTCCATAGAGAAATACTCATCCCTGCGTTTATCACAAGGAGTGAGTCCTTGGTTCATCGCTTCGGTATATACGAACAGTTTGAAGGTAGATCCCGGCTGACGCATGGCTGTTACCTTATCATATTTCCATGAATTGAAGTCGATATCACCTACCCATGCCTTCACATAACCTGTCTGTGGTTCCAGGGCCACAAACGAGCAGTGCATGAAACGTACCATATAACGGATGGAGTCCATGGTGGACATCTCTTTCTCTATTGTTCCTTTCTCATAGTCGAACACTTTCACGGTATGTGGTTGGTTGAGATAGTATTCGATGGAATCGGGGTTATTATGATATTTTTTGCTGAGATGTTTATATACAGGCAGTTTCTTGACAATACCCTCTATGAAGTTAGGTATCACATTATGTGTCTCATCCTGCCAAGGCTCTTGTTTACCCCAATGATTATCGAAGTTGTTCTGAACAATCTTCATCTGGGTGGTAGCAGCTTCCTCGGCATATTTCTGCATCCGGGTATCGATGGTGGTGTAGATTTTCAAACCGCTGCTATAGAGGTCATAGTTATTCTCTCTACACCAGTCATCCAGATAATTAGCCACTGCCTCACGGAAATATTGTGCTTGTCCGTCATAGTTCGTCTCCACACTGTATTCCAGTGATAATGGAATCTTTTTCAGTGAGTCGCAATCTGCTTTTGTCAGATCACCGTGAGATAACATATTGTCCAGAACGACATTACGCCGTTTCTCAGAATTCTTCGGATTGACGATAGGATTGTAGTACGTCGTAGCCTTCAGCATACCCACGAGGACGGCTGCCTGCTCTGTCTTCAACTGTTTGGGCGTTGTATCGAAATACGTCTTGCAGGCCGTCTTGATGCCGAACGCATTAGAACCGAAATCTACCGTGTTGGCATACATCGTAAGGATCTCTTTTTTGGTGAAGATATATTCCAGTTTGCTGGCAATGATCCACTCCTTTGTTTTCATGATGAGCATCTTCACACCGGGAATTTTTCCCAGCAATCCTGTAGAATACTGCGTACGTACACGGAACATGTTCTTTGCCAACTGCTGGGTGATGGTAGAACCGCCACGGGCGTCATGATGAAGGACAGCATCTTTGACAGCGCCGAGCAATCCTATGACATCTACACCTCGATGTTTGTAGAATCGTTCATCTTCGGTATCGATGAGTGCTTTCCAGAAAGCTGGGTTTACCTCTTCGTATTTAACCGGCGTACGGTTCTCGCTGAAATATTTTCCGATCATCACGCCGTCAGCACTGTATATCTCTGATGCCTCACTCGTCTGCGGATCTTTGATACCCGATAAGAAACCGGGACTCTTACCGAAGAGCCACAGGAAGTTCACATCTACCATTCCAAGGTAGATGATAAAAAGAAGGATCAGTGATATCAAGCCAACGATTGTTTTCGTATACCATCTTTTACCCTTATAGAGTGATTTATACCAGGTAAAAAGACTTTTAAACCATGATAGTAGTTTGCCGAGCCAAGATTCGCGTATGTTCATGAAATAATGTTTTATTGATACGTACTGCAAAAATACAAAAAAAATGGGAATATATCATTATTATTCCCATTGATTATGTTAATGATTCGATATATTTTATGATTTCTTCAACATTGTCGGGATTAAACCACTTAATATCTTCATCGTTCTTATACCAGGTAAGTTGTTTGCGACAATATCTACGGGTATTCCCTTTGATACGTTCTATAGCCTCTTCCAGCGGCCATATACCATCGAAATAATTAAACAGTTCTTTATAGCCAACGGTGTTCAAAGCATTCAACTGTCTTAGGGGATACATCCTTCGTGCTTCCTCCAAAAGGCCTTCTTCCATCATTTTGTCAACTCTTCTGTTTATCCTGTCATACAGTTCGTTACGGTCTCTCGTTAAACCAATTTTTAGGATTTCGAAAGGACGCTCTTTATGGGTGTTGGTTCGGAATGAAGTATAGGTTTTCCCACTACAGTGAATAATCTCCAGTGCGTGAATCACACGCCGATAGTTTTTCTTGTCAACGATGGCATAGTAGTCGGGATCCAACTGCCGTAGTTCTTCACAAAGTGCATCGAGTCCTTCTTGCTCAAACCTTTGTTTCATCCAAGCTCTCGTCTCATCATCTACGGTGGGGATATCATCGATGCCTTTATATACCGCATCGACATACATCATCGAACCACCGCTGAGCAATGCTATGTCATGACTTTGAAATTCCTTTTCAAGGATCTCCAGCACATCCTGTTCATACATCGAAGCACTGTAGTAGTCGGTCAACTGATGGTTAGCCACCATGTAATGCTTCACGCGTTGTAACTGTTCCGGGGTAGGGGCTGCAGTACCTATGGGAATCTCACGGAATATCTGTCGTGAGTCGGCATTGATGATGGGTATACGAAAATACTCAGCCACACGAAGGCAGACATCAGTTTTGCCTACACCTGTGGGGCCGAGTATAACGATAAGCGTTTTATTCATTTCAACGGATAATACCGCGCTTGGATGATTCTACGAAATCAATGATATATTGTATTTCGGGTGTCAGTGGGAGGTTGTTCTTGATCTCTTCGATACCTTCCTTCAATAATCCCTTGGAGTAGAGCAGACGATAAGCCTCGTGGATATTCTGTATCGTCTCATTGCTGAATCCGCGACGACGTAAACCAACCAGATTGACACCGGCATAGCGTATAGGCTCCTTTCCGGCAATGATATACGGAGGAATATCCTGTGAGGTACGGCTGCCGCCCTGAATCATCACATAGCCACCCACACGGATAAACTGATGGAAGAGAACGGTTGCACTGATGATGGCATTGTCATCAACCACCACCTCGCCGGCAAATTTCGTAGAGTTACCGATGATACATCCATTACCGATCACGCAGTCATGGGCAATATGCATATTCTCCATCAGTAGGTTGTTGGAGCCCACGATTGTTGTGCCTTTACTGGCAGTACCTCTGGAGATCGTGACATTCTCACGGATACTGTTGTTGTCACCCACTTCACAGATCGTATCTTCACCGCGGAATTTCAAATCCTGTGGCTTGGTGGAGATGCTTGCACCTGGGAAGATCTCATTGTTATTACCAATGCGGGCACCGTAGTTGATGGTAACACTGTTTTGCATGATGTTATTATCACCGATTACCGTGTTCCGGTCGATAAAGCAGAAAGGACCGATAACATTACCGTCGCCCAGTTTTGCCTCCGGATGAACATATGCTCTAGGATCAATAATATTCATATATTTATTCTATTTGTTTTTTGTAATCTGTGCAGTGAATGTAGCTTCGGCCACGATATTGTCGCCAACGAAGATATAACCTTTCATCGAACTGATACCATGACGTAGAGGAGCCATCAGGTCAACTTTAAACAGCAGGGTGTCACCGGGAACAACCTTCTGACGGAATTTCACATTGTCGATTTTCAGGAAATATGTACTCCAGCGCTCAGGATCTTCAACGGTGTTCAGTACCAGAAGGCCGCCACATTGTGCCATGGCCTCGATGAGCAGCACTCCGGGCATTACCGGTTCTTCGGGGAAGTGGCCCTGGAAGAATGGCTCATTACCCGTAACATTCTTCACGCCGACGATAGAAGTAGGACCGAGTTTGATCACTTTGTCAACAAACTGCATCGGATAACGGTGGGGGAGCAATTCCTTAATCCTGTTGATATCCATCACAGGTGTCTCGTTGGGATCGTAGATAGGAGCCTGGACTTCGTGCTTGCGGATCTCCTTACGTATCAAGCGGGCAAACTTATTGTTGATGGTATGTCCGGGTCGGGTGGCAATGATACGTCCTTTGATTGGTTTGCCGATAAGGGCCATATCACCGATGATGTCCAGCAGTTTATGACGGGTACACTCATTATCCCATACCAAGGGTTTATGCTGTACATAACCGATCTTGTTGGCATCCATGTGTGGAACACCCAGCAGGTCGGTCAACTTATCCATCTGTTCCTGAGACAACTGACGCTCATAGATAACGATGGCATTGTCCATATCACCACCTTTGATCAGATTAGCGTTCAGCAAGGGGATGATATCACGGACAAACACAAAGGTTCTTGCGGGAGCAATCTCCTTTGCATAGTCATCCATATTGTCGAGTGTAGCAAACTGGCTGCTGATAAACTTCGATTGGAAAGAGCACATCGCGGTGATGGAGAAATCCTCATCAGGAAGGATGGTAATGCAAGAACCACTCTCTTCGTCTTTCACCTCAATCTTATGCCGGATGATATAAAAGTCTTTCGGGGCATTCTGCTCGGCGATACCCACTTCTTCAATCTTCTTAACGTAAGGATTGGCAGAACCGTCGAGGATAGGAAACTCCGGACCGTTCACCTGTATCAGACAGTTGTCTATGCCTAAGGCATAAAGTGCTGACATACCATGTTCCACAGTACTTACTCTTACATCACCTTTAGCGAGTACTGTACCACGTGTGGTTTCCGTTACATAATCAGCTACGGCATCTATCACGGGCTCATTCTCAAGATCTATTCGTTGAATCTTATATCCAGTATTCTCAGGAGCCGGGTTAAAGGTTACCGTGATACTCAATCCGGTATGCAATCCTTTACCGAAGAGTGAGAAACTGCCTTTTAATGTTTTTTGTTTCAGCGTCATCATATTATTTTATACTTGTGAGATAATAACCATGTGGGTTATTCACTCTGTGTGTTAGAAAGCTGTTCTTTTAAATTATCTATCTCTTTCTGTAACTGATCCAACTGCTTGTACATATCGGGTAGTTTCTTGAAGATGACAGAGGACTTAAAGAATCCTTTGGGATCCATGGCAGGAGTACCGATAAGTTGAACATTACCTTTTGTGCCACTGTTTAAACCACACTGAGCACCGAGGAATGTCTTGTCACCAACAGTGATATGGCCGGCAATACCTGCCTGTCCGCCAAACATACACCATTGTCCTACCTTCGTACTGCCCGCAATACCTACCTGTGCAGACATCACCGTATTCTCACCAACCTCACAGTTGTGAGCTACCTGAACGAGGTTGTCCAGCTTCACACCTCTGCGGATGATCGTACTACCCATCGTAGAACGGTCCACACAGGTGTTGGCACCGATCTCTACACAGTCTTCGATAACCACGTTTCCGATCTGTGGAATCTTCTCATAACCCTTTGCCTGCGGGGCAAATCCGAAACCGTCGGCTCCGATAACACTACCGGAGTGGATGGTTACCTGATTGCCCAAACGACAGTCGTGATAAATACTTACGTTAGGATATAACAGACACTCATTACCGATCTTCACACGGTCTTCTATCACTACATGAGGATAAATCTGAGTGTTGTCACCAATCTCCACATTCTCACCCACATAGGCAAAGGCTCCGATATAACAGTTTTCTCCGATCTTAGCACTCTCAGCAATGAATGCCAACGGGTCGATACCCTGCTTCTTCGGTTTCATGCTGTCGTACAACTGCAACAGACGTGCCACACTCTCGTAAGCATTCTTGACACGGATAAGCGTAGCCTTTACCGGTTTTTCCAAAACCACGTCAGCATTGAGTAAGACAATAGTGGATTCTGTATCGTAAATGTAATGGAGATACTTGGGATTTGACAAGAAGGAAATAGCTCCCGCTTTTCCTTGTTCTATCTTTGAGAAGGAATTAACGATGGCGTTTTCATCACCTTCTATAGTTCCCTGCACAAAAGCAGCTATTTGTTTCGCGGTAAATTCCATATATATATATTAATAAACGCTGCAAAGGTAATAATAAATCTTTATATTCGGTGATAGCAAAGGTAATTTTTGCTATTTTTATGGAATTGTAGAACGTTCTTGAGCAAATCCGATGATTCTGATATGTCTTTTATCGTTCCATCTCCGTAAAGAATATCGATATGATCCTCATGGATATTATACATGTCTTTATGAATCTCATTGACACTGACAAAATAAGATACATCTTCTTCATCGATGTCCAACTTCTCCATCAACTGTTTCTTGATCTCGGTGATACGTTCTTCGGGTACCGGTTCATCATAGATCTCTATCCTGAACAGGATTCTCTTGATGAGGTTAGAGGCTAATATGGAGAGAATCTTATCCTCATGATGCATCCATACCTTGATAGCACTCCAGATATCACTGTCGTCTAACAACTCATAATGCTGCAGTGCTTCAGGCGTTTGCATGAAATGTGCGGCATCCACATGCTGATAGAGGAAATAACGGAGGGCAGGGGTCGAGAAAACTTCCTTTCCCTGTTGTGCGAGATCATGAGCACGTTGCAGACAGTTCACCAAGAGTTTCTCATAGGCTACTGTCGTCTTATGCAGATACACCTGCCAGTACATCAGTCGGCGTGAGGTGAGATAATTCTCTAAAGAGTAAATACCTTTGGCGTTGACAACGAGTCGGTCGTCCACCACGTCAAGCAACTTGATGATTCTTGCCGATCCGATGCTTGCCTCCTGAACACCCGTGAAGAAGGAGTCTCTGCGCAGATAATCCAGACGGTCCATATCCAGTTGACTGCTGATCAGCTGATGCAGGAATTTCTTGTTGTATTCATCTTTGTAGATCATCAGAGCCAGGTTGAGAGCACCGTTCATCTCAGCGTTGATCTGTTCCATCATCATCATGGAGATCTCCTCGTGGGTGATGCCGTGTATCAAGGTGTTTTCCAAGACATGAGAGAAAGGGCCATGACCGATATCATGCATCAGGATGGCGGCACATACAGCCTCTGCCTCAGAGTCAAAAATAAAGATGCCCTTCTGCTGCAACGACAGGATCGCCTCACTCATCAGATGGAATGCTCCGATGGAATGCTGGAAGCGGGTGTGTTGTGCCGAAGGGTATACCACTGATGCAAGTCCCAACTGTTTGATACGTGTGAGACGTTGCATCAGAGGATGGTTGACGATATCCAACAACAGTCCGTGGGGTACTTTGATGAACCCAAAGACAGGATCGTTGATCATCTTACCGTCGTACATAGTCAAGAGCGTTAGAGTTCCGACAGTTTTTCTGCCATCTGTTCCTGAATCTTCTTAGCCTCACGGGCAGCAGCTTCAGCAAAGTCGGTATCCTGTCTGGCATAGATAATGCCTCGTGAGGAGTTGACGAGCAGTCCACAGTCGCTGTTCATGCCATATCTGCACACTTCATCGAGAGAACCACCCTGAGCACCGACACCGGGAACCAGCAGGAAATGATTCGGGACGATCTTACGGATATCCTCAAAGAGAGAACCTCTCGTGGCTCCCACCACATACATCATGTTCTCCTCGTTTCCCCATTCCTGGGATTTTTCCAAAACTGTCTCGAAGAGTCGTTTCCCATCCTTATCAGCTGTCAACTGGAAGTCAAGGCTTCCCTTATTGCTGGTGAGTGCCAGCAAGATTACCCATTTGCCTTCATACTGCAGGAAAGGAGTAACTGAATCAACCCCCATGTAAGGCGCAACGGTAAGGGCATCCACATCATACTCTTCAAAGAAAGTGCGGGCATACATCGTGGAGGTATTCCCGATATCGCCACGCTTGGCATCTGCAATAACCAGATGGTTGGGGTAGTGGGTTTTCAGATAACTCACTGTCTTCTCGAATGCCGACAGTCCTTTGATGCCGAAAGCCTCATAGAATGCGAGGTTTGGCTTGTAAGCCACACAGTAGGGCGCAGTGGCATCGATGATTGCCTTGTTGAAGTCAAAGATCGGATCATCGCCAGCCAACAGATGTTGTGGCATCTTCTTGATGTCGGTGTCCAATCCAACGCAGAGAAAAGTACGTTTCTCCCGTATCTGTCGTATCAGTTCTTTCCTGTCCATTTCAGTATCTGTTTAATGATAAAAAAGCTAATTGTAAAGGCTATGGCCCATACGATAATATACACAACAAAACTCCAGAAGCCTTTGGGTTTGAAAGCCTCCTGAGCCATTTCTGCGCTGATGACTGCTACGATAATGCAGACCCAGTCAACCCATGTTACTCCTAAGAATTTTTTCATAGCTCTGCTTCTTTCATTCGTTCAGCATTCTCAGCAACGGTTAAGGCATCTATCATATCCTGGATATTGCCACCGAGGAACCCCTGCAGGTCATGCGTGGTATATCCGATACGGTGATCGGTGACACGACCCTGTGGAAAGTTGTAGGTACGTATCTTTGCACTGCGGTCACCGGTAGACACCAGACTCTTCCTTCTACTGGCAATGTCATCCACATATTTCTGATGCTCCTTGTCATAAATAAAGGTATAGAGTCGGCTCAGTGCTCTTTCCTTATTCTTCGGTTGGTCGCGTGTCTCCGTACACTCTATCAGTATTTCCTCCGTCTCACCGGTATTCGGGTTCTTCCACATATAACGCAGACGAACACCTGATTCCACCTTGTTGACATTCTGTCCACCGGCCCCTGAAGAACGGAAGGTATCCCATTTGATCTCGCCCTCGTTGATGTTCACCTCAAACTTATCGGCCTCAGGCAGTACGGCAACGGTAGCAGCGGATGTCTGCATACGTCCGTTGCTCTCCGTCACGGGAACACGTTGCACACGGTGAACGCCCGATTCGTATTTCAGCGTGCCATACACATCAGCGCCGCTCACGGCAAAGTCAATCTCTTTATATCCACCTACAGCACCCTCATTGAAGTCGGTAACCGACAACTGCCATCCTTTGCTGTCGCAGAAACGCTTGTACATCTGGAAGAGATCACCGGCAAAGAGACAGGCTTCGTCGCCACCTGTTCCGGCACGTATCTCCATCTGCACATTCTTCGCGTCCTCGGGATCTTTCGGGATGAGCAGGATCTTTATCTCTTCTTCAATCTTTGGCTGCAACTCCTCGTTGACAGACAACTCTTCACGAGCCATCTCTTTCATCTCCGGATCTGTCTCGTTAGCTAAGATATCCTTAGCCTCTTTGATGGAGTTGAGACAGGCGATGTATCGCTTACGGGCATTCATGATGTCACCGAGATCTTTCCATTCTTTTGTCAACTTGACATAACGCTGTTGGTCGGCAATCACAGCCGGGTCGGTGATGAGGGTTGACACTTCCTCGAAACGAGCCTCTAATCCGTCGAGTTTCTGAAGTATAGTGTTGTTATCCATTTATTTTAATTTCTTGTATGATATGTATGATGAAAAGGCTGTGCAAAGCATGGCGATGCATAGAAGGACATTACTCCATAAGGTTAGGTCTTGGTGACATAAGGATTGATCTTGGTCCCAGTTGTGGCATGCCATGATTAGACCGAGTATCAATAGTATAATACTGCCAATACATATGAAAAGGGCGAAGCGTTTCATGATACTTGGTTGCTTTTAATAGTTAAACTCTCCGTACTCTGACCGGATCGTAAGACTTTTGGGGCCTTCCTCGATATGACCGACAACCTGGGCGTCGATATTGAATTGTCTGGCTATCTCTATCACCTTGTCTGCCTGATCCGGTGAGACATATATCTCCATGCGGTGACCGCAGTTGAACACCTTGTACATCTCTTTCCAGTCGGTATGACTCTGTTCCTGGATCATGCGGAAGAGCGGTGGAATGGGGAACATGTTATCTTTGATAACCTTGCAGTTGTCGTTCACGAAATGCAGCACCTTCGTCTGGGCTCCACCTGTGCAATGTACCATTCCATGGATCTCTGGGCGCATCTTGTCGAGCAGCACTTTGATAACCGGGGCATAGGTACGGGTAGGGGAGAGCACCAGCTGGCCAGCTGTAAGAGGTACCTCATTGATGACATCATCCAATCGGTAACCACCACTATATACCAGTTCATCGGGCACAGCATGGTCATAGCTCTCAGGATATTTCTCCGCGAGATATTTCGCAAAGACATCATGACGCGCAGAGGTAAGGCCGTTGCTGCCCATACCACCGTTATATTGTTTCTCGTAAGAAGCTTGTCCGAAAGAAGCCAGTCCCACGATGCAGTCACCCGGACGGATATTCGCATTGTCGATCACGTCTTTCCGTTTCATGCGGCATGTCACGGTAGAGTCAACGATGATTGTTCTCACCAGATCACCCACATCCGCTGTCTCCCCACCGGTGGCATAGATGCCGATACCCATGTCACGCATCTGCTGCAACAGCTCGTCAGTACCGTTGATAATGGCAGAGATCACCTCTCCGGGCACCAACAGTTTGTTTCTTCCGATGGTGCTCGACACTAAGATATTGTCGGTTGCTCCCACACAGAGAAGGTCATCGGTGTTCATGATCAATGCATCCTGTGCAATGCCTTTCCATACACTCAGGTCACCGGTCTCTTTCCAGTACATATAGGCAAGGCTGGATTTTGTGCCGGCTCCGTCGGCATGCATGATGTTACAATACTCAGGATCACCCCCGAGGATGTCGGGGATGATCTTGCAGAATGCGTGGGGGAAGATTCCTTTGTCGATATTCTTGATGGCATTGTGCACATCTTCCTTCGCAGCGCTCACGCCACGCATCATATAACGGTTACTGTTGTCCATAAATTAGTTCGGAATAATATCCTTCTAAAATAGTTAATGAATTATTAATTATTAACTGTCAATTATTAATTAAAATTTCACTTCCGGTGCTTTCTGTGCACTGGCATCAGCCTCGAACTTGTTCATCTTGTCGAACTTGAAGAAACCGGCAATGAGGTTCTGTGGGAATGAACGGATCAGGGTATTGTAGCTCTGAACGGCAGTGTTATACTTGTTGCGTGCCTCGTTGATACGGTTCTCCGTGCCTTCCAACTGCACCTGCAGATCCTTGAAGTTCTCATTGGCTTTCAGGTCGGGATAGTTCTCCTGAATGGCAATCAGCTTTCCGAGGGCTGATGACAGTTCTCCCTGTGCAGCCTGGAATTCCTGCAGTTTCTCGGGTGTGAGATTCTCTGGGTCAACGGTGATCTGTGTAGCTTTCGAACGGGCGTTCACCACCTCAGTGAGCGTCTGCTCCTCATGCTTGGCATAACCTTTCACTGTCTCTACAAGATTAGGTATCAGATCGGCACGACGCTGGTAAGCACTCTGTACATTGGCGAAAGCTGTAGTAGCCTTTTCCTGTTCAACAACCATGTTGTTATAGCAGCCTTTGAAGGCGAAACATACGACAACAATAACGATAACGATTCCAATGATTGTCTTTAATAAACCTTTCATAAACTTATAGTTTTAATGATTAATAATATCTTGTTGTTAAAAGCATACTTCCCGTTTACCAGCCACCACCGGCTCCACCGCCGCCGAAGCTGCCACCACCATAGCCGCCGCCGAAGCCGCCTCCTCCGAAACCACCTCCGAAGCCACCGCCACGACCGGTCGGCCAACCGGAGCCCCAATAGGTGTTACCCATACCAGTACGATCTCTTCCAAAACCAGTATAACCAGTGCCACCATTGTTTCTGATTTCCAACCAGTTATACTTTTTGTTCAAACCGCTGTAGAAGAACAGCCAGATGATCAGCATCAGAAAGGAGAACGACTCTTCACCCATACTGGCATCATCACCCTCACGGACGGTGGAAGGCATGTCTTTTCCTTCCAGCAGACTCGAGAGGCCGCTGATAAACTTCAGCATGGCCTGGTCAGGATCTTCCGCTTTCAGGGAAGGGGTGAGATAGGCACGCGCCAACTGACTACATTCCGCATCGGTCAGGTCGGCCTCCAGTCCTGTGCCCGGAGCTATGAAGTACTTATGATCCAGATAGGACACCACAACGACCAATCCGCGGTTTCTCTCCTTGGTTCCGACACCCACCTTATTACCCACATCCTGAGCCATACGGAAAGCATCGGCATTGTATATCCTGTTGACAATGATGATAGCCGATTCCACCTCTAAGTTGGTATCCAACTGTCGGAGCATGAGATTCAGAGAGTCGGTGGTTGCCTGACTGATCACCCCGTCGGGATTAGAGACATACTGACTGCCGTCGGTAAGATGGGGAAGAGGGATATTGTCAGCGCTCCACACCTCAGTGGAGGTGGGGGGAGTCACCGTGGTAACCGGTTCTTCCATGGCCCATTTATAGTCGCATGAGATGATACAGCAGGCGATAAATGCCCAGAAGAGCCAGCCAAACCATCGTTTATAGAATTTGAAACGTGGGGTGCCTTCAGTATTTCCTTTGATTCCGTGGAGAATCCTGCTCTCACCATAGAATGCCCAGATGCCGAAGATGACAGCCACCACAGCTACCAACATACCGAAAACTGCCCAATACGATAAGTCACTCCCTGCCACGCCGGCTATCAGTCCCGGTGTGAAGAGGGCACCCAACAATATCAGAAATGCCAATAAGTATAATTTGGTCTGGTTCATTCTCAATGATTTTGGATCAACTATTTTGAGTAATCCTTACGGGGATCACTCTTCACTATTCCAGATATCCCAACTCACATATGCCTGCAACAACAGCATCTCCAGTCCGTTTTTCACGGTAGCTCCATATTTCTTGCCGTTGCGCATGAACATCGTCTCGTCAGGGTTATAGATTAGGTCATAGAGGATCGTCCTGCGGTCCATCGCCTCGTAGGGCAGTTGGGGACACTCATCGAAATGGGGGTACATCCCGCAGGGTGTGCAGTTCACGATCACATTGTAATTCTTGATAATCTCCGGGGTGATACGCTGATACTGTATCGTGCCGGGGCGCTCATAGCGGCTTACTAACAACGTGGTGAGTCCCAATGCTTTCAGACTGTACTTGATGGCTTTTGCGGCGCCTCCGGTACCCAGGATGAGTGCTCCTTTATGATCACTGTCGAGCATAGGCTCGATGCTCTTCGTAAAGGCGATGGCATCACTGTTATACCCTTTCAGATGGTACGTGTTGTTCCTGTGTTCCACCTTCACCACGTTCACTGCTCCGATGTTCCGGGCTTCGGGGGCGATGGAATCCAGAAAACTCATGATTTTCTGCTTGTAAGGGATCGTCACGTTGAACCCTTGCAGGTCGGGATTGGAGGCGAGCACCTCCAACAGATCATCGATGTTGCTGAGTTCGAAGTTGATGTATTCAGCATCGATATTCTCATTCTGGAATTTCTCGTTGAAGAAACCCTTTGAAAATGAATGTCCTAATGGATAACCTATTAAGCCGTATTTTTTCATATGTCCAGAAATTATGAAGTTATTTAGTGGCTATATACATCGTGCAGATACCAAACGTCAGTCGTTTGAACTGCGGGTCTTTGAAACCAACCTTCTTGAAGATGGTCATCATCTCTTCTCCCTGTGGGAAGGCTTCGATAGAGGCAGTAAGATAACGGTATGCCTTGTTGTCTTTCGAGAGAAGCTTACCGTAGAGTGGAAGCAGGGTGTGCGAATAAAGCCAGAACAACTGTCTCATGGGGAAACGTACCGGCTGACTCAGTTCGAGGATTACCAGATGCCCGCCTTCCTTCATCACCCGCAGCATCTCCGACAGTCCTTTCTCCAGATCCTGGAAGTTACGGATGCCGAAGGCGGCGATGATGGCATCATAGGTATTGTCGCCGAACGACAGTTGCATGCAGTCTTCCTTCCTGAAGGAGATGATGTCCTGCAGTTGGGCTGCCGCCACTTTCTGTCTGCCGATCTCCATCATACCCTCTGAGATGTCTGCACCCACTACCTTTTGCGGCTGCAGCATCCTGGCGGCAAGGATGGCGAAATCCCCCGTTCCGGTGGCCACGTCGAGTACCGACAGGGGGTGGTGGGGTGCCAACTGTCTGATGGCTTTCTTCCTCCATCCCTTGTCGATGTTCCACGACAACCTGTGGTTCAGGGTGTCGTAGGCATCAGCGATGTTGTCGAACATCTGCTCCACCTGCTTACCCTTCTCCGTGGTATGGTCGTAGGGGGTTATCCGCTCTTGCTTATACATTGTATTATTTGTTTTTAAAAGCGCTCAACCAACTGCTCACGTTCTTTTCTATTCTCTCGGCGATGTCGCCTTCTTCCGTGGCTCTGTCGAAACGCTCACCCACGATATGCTCGTACAACTCGATATAACGCTCGGAAACACTCTCGGCATACTCGTCGGTAATCTCCGGCATCACCTGTCCGGGCTCGTTCATGAAGTTGTGCTCAATCAACCACTGGCGCACAAACTCCTTACTCAACTGTCGCTGGGGCTCTCCTTTCTCGAATTTCTCCTCGTAGCCATCGGCGTAGAAATAACGGCTGCTGTCGGGCGTATGGATCTCATCGATCAGATAGACCTTTCCGTCGCGCTTGCCGAACTCGTATTTCGTATCCACGAGGATCAGTCCTTGCTTGGCAGCGATCTCCTGACCGCGGGCAAAGATCTTACGGGTGTATTCTTCCATCACCTCATAGTCTTCCTTGCTGACGATACCCTGTGCGATGATCTCCTCTTTCGAGATATTCATGTCATGACCTTCATCGGCTTTGGTGGTGGGGGTGATGATAGGCTCCGGGAAGCGCTCGTTCTCACGCATGCCGTCAGGCAGTTTTACGCCACACAACTCGCGGCATCCTTTCTTATACTCTCTCCACGCACTGCCGGTGAGAATAGAACGGATGATCATCTCCACACGGAAACCCTCACATTTCAGTCCGATCGTCACCATGGGGTCAGGGGTAGCCAGTTTCCAGTTCGGACAGATATCCGTCGTGGTATCCAGAAACTTCGCTGCTATCTGATTCAACACCTGTCCTTTGTAAGGGATACCCTTGGGCAACACCACGTCGAAGGCAGAGATACGGTCGGTGGCCACCATCACGAGCAGGTCGTCGTTGATGTCATATACATCGCGCACCTTACCATGATACACACTCTTCTGTCCCTCAAACTTAAAATCTGTTTTCGTTAATGCTTTCATTTTATATGTCAATGTTTTAATAACTCTCTATCAAATAACTTGTTTACTCGTCTACTTGTCAGCTTGTCAACTCACCCCATATTTCTTCGTAATCTCCGGATGTAGCCGGTCGTATTCCTCATAGGCATCCACGATACGTGACACGAGCTTGTTCCTGACGATGTCTTTCTTGTTGAACTCCACGAAGGCGATACCCTCGATATCCTTCAGGATATGCATCGCCACACGGAGTCCGCTCTTCACATCCCGTGGCAGGTCCACCTGTGTCATGTCACCGGTGATGATCATCTTCGTGTTCCAACCCATGCGGGTGAGAAACATCTTGATCTGGGCCGCTGTGGTGTTCTGTGCCTCGTCGAGGATCACCACCGCATCACTCAGCGTACGGCCACGCATGAATGCCAAAGGCGCTATCTGAATGATGTGTTTCTCCATCAGGTCCTGCAACTTTACCGTAGGCATCATATCCTCCAGGGCATCGTAGAGGGGCTGCAGGTAAGGGTCTATCTTGTCTTTCATGTCACCGGGCAGAAATCCCAACTTCTCGCCGGCTTCCACGGCCGGGCGACTCAGGATGATCTTCCTGGCACGTTTCTCTTTCAGATATTTCACTGCTAAGGCGATGCTCAGGTAGGTCTTACCGGTACCGGCAGGTCCCACAGCGAAGATCATGTCGTTCTCTTCAAACATATCGATGAGCCGCTGCTGGTTAGCACCTCTGCTCTTGATGGGCTTGCCTGAGATGTTGTACACCACCACATCCTTTACGGCATCGTTCTCCGTGGGGTTACCCTTGATGATGTCCAGGATGTCCTGCTCGGTGATGTTATTGTATTTCAACACATGAAGACGCATCTGTTCCACCTGTTTCTCAAAGGATTCCAACATCTGCTCATCACCGATGACACGCAGGACATTATCGCGTGCCACAATACGTAACTTCGGATACAGGGCCTTGATCATCTGCAGATGGGCATTGCCGACACCATAGAACACCACCGGATCGATATCCTCTAAAATAATATGTCTCTCTAACACAAATAGAAAATTTTCTGCAAAAATACAAAAACCTTTCGACATTCCCATATTTTTTAATACCTTTGTGCCGTAATTAGAGAAAAATTTTTCGATGAAAATATCCAAAAACAGATATCTGGCTGGCTTTGCAGCCATTGTATTTCTTCTATTCTTGATACGACTGATCTTCCCGTCGGTCACCAAGAGTAGGGGAGAAAGCATGCAGGAAGACACACAGGTGGAGATCCTCGCTCAACAGCAGGAGCAGCCAAAGACAGAAAAGAGTAAGTCGAAAAAGGAAAAACAGATAGTTCCTGAGAAGCAGGAGCAAACCTCTCAAAAGCAGGAGCAAGTATCTGAGGATACAAAACAAGATTCCTTGGAAGAGCAGGTGGCTCCCACGAAGAAGACGGGGTTTGACAAGAACCGTCCGTCACGTTTCTTCAATAGCGACGGAACAGTGGCGAAACATCGTATCTGGAGCGTGGCACGTTATGCCGATGCTTTCCCCGACAGTCAACAGGTGCAGATCGTGGCAGCCAACCGCTGGGGCGTGGAGCCTGTCATCAACCGCTCAGATGCCGAACAGCGTAAGAACGAACTGGTGTATGTGCAGTCGTCACCTTATTACCATATCGACAAGATGTACCGCAGCATCCCGTATCTCGTGCCCCGTGCAGCCGTTCTCCTCAACGATATCGGACGGGCTTACTATGACAGTCTGCAGATCAAGGGCATTCCTCTTCATCAGTTTATCATCACCAGTGTGCTCCGCACGAAGGAGGATGTCAACAAACTGCGTCATTACAACGGTAATGCCACAGAGAACTCTTGTCATCTCTACGGCACGACCTTCGATATCTCTTACAACAGGTATCTCACCGTGCAGACAGCGGATGAACCGCGGCGTGCTGTGCGCAACGACTCCCTGAAGTGGGTGCTCTGTGAGGTGCTCAATGATTTCCGTAAGAATGGCCGTTGTTACATCAAATACGAAGTGAAGCAAGGATGTTTCCATATTACCGTGCGGTAATTGTTGAAAGATGTTAAATTTTAAGTAACCCTTCTCTTTTTCGTCGGAATGTATTAATTTTGCACGGCAATTAAGGAACGCCGATATGGCTCAGTTGGTAGAGCAACGCATTCGTAATGCGTAGGTCCCGGGTTCGAGTCCCGGTATCGGCTCCTGAAATCCCCACATTTATTCGTACGGAAATCATTAGGAAAGGATTGGTGATAAGTATGTTATGCGGTAATAGCTCAGTTGGTAGAGCATTGGCTTCCCAAGCCGAGGGTCGCGGGTTCGAGTCCCGTTTACCGCTCCAACATCAAAAGTAGCTGCCTGACAGCTGCTTTTTTTTGGCAATAACATAGCAGATGGCACATGTATGTAGTTAATAACCGCAACGCGGTTACCGCTCAATAGCCGTGGGTCGTAAGACCTACGGACAAGGTGTTGTAACCATCATCCAACCCTGGAGGGGTTGCCCATCATTATTTATGGGGCACGCCTTCAGCGTGCATATTCGTTGTCGCTACATTCTCCGCAGGTCGTGACCTGCGGCTACTGAGCGTTGACGCTTTCAGCGTCATGTGCCAACTGCAATATCATTACCTTTTTTTGTTATAAAAGCATTGAGGAATTAAGTTACCCAACAGGCATTCAACCTATGGCAGGGTTAAGGTAAAATCCATTCAACTTTTTCTAGGGTAGTACAGTCCTCTTTCCCGGACCCTCTGGGGGGCCACTATCTTAGAATTTTGCGTTTTGAAGGTTAGTCATTTCGTTCAATTAGTCGGTTGTATCAGCGTCTTTGAGGTCATTGGAGGTCATTTCACCATTCACTATTCACACCTGAAAACGCTTGTTTGAACCATTACAATAAAGCTTTTTATTATGATGAAACATGATGAAATTAGGGATGGGAATTGTGGGATTCCATAAAAATGTGTATTTTTGCATGAGTGTTATCAGAAGAATGATGAGATGAGAGACCTGAAACATAAAGCCACGATGTCGATACTGCTCATGGTGAGCATGGGCCATCTGCTGAACGATATGTTCCAGTCGGTGATACCCTCCATCTACCCGATGATCAAGGAATCGTTGGGACTGAGTTTTATGCAGATAGGCGCTATCACACTGACCAACCAGATCACATCGTCGTTGCTACAACCACTGGTGGGCTATTTCTCTGACAAGTATCCACGTCCTTATGCACTTGTCATCGGTATGTGTTTCACGCTCACGGGTCTTATGCTGTTGTCTCTGGCAAACAGTTTCTCACTAGTATTGTTGTCGGTGGCATTGGTGGGTGTAGGCTCTTCGGTGCTTCATCCTGAGTCATCGAAGATTGCACGGATGGCATCCGGCGGTGCTAAAGGCATGGCACAGAGCATCTTCCAGATAGGTGGGAATATCGGTCGTGCCATCGGACCGGTCGCCGTTGCTTTGGTGGTGGTGCCTCATGGCCAGGGCAGCATTCGTTGGTTTGCGTTGTTGGCGGTGGCGGCCATATGGGTATTGGCGAAGATCGGTCGTTGGTATAAGAGACAATTGGAGGTTTATGGACGTAGTAAGTCGAAATTTGACGTCGAGAATGTCAGTCATCTTACCAAGCGACAGATTGTCGTGGCATTGATAGTGCTCCTCGTGCTGATGTTCTCGAAGGATTTCTACACGGCCAACATACAGAGTTACCTGACATTCTATATGATAGACAAGTTCGGCATGTCGGTGGCATCCTCGCAGTATGTGTTGTTTGCTTTCCTGGTGTCTACCGCCATCGGACTGCTGATCGGTGGGGAGGTAGGCGACCGTTATGGGCGCAAATATGTCATCTGGTTCAGTATCCTCGGTTCGTCGCCTTTTGCGCTGCTCCTCCCTTACTGTAACCAGACATGGACGATCATACTGGCGATCATCGTTGGATTGGTGATGTCGTCGGCGATGTCTGCCATCCTGGTCTATGGAACAGAACTGCTGCCTGGTAATGTGGGGATGATCTCAGGGGCTTTCTTCGGTCTGTCCTTCGGATTAGGTGGTATCGGATCGGCACTCTTCGGTTGGATTGCCGACCTGACAAGTATTCAGCAGGTATTTCAGTTGACGGCCTTCCTGCCCCTGTTGGGTATCGCTGCTTATTTCCTGCCGAATATAAGGGAAAATCAGTAAACAAGTTATTGTTTATTGTTAATTGTTAATTGTTAATTGTTTATTGTCTCTAAACTCTAAACCCTAAACCCTAAACAAATACCCCTCAAGATACTTGCCGGTGATACTCTCCTTGCATTTGACGATCTCCTCGGGCGTGCCCTGACACACGATGAAACCGCCTTTATTACCACCTTCAGGTCCCAAATCGATGATGTGGTCAGCACATTTGATGACGTCCATATTATGCTCAATCACAATGATGGAATGCCCGCGTGAGATCAGTGCGTCGAAAGCGCGCATCAACCGTCGGATATCGTGGAAATGGAGACCGGTGGTCGGCTCATCAAAGATGAAGAGGGTAGGGTCTGTGTATTCCTGTCCGATAAAGTAAGCGAGCTTCACACGCTGGTTCTCACCACCGGAGAGGGTAGAGGAACTCTGCCCTAACTTAATATAGCCCAGTCCGACATCCTCAAGGGGTTGCAAACGACTGACTATCAGGTCCTCATGATATTCCTTGAAGAAGATGATGGCTTCAGAGACGGTCATCTCGAGAACATCATAGATATTCTTCCCATGGAAGTTGACATCGAGAATATCACGTTTGAATCGTTTGCCGTGGCAGGACTCACATTCCAGTTCGAGATCGGCCATAAACTGCATCTCAACGGTAATGACTCCTGCTCCGTTGCACTCCTCACATCGTCCGCCGTCGGCATTGAAAGAGAAATACTGGGAGGTGAAGCCCATCTGTTTTGACAACGGCTGATCAGCAAAGAGCTGACGGATAGCATCATAGGCCTTCACGTAAGTGGCTGGATTTGAGCGTGTACTCTTGCCGATGGGGTTCTGGTCAACCATCTCCACATGCTTGATAGCCTCCCAGTCGCCTGATAGTCCTATATAGTCGCCGGGTTGTTCGGCCACCTCGTTGAGATGACGTTTGAGGGCAGGGTAGAGGATGCCTTTGACGAGGGATGACTTTCCGCTGCCCGACACACCGGTGATGACGGTAAAGACATTCAGAGGGAATGCCACGTCGATGCCCTTGAGATTGTTCATACGGCAACCCTTGAGCAGAATCGACCGATTCCACGGACGGCGACTCTTCGGTATGTCGATCTGTTCCTGATGTAACAGGTATTTGAGCGTGTAACTCCTGCTGGTGTCGATAGGGGGCTGCAGCCTGGACACCTCACCGCTGAAGACGATCTCACCACCGAGACGACCTGCATCCGGACCGATGTCTATGAGGTAATCGGCAGCACGCATGATCTCCTCGTCGTGTTCTACTACGATGACCGTATTACCGATCTCTTGCAATTGTCGCAGCACCTTGATGAGTCGGCCGGTATCACGACTGTGGAGTCCGATGCTAGGTTCATCGAGAATATATAACGAACCTATCAGGCTCGACCCTAATGAGGTGGTGAGGTTGATTCGTTGACTCTCGCCACCCGAAAGCGTGTTCGACTGACGGTTGAGTGTAAGATAACCAAGTCCCACATTTACAAGGAATTGCAGACGGTTGTTTATCTCAGCAAGGATACGTTTGGCAATACGCGCATCGTGGTCATCCAACTGTAGTTGCTGGAACCATTCGTAGAGCATCTGCACGGACATCTCCACGAGGTTGGTGATC
>JAEEGL013352612.1_pt1 | contig 23605 bp, 24 predicted proteins | sample 9134231 | NCBI WGS metagenome assembly JAEEGL01 (sample SAMN16246548, study PRJNA631951) | gut metagenome | biome: gut microbiome; feature: rumen; material: fiber-attached | host: Bos | place: Iran: Karaj | collected 2018-10 | reverse complement strand
TGAAGCGCACCTTTTAACCGAAGAGAAGAACTGTAATACAGATCGCCCGCGCCAAAGAGGGCGATCTTCTTTTTGCCTTTGGAGATCAGGAAGGAAACCGTCTCGTAGGCGGCGGCCTCATCATCGATGGAGACGACCGGGATGCGGCGGCTTTTGACCGGCTCGCAGGCGCAGACCACCGGCGCTTCCTGACTGAGTTTCAGCAGCTCCGCTTCGGGTACGTCGAGACTGGTGATAATGCAGCCATCGACCTCGTGCGTCTGCAGCATGCGGGCATAGTCCCGGAAGGTTTCGGCATTGCCGCGGGTCACACTGACAAGGACAGAGTAGTGATCCTCTCTTGCACGGTCTTCGATACCGCGCATCACACGGGAGAAAAACTGGTTCGAAAGGGTATGCAGGATGACAAGGATACGCTTCGTCTTCATGAGCCTCAGCGTGCGTCCGAGATAGTTGGGCTGATAATGCAGGGCCGAAATTGCGTTAAGGACACGTTCCCGGGTTTCCTTACGGACCGAATCCGGGGATGAGATGACACGGGAGACCGTAGCGACCGACACGTTGGCTAGGTCGGCTACTTCCTTCATTGTTGCCATAATTGCCTCCGAAGTAAGTTACAGGTACTTTTCATTATATCGAGTGAATTTTCAAAAGGCAAGAGAGGAAGACGCGGAGGGCGCCCATCCTTGACAAGCGCACAGGAGAAAGCTACAATTGACCCTATATAATGTCGGTTTTTGTACATTGTTTTGCAATGCATCAAAGCCGGGAAAGAGGTATGGAACATGAGTTATACGCTGGAGTGCTGCATCGACAGCACGGAGTCTGCGATCGCGGCCGAAAGAGGCGGTGCCAACCGTCTGGAAATGTGCGGGAACCTGATCATCGGTGGAACAAGCCCATCGCTCGCTTTGTTCCATGAAGTCCGCCGCAACACGAACATCACGATCAACGTCCTTCTGAGACCTCGTTTCGGAGACTTCCTCTACACGGATCACGAGATGGCGATCCTGCGCGAGGAAGTGATCATGTTCCGCGAGGCGGGTGCAGATGGTGTTGTCATCGGCTGTCTGGACGAAAACGGTCATCTTGACGTTCCGAAGATGGAGATGCTCCTGAAGGAGCGCGGCAACATGAAAGTGACGCTTCACCGTGCGTTTGACGTGTCTGCCGATCCGTTTGAGACGCTCGAGATCTGCAAAGACCTGGGCATCAACACGATCCTGACCTCGGGACAGAAGAACAATGTTCTTGCCGGCGCGGATCTGGTGGCGCAGCTGGTGGAGAAGGCCGACGGAAAGGTCGATATCATGGCAGGCGCCGGCGTCAACGCTGCGGTCATTGCGAAAATGCTCGAGACGATCCCGCTCAAGAGCTTCCACATGTCCGGCAAGGTCACACTGGATTCGGGCATGAAATTCCGCAAGGAAGGCGTCAACATGGGCCTTGAGAGTCTGTCCGAGTTTGATATCTGGCAGACGAAGGAAGAGAACGTCCGCGAAGCACGAAAAGTCCTTGAAGAAGGCAGAAAACGCTGGGAAACCGCATAACCTTATGAAGGAGCAGGAATAGCTTTTATTCCGCATTCGAACAAAATGGAAGACTCACGTCTGCGCTACGCAGTGGAAAAATGGGCAGCCCGCCGTGAAAAGCTGGGCCCCTACGGTTACTATATCAACAGCAAGCTTACGTCCTATCCGGCTCCGATCAGGGAGTGGATGACCTACCTGGCAGCAACCCTGCCGTCAGCGGATCTTCCGAACTACCCGCTTTCGGTCTGGATCCCGTATATTGAGCATGCCCTGAAGGTCAGGGAAGAGTTTCCGTGGTGCAAAGAGCTCCCGGAAGACATGTTTGTGGATTATGTTTTTTATCCCCGCATCAACACGGAGGATATCGAATGTCCTCTCGAGGTGTTCTACAATGAACTGAAGCCGAGAATCGAGGGGAAAACGCTCGAGCAGGCTGTGCTCGAGGTCAACTACTGGTGCCAGGAGCACGCGACCTACCAGATGGCCGATGACCGTACCAAATCGGCCATGACGGTGTACCGCAGCTGCGGCGGACGGTGCGGAGAAGAGTCGACCTTCACGGTCGCGGCGCTTCGCAGTGTCGGCATTCCTGCCAGACAGGTCTACGCTCCCTGGTGGTCTCACTGCGATGACAACCATGCCTGGGTCGAAGTCTATATCAACGGCAAGTGGCACTTTACCGGGGCCTGTGAGCCGGCGCCGCGATATGACGTTGGCTGGTTTACGAACGCTTCTTCCCGTGCGATGGCCGTTCATGCGAGAACCTTTACCGGAGCCCAGTCCAGAGAGGATCTGGTGCGTCTCTACGGTGAGAGAGCCGATCGCTTCCATGTTGAAGGCGGAGTCACCTATGAGCTGGTGACCGATCATTACGCGCTCACGAGTCAGCTGAGCGTACAGGTTCTGGATCAGGATGAACTACCGGCCAAGGGAATCACGGTTCGTTTTGAAGTGCTGAACATGGCCGAGATGATGCCGGTGGCAACGCTGACGACCGATGAGAAGGGCGAAGTCTCGCTTATGCTCGGACGCGGCCAGATCCGCATCCACGCCTATAACGAGGACGGTTCGCAGATGGCCGAGGTGGATTATCTGGTCAGCGAAGAGGCAGATCAGAGAACCGTAGTCCGTCTTGCTGATCCGGCTAAGGAAACCTTCGGTGAGTGGGAAGCGTTTGATTTCTACGCTCCGATCGATCATCCGGTGAATCCCGGAATTCTAAGTGACGAAGAGAAAAAACAGCGCTCTGAGCGGATGGAGAATGGCAATGCCCTCCGTCTGGCACGGATCGATTCGTTCTACGATGCCGAGCGTGCCGATGCGTTCTCCGAGGAAATGAAGGAACGGCTGCATGCGGCGAGAGGCAATTTTGATACGATCGCTTCGTTCCTGGAATACAGTACGGAAGAAGAGAAGCCGTATCGCGAAGCCTTGCTGTCTTCGCTGACTGCGAAAGATATGACCGACGTGCGCCGTGACGTTTTGGAGGAGCATCTGATCTGTGCGCTTCCTTACGCAGAGAAATATCCGCGCGAGATCTTCGTTCCTTATGTTCTTTGCCCCCGCATCGATGATGAAGGGCTTCGCGGCTACCGCGTGGCGCTGATGAACTACTTTGACAAGAATGAGCAGCTCCAGTTCCAGAAGGATCCTCGTACGATCGTTAATTTCATCGAGAGCGGACTGAAAACCAATACCGAGCTGGAATATCCGGATCTGTTATACATGCCGGCCGGCTCTCTGTTCAGCTGCCTGACCAACTATCGCAGCCGCCGCATCATGTTTGTCGCGATCTGCCGCACCTTCGGCATTCCCGCGAGACTGAATCCGGTAACAAGAGAAGCGGAGTTCTACCGCGACGGAAAGTTTATCCCGGCGGTTGATCTGGAGAAAGCGAATGTTCGTCTGATTCTGAAGGGCGAAGATCCGAAGGAGTGGATCGACCGACAGACGCTGACGGTACAGAAGCTCGTTAATGGGGTCTACAAGCGGATGAATCTGCCTGAGATCTCTGAAGACGGCGTTTTCGAGGTGGATCTGACACCCGGCCAGTACCGCGTTTTGACGGTTCGCCGCCTGCCGAACGGTCACATGTATGCCTATGTGTACCGCTTCAAGGCACACGGCGCGCTGCTGGGCAAGGAGACGATCGAGCTTCAGCTTAATAAGCGCAGTGTGGATCTGAGCGAGATCCTCTCGCACAACGAGATCCATGATTTCAAGCTCAAAGATGCAGACGGGCAGGAAGTCAAAGCTTCCGAGCAGCTCGTGAAACCCTGCAGCATCCTGATCTGGATCGAGGAAGGCAAGGAGCCGACGGAGCATATTTTAAATGAAATGCTCTCGCAGGCGGAGGACTTCCGCCATCTGGAGGGAGATATCTTCTTTATCCTTCACGATGAAGAGGCGAAGCAGCAGGTCACGCTGAAGAAGGCACTCGAAGCCTTCCCGAACGTGAAGATCCTTTACGACGATTTCAAAGACAATGTCAACACGCTTGGCAGGCGGATGTATGTTGACTGCGACAAGCTGCCCCTGGTCATTCTGCTTCACGACGGATTGACCGGTGTGTACGCGAGCAGTGGATATAATGTGGGTCTGGGGGACATCCTCGTCAAATTAGTAAAGGCGTTAACAAAATGAAATGGATTTCACTGACCGAAGAGATGCGCCGGGCTGATGCCTACGCATCGGAAGAAATGAAGGTCCCAAGCCTCCTTTTGATGGAGGCGGCCGCGAGAAGTGTGGCTTTGCGTCTGTGCGAGCTTGTCGATCGCGAAAATGACGATATTCTGTTTCTTTGCGGTGTCGGAAACAACGGGGGCGACGGGTTTGCCTGCGCCCGCATGATGAAACACCTCGGCTATTCCGTGCGTGTTTTCTACACCGGTTCGGTCAGCAGTCTGAAGGGGGATGCCAAAACCAACTATGAGGCGCTGAGCGGATACGGGGTTTCCGTCCTGACCATGGATCAGGGCTCGGCATTCAACCATCTCGCTGAGACAACCGAGTGGGTCGTCGACGCGATGTTCGGCACGGGGATCGACCGCAATGTGACCGGATTCCTGGCACAGATCGTCACCAGCATCAATGAGCTGCATGATGACGGCCGCTGCAAGGTCATTTCGGTGGACATTCCCTCAGGCATCCACGGTGATACCGGTAAAGTTATGGGCTGCGCGGTGAAAGCGGATGAAACGATCACGTTCTGCCGTCTCAAGCCCGGTCTGATCCTGTATCCCGGCTGCGATCATGCCGGCAAGGTCACGATCGCGGACATCGGCATCCCGGAGCACATTCCGCCGCTCTTGGAGGCACATTATTTCCAGCTTGACAAAGAGGATCTCGTGACCCTGATCCCTCCGCGTCAGAGCCGGTCTCACAAGGGACTGTACGGACATCTGCTCGTTGTGGCGGGAAGCCGCTACATGACGGGCGCGGCCTGTTTCTCATCTGGGGCCGCATACAAGGCCGGTGCCGGCTTGGTCGAGTGCGCGATCCCGGAGCAGGCCTCGACGGTGGTGATGACCAACGTTCCCGAGTGCATAACCTATCCGTACTCCGATGAAGCGGACGACTTCAGCTGGGTCAAGGAGCGTGTCAAAGCTTCTTCGACCGTGCTGGCAGGCCCGGGCTTAAGCCAGCAGCCTTATGTGCGCAAGCTCCTGAAAACGCTGTTTACGGCTGTGCCGAAAACCAAAACACTGGTGCTTGACGCGGATGCGCTGAACTGGATCTCGAGTGATGAGGACCTGAAGGCGCAGATCGTCAAACGCGGACGCAACACGATCCTGACTCCGCATATCGGGGAAGCCTCGAGACTGATGGGGAAACCGATCCGTGAGATCATGCAGGATCCGATCGAAGCGGTGCGTGCACTGGCCGATGAGTTCAACTGCATCGTTGCGCTGAAGGATGCGCTGACGCTGGTAGCGGAGCCTCGCGGCAACATCTTCTTCAATTCGACCGGCAACAACGGAATGTCTACCGCCGGAAGCGGTGACGTTCTGGCCGGTTTGATCGCCGGACTGTCCGGGCAGGGGATGGGCGCGTTCGAGGCGGCATGTGTCGGTGTTTATCTCCATGGACTGGCCGGAGACGCGGCAGCAGAGAAGTACGGTCATTACAGCATGACCGCGGGTGACATTCTCAAGTCGATCCAGATCGAGAAGCTGATGGAGGCCTGACGTGGCAGCACAGATTGGAAACGACTGGCAGGCGCTGCTGGAGCCGGAGTTTTCGCAGGAGTATTATCAGAACCTGAGAAAGTTTCTGGCGGAAGAGTATAAGACGCGTGTCATTTACCCGGATATGTACCATATTTTCGCGACGCTTCAGGCAACGCCGTATGATAAGGTGAAAGTCGTCATTCTCGGGCAGGATCCGTATCATGGACCGAATCAGGCACACGGTTTCAGCTTTTCGGTTCCGGAAGGGGTCGACATTCCGCCGTCCCTGATGAACATCTACAAAGAGCTAAACACGGATCTGGGCTGCACGATCCCCAAATCCGGGTGCCTTACCAAGTGGGCGGATCAGGGCGTGCTGTTGCTCAATGCGGTACTGACGGTGCGGGCCGGTCAGGCTGCCTCACACCGCGGTATGGGGTGGGAGCAGTTTACGGACCGTATCATTGAGCTGTTGAATGAGCGGGAAAAGCCGATGGTGTTCATGCTCTGGGGACGGTACGCGAAAAACAAGCAGAGCCTTATCACCAATCCGAGACACCTGGTGCTGACGGCGGCTCATCCGAGTCCGCTCTCGGCCTACAACGGTTTTTTCGGCTGTCGGCATTTTTCCAAGGCGAATGCGTTCCTGACCATGACCGGACAGGAGCCGATCGATTGGCAGATCGACTAGCACAACACAGCACGATTGTTTTTAAATAATTACCAACATAGTGCTTCAAAACCGCATAAATAAAGGAAAAATGGATCTTAAAAGATCCATTTTTCTGTTGATTATTCTCTCAAAGTGGTGTATAGTAATCACGTGATTCTAAGGGAGCAAATGATTAGAATCAAAGGAGTGAGAAAGATGGATTCATATTATCGGGTAGCCGCTTTTCTTGACCGGGCGGCGCTGATACATAATATACGGTTGATACAAAACAGACTTGCCGGCAGAGCGCGGATGATGGCGGTCGTCAAATCCAACGCCTACGGGCACGGGATCCGCGAGGTCGTGCCGGTGCTGATCGAAAACGGAGTCGATGCGTTCGCGGTGGCCTCCATGAGCGAGGCGATCGAGCTTCGGCAATTCCTTCTCACGCTGGGTGAGAAACCGGATGATTCGATGATCCTGATCCTCGGATACACTGATGCCTCGGAATACGAAAGCGGAATTCGAAACCGGATCGATATGACGGTCTATTCGCTTGCGCAGGCTGAAGCCCTTGAGAAGACCGCGGCGTCTCTTGGGGAGACCGCTCTGATCCAGCTCAAACTCGAGACGGGCATGAACCGCATCGGGTTTCCTCTGACCGAGGAATCCCTTCACGCGATCAAGACGATCAGTCTAATGAAGCACCTCACGATCCACGGTGCCTTCACCCATTACGCACGTGCGGATGAGACGAATCGGGAATCCGCCTACGAGCAGAAAGAGCGGTATGACGCGTTTCTCGAAAAGCTCGAAGCGGAAGGGATTCATCCCGCCTATCGGCATACCGCCAACAGTGCAGCCATTATGGAAATGCCGGATACGTATTCCGCACCGCTTCCTCATGGTGAAAAATGGATCGCGCGCGCCGGGATCATGCTCTACGGCCTCTATCCGTCGGATGAGATGGACCGAAGCCTCAATGAACTGAAACCGGTCATGACTCTGAAAAGCCATCTGGTTCACATTAAGACGGTGCCCGCGGGCACACCGATCGGCTACGGCGGCAGCTTTGTGACAACGAAAGAAACCCGGATCGCGACGGTTCCGATCGGCTACGGCGACGGATATCCGAGGCATTTATCCGGACTTGGCTGCATGATCGTACGCGGAAAACGGGCTCCGATCCTCGGACGTGTCTGCATGGACCAGACGATGATCGACATTACCGATATCCCGGAAGCGCAGCTGATGGATGAAGCTGAGCTGTTCGGGCGCGAGCTTCCGATCGATGAACTTGCCGATCTTTCCGGAACGATCCACTATGAGATCGTCTGTCAGCTGACCGACCGAGTGAAACGCATCATGACATGAACTCTCCGTTACATAGGCGGGAGATCACTCCTGCCACGTGGAATGGAGGAGCGCATGCATGTTGATTAAACGCGGTGACATCTACCTGGCGGATCTGAACCCCGCGGTAGGGTCAGAACAGGGCGGCATTCGCCCGATCTTGGTGGTTCAGAACGATTACGGAAATCTTCACAGCCGGACCTTGATCTGTGCGCCGATCACGAGCCGTACTGATAAGACCGATATTCCGACACACGTGTTTCTTGATCCGTGGGACAATCCGGTGACGTCCGAATCCTGCGTGCTGATGGAGCAGCTTCGAACGATCGATAAGGCTCGCCTGAAACAAAAAATGGGAAAGGTCAGCGACACGGTGATGCCGGAGATCGAACAGGCACTTCGGATCAGCATCGGACTCGAAGATCCGTATCCGCAAGTCAAAGTCAGAAAATGGGTCAAACACAAATGACACGACAACCCCCGGAGATAGGGTGCGGGTTTGCTTTTCTTGGTAAACTATGCTACACTGCACCTAACGCTCATATCGGGGGTTTTATTTATGTCTGAAACACAGATCCAGGAAATAAAGACAAAACTGGCTAAGGAAGGCCAGATGCAATTGATGCGGTTTTTCGATCAGCTCGGCGAAGCTGAAAAGGAAAACCTGCTGCGCCAGATCGAACACGTCGATTTTGACATGATCCGTCACGCGATGGCTTCGCCGGCCTCAGTCAGCCGCGAAAGCCTGATCGAACCGATCCACACGGTGACGGTGAAGGAACAGGAAGCGCAGCAGAAGCGCTGGGAGAAGGTCGGGCGGGAAGCTTTGTCTCAAGGCAAAGCAGCCGCGGTGATCCTTGCCGGCGGTCAGGGAACGAGACTTGGCTTCGACGGCCCGAAGGGAACGCTGAACGTCGGAATCACAAAGGAAAAATATCTCTTTGAGATCCTGCTGGAGAACATTCGCCGCAACACGAAGGGCTGCGAAGCGGTCATGCCCGTCTATATCATGACAAGCGTCGTGAACCATGAAGCGACCGAACAGTTTCTGAAAGCGCACGACTGTTTCGGTTATCCGAAGGATAAGGTCCATCTGTTTAAACAGGACATGGCTCCCGCGCTCAGCCTTGACGGAAAGATACTGATGGAATCCCCGTCTTCGCTGTGCCTCGCGCCGAACGGGAACGGTGGATGGTTCCGCTCACTGCTTCGTGCAGGCCTCATCGAAGAGATGAAAGCGGACGGAGTGGAGTGGTTGAACGTAGTCTCGGTCGACAATGTACTGCAGAATATCGGCGACCCGGTGTTCCTCGGCGCGGCGATCGACGGCGGATTCGGCTGCGGCGCTAAGGTCATCTCCAAGGTCTCTCCGGATGAGCGAGTCGGCGCGATCTGCCTTCGCAATCATCATCCTTCGGTCGTCGAATACACCGAGCTGACCGATGAGATGCGTCTGGCAAGGCGTGAGAACGGAGAATACCTCTATCAGTTCGGCGTCACGCTGAACTATCTGTTTAAGATCGCGGATACCGAAGCCAAGGCCGGTCATACGATGCCGATCCATCAGGCCGTGAAAAAGGTTCCGTGTCTCGATGAAGCCGGAAACATGATCGTTCCGGAAGAGCCCAATGCGATCAAAATGGAGTACTTCATTTTTGATATTCTCGAATTCTTTGACGATTGCCTTGTCTACGAATGCATCCGCGAAGATGAATTCGCCCCGATCAAAAACAAGTCCGGCGTGGACTCGCTCGATACGGCCAGAGACCTGTATCAGGCTAAATTCGGACAGGTGCTGTAAGAACGCGGAGGAGACCTTATGAGCAAACCATATGTTGTCGCCATTGCCGGGTGCAGCGGCAGCGGCAAATCCACCTTCACCAACCTGCTTAAGGAAGATCTGAAAGACCTGAAAGTCGAAGTCCTCGGAACCGACAAGTTCTTCAACCGTCCGCTTCCGAAGATGATTTCTCCGCTCTCGGGGCTGGAGTACGATGATTATAACTGCCCGGAATCCCTGAATTTTCCCGCTTACCTTGAGGCGGTCAAAGAACTGGTTTCGCGAGAGGACCTGGACGTTGTGATTCTTGAAGGCCTGACGGTTCTCTATTTCCCGGAGCTTCGCGAACTGGAGGATCTGAAGATCTACATGGATCTGGATCCTGAGATCCGGATGTACCGCCGGATCGTGCGCAATATGGCGGCCGGACGCGGATCGATGGAGGAGATCGCGGACTTCTACCTGAATTCCGCCAAGTACAGTGAAACCAAGTATTTCCTTCCGACCAAGCTTCAGGCGGATATCGTGTTAAACGGTCACAACTATCAGGAGAAAGGCCGCAAACTCGTGCTGAATGCGATTCGCGAGCGGCTCTGATCCGCTGGAGGGAGCGTATGATTCAAAATGTTCTGATCTATGCAAACAGCCTGCGCGATGTCGGCTATACCTACACGCAGGAGGTGATTCGGTTTTTGCTCCAGCACGGCATTACCGTGTACGTTGCTGAGCCGAATCAGGACCTTCTCGGCGCAGCGGACAATCTTCACTCGGATCGTGAGATCGAGAAGAGTCAGCTGGACCTGGCGATCGTCCTCGGCGGTGACGGCACGATGATCCTCGCGGTGCATTATCTGCTTGGCAGCAATGTCCCGATCATCGGGGTCAACCTCGGCCACCTTGGCTATATGACCGAGATCGAGCCGGATGATTTTGAAACACCGCTTGCGGAGCTGCTGGCAGGCCGTTACAAGGTGGAGCAGCGCATGATGATGGAGGCTCAGGTCCGCCATGAAGGCAAAGAGCCTGACCATACCTACTATGCGGTCAACGATTTCGTGATCCATCGTGATCTTCTGGACAGCCTGCTTCACGTCCAGGCCTATGTCAACAAGGAATATCTGGCTGAGTTCCGCTCCGACGGTGTCATCGTGTCTTCTCCTTGCGGCTCCACCGCGTACAATTTCTCTGCGGGAGGTCCGATCCTTTCCCCGGTGGCGGACAATCTGATCCTGACACCGCTTTGCTCGCACGCCATGCTGGACCGCAGCGTTGTGCTTCGCGGTGATGATGAGCTGAGCTTTTATCTTGGTTCGTACACCAGAGCCGATCATGCTGCCTTCAGCATTGACGGAAGCCAGACGATCTTTGTCGGCGAGCGCAGCTGGATCACGATTCGGAAGAGTCAGCACTATTTTCCGCTCGCAAAAGTCGGAAAACGCAGCTTCTACGAGATCGTTCAAAAGAAGATGCGCCCGTAAGTATCGTAAGAAAAATCACAAAATAAAGAATGACCCCGGCCGATGAAGCCGGGGTCGTTTTATCTTGGGGATGATCATTCAATGACAAACACATCGATCTGGCGCAGCGAATCGTGATCGATCCAGTAGACACCGTTTTCGTCGGGAGAGAGCTTGATCGTAACGGTGTGTGAGTCGTTGAGCGTGCGTGTTTTCGGAACGTAGGCCGACACGAAATCGAGGACCGCGCTCGCCCAGAGATTCTCATATTCACGGCCGGACAGCCCATCGAATTCGCCCGCATCACTGCGCGCCTGCCAGGCATCGGTGAGGTCGGTGAAGTGCTTCTTGGCCTGACGGAGCGTGTCAAGCGGGTAGATCTTGACGCGAACCAGATAGTTCCCATCGCTCTCACCGGCATAGGTAACATGAAAGCTGCTGTGCTGATAGATCTGCTTGTAGAGATACAGGATCTGCTCCTGTACGATCTCATCCACGAGGGACAGATCGATCGCGAAATCCGCGGCAAATTTGGTGGGCTCGAAATTGAAGCCGGCGTCATAGAGCTGCTGGCATTCAGCGGGCGTCAGGTTGGTCATCGCGAGAAATGTGTCGGTATATTCACCGCGATAGATCAGATTCAGCTGCCCCGAGACAAACGTGGTGACCTGGTTCTTTTTGGACATACATCCGCTGAGCGGAAGGAGGAGCGTGAAGGCGAGCAGCAGTGCCATCAGCCGTTTCACTGTTTTTTTCATTCGGTTTCCCTGCCTTTCCCTTGGTTACAGACAGTAGATGACAAGCACATAGTAGGTGTAATCTCCGTAGAAATCACCGGAAAGTGCGACCGATCCGGACGGATCGATGGCTTGCTCAAGCTCATAGAGATTCATCGACGAAAGCTTTTTGTACGCCTCCATGTAGGCATCATAGGTGGTAAACTTCACCTCAAATATTTTGTAGCCCTGCTGTGCCTGTTTATAGCAATGGGAAGCGTAGGCCGTCAGGTCCCAGCGATCCATGATATAGCCCTCCATGGCAAAATAGTTGTGCATCATGGAAGTGGCTTCGGGAAGCGGGAGAGGATTGTCGATATCGTGGTCTTTGCTGATCTCATCCGCAGAGAGGCAGAAATAGATGTGCGTATAATCGGTATCTTCCCAGCTGTCCCAGGTCGGATCCAGGTAATACCAGTAACCGTCAAGCTGCACCATGACCCAGGCGTGACCGATCGAATAATCGCCGGTCGCGTAGCCGACCGCCTTGGTTGACGGGATCCCCAGCTCCAGCATCAGATACTGGAACGCCTCCGCATAGCTGGCGCAGACCGCGCGGTGGTAGACAAGCGCGGCGACCGGGCTCTGATCATTCAGTGTATCGATATCATAGACGACATTTCGGGTCAGGTAATTATATACATACAGGGCTTTTTCGTAATCACTCCACGACGAATCGACACCGGATAAGATCAGCTCGACCTCCTGATCGATCCAGTCCTCGAGCTCAAGTGCGGTTTCCTTGGACATTGAGTAGCCGGTCGCATTGTTATCCATGCTGTAAGCCCAGAGGGAGAGTGTACCGTCTCCGTTGTTGAGCATGCGCAGGTCGTAGAAATACCAGTAGAAATCCGGACGGTCCATGTCGATCGCATCAGCGATCCGATAGACCTCATCGTACGTGAGAGGAAGCGTGATCGTGTCAGTGCGGTAGTTCGCGATATAGTCGCAGATGATATCATAGCCTTCCTGCTCAGCCGGGGTCAGCTGGTCGCGGCCCCAGGTAAAGAACGGCGTGTGATCATGCGCAAGAAACGTCCCGCCGGTCGTGCTGTTTTCGGAATTCTCTGAAGATTCGGAGGAAGATTCGGACGACTCAGACGAAGAAGCTTCGGAGCTCTCAGAGCTTTCGGAGGATTCGTGGTTTTCCGAGCTCTCAGAATTCTCTGAGTTTTCCGATGATTCGTGATTCTCCGAGCTTTCGGAATTCTCGGAGCTTTCCTCGGTATGGGAGCTTTCCGAGCTTTCATCTTCCGGGAGGGAGTCGACGATCTCGATCTCACCGGTCGTGATAATGTCCACGTCACTGTTTTCGAAGATCGGTGACGTCTTTTCCTTCAGCTCGGTCATGATCGCGGCCTGGTCTTCGTAATCGCGTCCGAAATACGTCGCAGGGTCAACGGGCGGGCGGTTCTGCAGACCGAACTCCTGAGACGGAGCACAGCCGCTTAAGGTAAGAAGCAGTGTCAGAGACAGCAGCACTGACAGCATACGGGAAAGCCATGACGGCCGGAAGCTTGGCATAGTGGACCTCCATATCAAAACGATACACATCGTAGAATTATCAATAGTATATAAAATATAGGGCATCCGCAGGGAATAGTCAACTCCGCAGCATCCTTTAAGGACAAAAGAAAAAGCAGAAAACCGGAAAAAAGTTTTTTAGGTTTCAAGCAAAACTACTTGACACGCAGCAGAAGAATGATTATAATACCCGCTTGTCAAGGTTCAAAGCTTGACAGTCGATGTGCTGCAGGCATGGCCTGTAATGAGGCAACTTATGAAAGAACTTCTGAGACAGGCACTGTTATTTGATTTTTATCAGGAACTGCTGACCGAAAAACAGCAGGAGATCTGCCGAATGCATCTGCAGGAGGATTGGTCGCTGGGGGAGATCGCTGAGGCGGTCGGAATCAGCCGTCAAGGCGTGAGCGATGCGATCAAGCACAGCCTGCGAGCCATGGAAAAAGCGGAAAGTAAGCTTCATATGGCTGAGAAGATGTGGAACCTGCGAGAAAAAATCGACAGACTTGAAACGCTCGTGGAGACGGGAGCTTCCGCTCCGGTGCTGAAACAACAGATCGAAAGCCTCCGGGAGGAAACCTTTCCGGAAGATACGGTCTTGAAGGAAGAAGTCAGCATAGGCGGCTTTCAGGAAGACAGGGAGTAAACATGGCATTTGAAAACCTTTCCGATAAGCTGCAGGCGGTATTTAAACGTCTGAGAGGCAAGGGAACACTGACAGAGAAAGACCTTAAAGAAGCCATGCGCGAAGTCAAGCTGGCGCTTCTTGAGGCCGACGTCAACTTTAAAGTCGTCAAAGACTTTACGAACCGTGTCACGCAGAGAGCAGTCGGTACCGACGTACTCTCGAGCCTGACACCGGGACAGCAGGTCATTAAGATCGTCAACGAGGAAATGATCGCGCTGATGGGCTCGGATGATGAGTCCAAGCTGAATTACGGTGACTCGTCTCCGACCGTCTATATGATGGTCGGTCTGCAGGGTGCCGGTAAAACGACCATGAGCGCGAAGCTCGCGAACATGCTGAAAACACGCGGCAAGAAACCTCTCTTAGCCGCTTGTGATATCTACCGTCCCGCAGCCATCAAACAGCTGCAGATCCTCGGCGATCAGATCTCCGTTCCGGTCTTTGAGATGGGAACCGAGACAAGCCCGGTCGTGATTGCGCAGAAAGCCGTCGAGAGAGCCAAAGTTCTCGGATGCAACCTCGTGATCATGGATACGGCCGGACGTCTTCAGATCGATGAAACGCTGATGGATGAGCTGGCAGCGATTAAGGAAACCGTTCGCCCGACGGAGATCCTGCTGACGGTCGATGCGATGACCGGTCAGGAAGCGGTCAACGTGGCCAAAGGCTTCGATGAGAAGCTCGATGTGACCGGCGTGGTGCTGACAAAGCTCGACGGTGACACCAGAGGCGGTGCGGCGCTTTCCATCCGTGCCGTGACCGGCAAACCGATCAAATTCTCCGGTGTCGGTGAAAAGATCTCCGATATCGAGGTCTTCCATCCGGACCGCATGGCCTCCCGCATCCTCGGCATGGGCGATGTCCTGACGATGATCGAAAAGGCGCAGGCCAATATCGACGAAGAGGAAGCCCGCAAGATCAGCGAGCGAGCGGCAGCGAAGGATTTCAATCTTGATGATTTCCTGAGCTCGATGCAGCAGGTCCGCAAGATGAGCGGAGGCAATTTGAATTCCCTGCTTGGCATGCTTCCGGGCGGACTCGGGACCCGTATCGGTGAGGTCGACGTCGATGAAAAAGCGATCAAGCGCATTGAAGCGATGATCACTTCGATGACCCCGGAAGAGAGAAGAAAACCGCAGATCCTGAATGCGTCGCGCAAACGCCGCATCGTCAAGGGATCGGGCTCTTCGATTCAGGAGCTGAACCGGCTTCTGAAACAGTACGAACAGATGAAAACGATGATGAAGCAGTTCACCGGCAAGGGCAGCAAGCGCAAGATGGCGAACATGATGAGTCAGTTTTCACGTGGAAAGATGCCGTTTGGCATGTAAAACAGGAGAAACACGAAGCGAAAGTTTCCGTTTCCAATATATGAAATCCAATCAGGAGGTTAAGTCATGGTCAAAATGAGACTGAAGCGTATGGGCTCCAAGGGAGCACCGTTCTATAGAATTGTCGTTGCGGATGCACGCGCACCCCGTGATGGCCGCTTCATCGAGCAGGTAGGATACTATGATCCTACGAAAGAACCGAGCGTCATCAAGATTGATGAGGAAATTGCAAAGAAGTGGCTTGCTAACGGCGCACAGCCGACCGAGACCGTTAAGAAGCTGCTTAAGCTCGCCGGCATCCAGTAATCTGGAGGTCGACCAAAGACCGCCCGAAGGCGGTGTACCGCATAGCGGTAATTAAGTGGAGGGAACAGTGAAAGAGCTGGTAGAACTCATTGTGAAGTCCTTGGTCGATCACCCTGAAGAGGTGTCCGTTACCGAAGCCATCAAAGATAACGAACACGTAATTTCTGTAAGTGTTGCAAGCGACGATATGGGCAAAGTGATCGGAAAACAAGGAAGAATCGCGAAAGCGATTCGCACCGTTGTGAAGGCAGCCGCGATCAAGTCCGACATTCAGGTCACGGTTGAAATCATGCAATAAGACGGATCACAGCAAGAGCCAGCGGTAAGCTGGCTCTTTTCTTCATCGGAGGAAAATGACATGAGCGGTATGTTTCGCGTAGGAGTCGTCACATCAACGCACGGTGTTAAAGGAGCTGTCAAGGTTTATCCGACAACGGATGATCCCAAACGGTTTCTTGATCTGAAGACGGTCCGCTTTTCACGGACCGATACCGAAGAGGACGCTCTGAAAGTCTTGTCCATCGAGCGTGTACAGTTCTTTAAGAATCAGGTGATCCTGACGTTTAAAGAGATCACGGACATGGACACGGCGCAGACCCTTAAGGGAGGCAGTTTGTGGATCACGGATGAGCAGGCGGTTCCTCTCGGGGAGGACGAATTCTACATCCGCGATTTCCTCGAGGCTGACGTTCAGACGGAAGACGGAGAAAACGTCGGGATCATCTCCGACATTATGGAGACCGGCAGCAACTTTGTCCTTGAGATCAAGGAACCGTCCGGCAAACGCTTTCTGATGCCGGTCATCGGTGACTGCATTGTCAGAATGGATAAAGAGGCGCATCTGGTTGTCGTGAGAATACTGAAAGGATTGCGGGAATGAATTTTTATTGCATGACGCTCTTTCCGGATATGATTCGGCACGCGGCTTCCTGCAGTGTGGTCGGCCGTGCAGCGGAGAAAGGGATTCTTTCGATAGACGCCGTGGACATTCGGGATTTTGCACTGAACCGATACGGTTCGGTGGATGATTATCCGTTCGGCGGTGGGGCAGGCATGGTCATGCAGGCTGAACCGGTTTACCGCTGCTATGAATCCCTGAAGCAAAACAAGCTGAAAACCGAGGCACCGGTGATCCTGATGTCGCCGGCCGGACGGCCGTTCACTCAGAAGATCGCCAGAGAGCTCTCGCAGTATGAAGAGATCGTTTTGCTCTGCGGTCACTACGAAGGGATCGACCGCCGCGTGATCGATGAGATCGTGACGGATGAGATCTCGATCGGGGACTATGTGCTGACCGGAGGCGAACTTCCGGCGCTGGTGGTGATGGATGCCGTCGCCCGCATGGTCGATGGGGTTCTCGGCAATGAAGAATCGGCCCAGGAAGAGTCGTTCTCAGGCATGTGGCTCGAATATCCGCAGTACTCCAGACCTCGCGTGTTCCATGACCGTGAGGTTCCGCCGGTGCTGCTTTCCGGCAACCATGCCGAGATAAGAAAATGGCGTTTGACGAAGGCGATGGAGCTGACGATCGAGCGCAGGCCGGATCTGATCGATGAAGACAAAATGACTAAGGAAGAGCGAAAAATATACCTCGAACTTATGTCAAAAAAGAGTTTACAACAGGGGACGGATATGGTATAATACCAATTCGTGAACCATCATTACGGATATTCCGCTGGCATGACGCTTTAAAAAAGTATGTGTTATAGAGTATCTTAGATTAAAGGAGTAAGAAAGATGAACGCAGAAATCATTCGCGAAATCGAGAGTGAGCAGTTCAGAAACGACGTACCGGATTTCCAGGTCGGTGATACCGTTCGTGTATACGCCAAGATCAAGGAAGGTACCCGTGAGCGTGTCCAGATGTTTGAAGGCACAGTCGTCCGCCGCACCGGTGGCGGAATCTCCGAGAGCCTGACCGTTCGCCGTATGGCTTACGGTGTCGGCGTCGAGAAGACCTGGCCGATCAATTCTCCCAACCTTGACCACATCGAAGTAGTCCGCAAGGGTAAGGTTCGCCGTGCCCGCCTGAACTACCTGAGACAGCGTAAGGGTAAGGCCGCTCGTATTAAGGAGAAGATCTGATCTTCCCCGTGCCCGGACTTTGATTTCCGGGCGAATCCGATTCAGAGCAGAAAAAGGGACGATGAGTCCCTTTTTTTGACATCTGGACAAACAGAATGAGGAAAAGACATGGAGCAGCAAAACGCAAAGAAACACAGTGCCGCGGGTGAAGCTCCGGTGCATGGATCCTCGAGAGGCTTGTCCGGTCTGTACGAGTTCGATTTTGAGGATATCAATACCGATGATGCGTGGCAGCAGACCGAAGAGGATAAGGATATCGAAATCACCGACGTAAACGGAGATGTTGTTGAGCCGGAAGAAGAGACATACACCGATCCTTTTGATGCCGCCTTTGAAGAGAGCGATGAAAAGAGGCGTAAGCGCCTGCTTAGTTTCCGGCGTAAAAGCCGTAAGGGATGGAACGTCTCGGTCGGGTTTTTTACCTGGGTAAAGGATCTTGCGATCGCGCTCGCGATCGTCTGGGTCGTGCTGACCTTCCTGGCCGGATTCGAGACGGTCAAGGATACGGATATGGATCCGACGATCGCTGTCGGAGAACATCTTCTGGTCATCAAATTCAGCTACCGCTGGGTTAAGCCGGCAAGAGGCGAAGTGGTCTGCATTAAAGACCCTTCGGATAACAGCATTCATTTCAGCCGCATCGTCGGCCTGCCCGGAGATAAGATCGTCATCAACAGTGACGGCTACATCTACGTGAATGATGTGCTGCTTGAAACATCCTACTGCGAGGAAGGGAAAACGGCGTATATCCCCGGACAGCTCTCTTATCCGTACCGACTTCCCGACGGGCAGTACTTTGTGCTGTGTGACAATCCTTCGGCTTCCTGGGACAGCCGCTACCGCAGTGTCAGCGGAGTTGCGCTCGAGGAGATCGTCGGCAAGGTCTTCGGCTGCTACTGGCCGCAAGACGCATGGCGTCCGATTCACTGACGTGAAGCTGCTGCAGAGTGCTGCGGCAGCTTTTTTTAAAACAGGAGAGACAGATGGACATTCAATGGTATCCGGGCCATATGGCCAAAACCAAGCGGATGATGGAAGAAAACATCCGCCTGGTCGACGTGGTCGTTGAAGTGGTGGATGCGCGCATCCCCTACAGCAGCAAGAATCCGTATCTGGATCAGCTGTGGAGCCGGAGACCGCGTGTCATCGTGATGAATAAGATCGATCTGGCGGATCTTTCGATCGTGGACAGCTTTAAAAAGTGGTATGAGTCACAGGGCTATGCGGTCGTTTCCGCGGATTCGCTGAAGGGAAAAGGCATTCGTGAGATCGCCCTGAAGGCGCAGGAGATCGTTCAGGCGAAGCGCAAGACTCAGTCGCAGGCACTTAGGCAGGATCGCCCGATCCGCATGATGATCACGGGGATCCCGAATGTTGGAAAATCGACCGTGATCAACCAGATGGCGCACCGCTCGGATGCAGCAAAGACCGGCAACAAGCCTGGCGTAACCAAGGGCAAGCAGTGGATCCGCCTCGACAACGGGGTTCAGCTTCTTGATACGCCCGGCATGCTCTGGCCGAAGTTTGAAGACCCGGAAATGGGATACAAGATCGCGTTTATCGGATCGATCAGTGATACGATCCTCGATACCTACACGCTGGCGGTCCATCTGCTGGATGATCTGAAGGTGAGGTACGGAGAGCGGTTGATCGAGCGGTACAAACTGGAGGCGGAGGACTTGGAGCAGGGCGGCGATCATCTCATCGAAGCGATCGCCAGAAAGCGTGGCCATCTGAAAAGCGGTTCAGTCCCGGATGTGGAGCGGACCGCAGTGATGCTCGTGGATGAATTCCGCTCCGGCAAGCTCGGGCGCATCTGCCTGGAGACCATGGAGGTTGTCAGTGGCAAGAGTCAAGATTGATCTAAACGAAAAGTTTGAAGCGATGTCCGTATATGAGAAAGAGGCCTTTGCTGAAGGGTTTCAGCTCATTGCCGGCATCGATGAAGTCGGCCGCGGGCCGCTCGCCGGTCCGGTCGTGACGGCAGCTGTCATTCTGGATCCTAAGGTTCCGATCCTCGGACTGGATGATTCCAAAAAGCTGTCACCGAAAAAACGGGCTGCGCTGAAGCTGGAGATCGAAGAAAAAGCGATCGCGATCGGCATCGGAATCCTTGATGAGAAAACGATCGACCGCATCAATATTCTCGAAGCGACCAAGGAAGCGATGCGCATGGCCGTGTCCAAACTGGATCCGAAACCGGATCTGGTGCTGATCGACGCGGTGCATCTGGAAGGCCTTGACTGCCCGCAGAGAAGCATTATCAAAGGCGACGCGCAGTCGGTCTCGATCGCGGCCGCCAGTATCGTAGCGAAAGAAACCAGGGATGCGATGATGGTCGTGTACGACGAGCTGTATCCCGGATACGGCTTTGCCAAGCACAAGGGATACGGCACCAAGGAGCATATTGAAGCGATCAAGTCTCTCGGACCGTGTCCGATCCACCGCAGAACCTTTATTACCCACTTTGTTTCCTGAAAAGGAGTCACCCCATTAGAGCATACGAGAAAGGCGCCCTTGCCAATGAGAACGGGCGGAAGGCCGAAGAAGCAGCCGCCCGGTATCTGGAAAAGAAGGGTTATCAGAAGCTGAAGAGCCGTTATCGCTGCCGTTTCGGAGAGATCGATCTCATCATGAAGGATGGAGATCAACTGGTGTTTGTGGAAGTCAAGTTTCGCAAAAACAGTGACTTCGGGACCCCGGCGGAGGCGGTCAGTCAAGCTAAACAGCGCAAGCTTCAGCTGGCGGCTCGCTCGTATCTGCGTGAAATCGGGACGGAGGATCTTGCCTGCCGTTTCGATCTGGTAGAGATCGTGCTTTACCAAGGAAAGATGTATGCAAAGCATACGAAAAATATGATCGGAGGAGAATGACGATGGATGAACTCGGCCTTGAGATGACAAGCAAGACACTGCGTGTTCACCGTGAAGGTGCAGTGTACTATACGACATTCCCCTCGTTTGAAGAGACGGGCCTGGTTCGTCATCTGTATTCCACCAGACGCGGCGGAGTCAGCATGGGCAATCTCGGCCCGATGAATCTGAGCTTTGCCCGTGGTGACAGTGTTGACGCGGTGACGGAGAATTTCCGGCGGATCTGTTTTGTTTCGGGAATCTTTCCCGGAGATATGGTCTTTTCCGATCAGGTTCATTCCGACCGCATCATGCTCGTTGACGGGCGTGATAGGGGCAAAGGATTGATCAAGCCGAAGGAGATGCAGGGGTTTGACGGACTGATCACCAACACGCCGGAGGTGTGCCTTGTGACCTTTCACGCGGACTGCTGCGCGCTCTTTTTTCTGGACCCGGATCACAAAGCGATCGGCCTTTCCCACGCAGGCTGGAAGGGAACCGTGCTTGAGATCGGACGAAAGACCGTTGAAAAAATGACCGAGTGCTTCGGTTCGGATCCGAGCCGGATCCTTGCGGGGATCAGCCCCTCGATCGGTCCCTGCTGCTTTGAAGTGCAGGACGACGTCAAGGACATGTTTGCGGTGCGCTTCCCGGAGTGGGAGGATGAGATCATCCGCGACGGAGAGCGGCCCGGAAAGTACTACGTGGACCTTTGGAAAACCAATCGGCTGATCCTTGAAAAGGCCGGTCTTCGAAGCGAAAACATTACGGTAACGGATCTCTGCACCAAGTGCGAGGCGGAGTATTTCCACTCTCACCGCCGAAGCGGCAACAACAGAGGTTCACAGGCTGCGTTTCTTGAGTTGATTTGAGGGATTCTATGAAACAGGTTATCCGCGAAGTCAGAGAGGGCAGTATCGGAGAAGAGCTCGGCCTTGAGAGAGGCGATGCGCTGATCCGGATCGATGGCTCTGAGATTGAAGACGTACTGGACTATTATTACCTGCTGGAAGGGGAAAGCATCGAGCTTGAGATCCTGACAAAGGACGGAGAAACCGTGTTCTGTCAGGTCGACAAGGATGAAGATGAAGACCTTGGCCTGGTGTTTGAAGAGGAGTTCATGGGGCGCTACCGTCATTGCGCCAACCACTGCATTTTCTGCTTCATCGACCAGCTGCCGAAAGGCCTTCGCTCGACTTTGTATTTTAAGGATGATGACGCACGCCTTTCCTTCCTGAGCGGCAACTATATCACGATGACCAACATGTCTCAGGAGGATTTTGATAAGATCGTGCGCTACCGCATGTCCCCGATCAATATTTCGATCCATACCACGGATCCTGAGCTGCGTGTGCGCATGCTGAAAAACCCGAACGCAAGCAATCTGATGCCGAGACTTCAGATGCTGAAGGAGAACGGCATTACGATGAACGGCCAGATCGTTCTTTGTAAGGGGTTTAATGATGGAAAAAATCTCGACCGGACCGTGAGAGAGCTTGCGGAGCTGAGACCGGAGATGCAAAGCGTCAGCATCGTTCCGTTTGGCTTGACAAAGTTCCGGGACGGACTTGAAAAGATCGAACCGTTTACCGGTGAAGAAGCGGCGGCGGTCATCGATCAGATCGAGCCGGTCCAGAAGCGTTTCTACGAAGAGACCGGAATGCATTTTATCCATCTCTCGGATGAATTCTATATTATGGCAGACCGTGACATTCCCGAAGAAGAGCGGTATGACGGCTATCTTCAGATCGAAAACGGCGTCGGCATGATGCGGCTGTTTATCAATGAGACCGAGGAAGCGATCTCTCAGCTTGACCCGTCGGAGGATCTGAGCGGTCACGTCAGCATTGTAACGGGTGTCAGTCCGAGCAAGTATATCAAAGAGACCTGCCGGAAGATCGAAGCTCTCTATCCGAAGGCTAAGATCGATGTGCACGTTATCATCAATCATTTCTTCGGTGAGACGATCACGGTTTCCGGACTGCTGACCGGGAAGGATATCGTGGAGCAGCTGAAGGGGAAAGATCTTGGCGATCGGCTCTTCCTGCCGCAGAATCTACTGAAGGCGGATGAGGACATTCTGCTCGATGACATGACCCTTCTGGGCTTGGAAGAGGCTTTACAGGTGAGCATTTCTGTTGTACAATCTTCAGGTGATGCGTTTGTTGACGGGATCGTGGATGCACTGCGAGAAAACGCGCATCGATCATAAGAATCAGAAAGATTTTGACATGAATTTGAATGGAAAGGAGATCTCATGAAACCGATCGTTGCGATTGTCGGAAGACCGAATGTGGGAAAGTCCACATTGTTTAACCGTCTTGCCGGAGAGAAGATCTCCATTGTGAAAGATACCCCCGGCGTTACGAGGGATCGTATTTACGCGGAAGCCGAATGGCTGAATCATCGCTTTACCATGATCGATACCGGCGGTATCGAGCCTAAAACCGATGATCTTCTGCTGAAGTATATGCGTGATCAGGCTCAGATGGCGATCGAGCTGGCGGATTCCGTGATCTTCATCGTGGATTCCAAAGCGGGATTGACCGATGCGGATCAGGAAGTCGCCAATATGCTCAGACGCAGCCAGAAGCCGGTCGTTTTAGCTGTCAATAAGCTTGACAATATGCGGGATATTTCCCCGATCTATGAGTTCTACAATCTCGGACTCGGCGACCCGATGCCGATCTCCGCGGAGCAAGGCCTTGGCCTTGGCGATATGCTTGACATGGTGATCGAGACCTTCCCTGAGCAGAATGAAGAGGAAGAGGCGGATGAGAAGCTGAAGATTGCGGTCATCGGTAAACCGAACACCGGCAAATCCTCCCTGATCAATAAGCTTCTCGGCGAGAACCGCATGATCGTCAGCGACATCGCGGGAACGACAAGAGACGCGGTCGATACCGAGGTTACCTACAACGGGCGCAGCTATGTCTTTATCGACACAGCCGGAATTCGACGCCAGAGCAAGGTCAACGAAGATCTCGAGCGTTTCTCGGTGCTTCGTTCGGTTTCCGCAGTGGAGCGCTGCGATATCGCGATCCTCATGATCGACGCGACAACGGGCATTACCGAACAGGACGCGAAGATCGCGGGAATT
>JAEEGL012450288.1_pt1 | contig 23605 bp, 19 predicted proteins | sample 9134231 | NCBI WGS metagenome assembly JAEEGL01 (sample SAMN16246548, study PRJNA631951) | gut metagenome | biome: gut microbiome; feature: rumen; material: fiber-attached | host: Bos | place: Iran: Karaj | collected 2018-10 | reverse complement strand
GAATTTCAGACTTTTCCCGAATCTGCTTGACGACGAAATCCCCGATTATGAAGAGGATGAAGAGCAGACCGAGGAAAACATCGATAACGAAAAAACGCGCAGGGTTTCCGTTGAAGAAGCCGAGGAGCTTGAAGCTGACGAATCTGCGACGGCAGAAGAGCTTGACGAAGACGATGACGTTAAGATTTACGAGAAAAAGCTTGAGGACAAAGAGAATATCAGAGTTGAGCGCGAGTTCTTCGGTCCAAAGGACGCGCACGCAGTTTACGGTATTTTCTTAAAGCAGAAAAGCAAGAAAAAGACGAAGCTGATAGTTTCCGTGCTCGGACTTGCATTACTGCTTATAGGTGCAATTTCAACATCATTCTTCGACAGCTTTATGCTTTTCGGTTCAAGCGTAACGGTTTACTCTGCGGTCAATCTGATCGTACTTATTGCAGTAGCCGCATTTAACTATGATGCTTTTGCCGATGCAATAGAGAAGGCGAAGAAAAAGAAGCTTACCGCGTCGACCGCTCTGAGCCTTTCGCTTATAATAGGTGTTATTCAGACCGCTGTTTCGTTTGCATTCCCCGATTACGTTGCGGGCGGAACTCACCTTTATGCGGCAGTTGCACTGTTCCCCGTTATGATGATAAATCTTGCGGACTTTATCAAGGTCAGCACCGACCTTGACAATTTCCTGCTTATCAACAGTAACCGCGACGGCTTCTATGCCGCCAAGTCGGTTGACGACGAGGGCGTGGCGTTTGAAATCGGCAGGGGACTTATGATCAAGGAACCCGATGTAAGATATTCGTCAAAGGTTAACTTCCCTTATAAGTTTGTTGAAATGACCAGGGCAGTAGATCCGACAGCCGAAATATATAAGCTTGTAATTCCCGTAGCTGCCATCGCGGCGGCGGTAGTCGGACTGTTTTCGTGGATTATAAACAAGAGCGTTTTTGTCGGCGTTACCTCGCTGACGGGTGTGTTCTTAATGGGTATGCCCTGCGCTCTCGGTGTTGCGCTGTTTGCGATGCTTATGAAGGTTAACAGAGGGCTCAATATTGACGGCTCAATGATTTCGGGCTACGAAGCGGTTAATAACTCGCTCGAAGCCAACGCCGTAGCAATTGATGCGCACGATCTGTTCTGCAACGGCAACGCAAACATTTACGGCATCAAGCTTTTTAACTCAATGAGAATTGACGAGGCTATACTTTATACGGCTGCTGTTGTTACACAGTCCGACGGTGCGCTGTCCGAGGTTTTCAACACTATTATCCTTGATAACAACGATATGCTTCCGCCGGTTGACTCGCTCGCTTATGAAGAGAAGCTCGGCTGCTCGGGCTGGATATACAATTACAGAGTGCTTGTCGGTAACCGCGATTTGCTTCTCAAGCACAACGTTGAGGTTCAGTCCAAGGACGAGGAGGCCAAGTTCACCGCCGACGGCAGACAGCTTATCTACCTTGCGGTTGAGGGCAAGGTTTCGGCTATGTTCGTCGTAGGCTACAGCGTTGACGGCGAGATTTCCAAGTATCTGCGTTCGCTTGAAAAGGCGGGTATAAGCATACTCGTAAGAACGAGCGATCCCAATGTAACCGACGAGCTTGTCGAGCAGGCATTCGCGCTTCCGCGCGGCTGCGTTAAGGTTATCAGCCCCGTCGCAGGCGTAATGTATAAGGAACTCACCGAGACCGAAGCTCAGAACGAGCCGTGCAGAATTCTTCATAACGGCAAGGTTCAGTCCTTCCTGTCGACCTTCGTGACGGCGCTTTCCGTTAAGGAAAAGAGCAAGATGATAACCGTGCTTCAGTACATAGGTATCGCGATGGGAATACTGCTTATGGCAATGTTCTCGTTCACGTCGGGCATATCGCAGGCGGGTACCTTCCAGATAATTCTTTTCGAAGCAATCTGGTCGGCTGTCGTCGTGTTCGCGCCTCAGCTGAAAAAATAGAAGTATAAAAACAACGGTCGGATTCAGACGAATCCGACCGTTTTGTTATCTGATTATTTATTAAGTCCTCTGACACGCTCAATCTGCTTCAACACATTTTGCGGAGCGGGACCGCCCGATGACGTTCGGTTGTTTACACAGTTGTCAAGATTAATCGCTTGGTAAACGCCCTCGTCGAAGCTCTCGCAGATTTTTTTGTATTCCTCAATCGGAAGCTCCTCGAGCGTCAGTCCCTTATCAATACACAGAGCGACAAGCTCGCCCGTCGCCTTGTAGGCGTCGCGGAAGGGTACGCCCTTGGAAACGAGATAGTCGGCGCAGTCCGTGGCGTTGATAAAGCCGCCCGCCGCCGCTTTTCTCATATTTTCGGGAATCGCGGTCATCGTATCGAGCATCGGAATAAATGCCGTAAGGCACATTTTGACCGTATCAAAGGCGTCAAAAATCGCCTCCTTATCCTCCTGCATATCCTTGTTATAGGCGAGGGGAAGTCCCTTCATAACCGTAAGAAGCGTCATAAGGTCGCCGAAAACCCGTCCCGATTTGCCGCGCACAAGCTCGGTGATGTCGGGATTCTTTTTCTGCGGCATAATTGACGAGCCGGTTGAAAACGCGTCGTCAAGCTCAACGAATTTGAATTCCCACGAGCACCAGAGTATTATCTCCTCAGAAAAACGCGAAAGATGGACCATAAGTATCGACAGCGCCGCAGCAAGCTCAAGGCAGAAATCTCTGTCCGAAACACCGTCGAGCGAATTCTCGCAAACTCCGTCAAAGCCGAGTGCGTCGGCAACGGCCTTGCGGTCTGTGTTATAGGTCGTACCTGCCAGAGCGCAGGAGCCTAACGGCGAGTAATTCATTCTCGCCTTTGCGTCGGCAAGTCTCTGCTTGTCGCGAAGAAGCATCTCGGCATAGGCCATAAGATGATGCCCGAAGGTGATAGGCTGAGCGCGCTGTAAATGAGTGTAGCCGGGCATAACGGTACCGCTATACTTTTGCGCTTTATTGCAAATTACGCCAATAAGCTCGGTAAGCTGAGCATATACTGCGTCGCATTCCTTTTTGAGATATAACCGTATATCGAGCGCAACCTGATCGTTACGGCTTCTCGCGGTGTGAAGGCGTTTGCCCGCCTGACCGATACGCGCAGTAAGCTCGCCTTCAACGAAGGTGTGAATATCCTCTGCGTTCGGGTCTATAAGCAGAGCGCCGCTTTCAATTTCAGATTTAATTTCGTTTAAGCCCCTGACTATCTGTGCGAGGTCGTCGGCGCTTATAATGCCCTGAGCAGCGAGCATGGTCGCGTGGGCGATACTGCCGTCAATGTCCTCTTTATACATACGGCTGTCAAACGAAATCGAGGAATTGAAGTCGTTGGTCTTTTCGTCTAATTCTTTTTTGAATCTGCCTTTCCAGAGCTGCATATTATCAGTCCTTTATACCAAAATGTCGGGAGCGAGCTCCCGACTGCTTTTGTTTATTATATTATTTCTTGAGCTTTGCGTCAAGTTTTGCCTTAACCGAAATCGGAAGACCGTAAAGATTGATGAAGCCCTTTGAATCCGCCTGATCGTAAACCTCGTCCTCGTCGAAGGTAGCGATTTCGGGGTCATACAGTGAATAGGGGGAGGTAACGCCCGCATTCATAATGTTGCCCTTGTAGAGCTTGAGCTTAACGTCACCCGTAACGTTTTTCTGAGTTGACTTGACGAATGCTACAATAGCCTCGGTAAGAGGTGTGTACCACTGTGCGTTGTAAACGAGCTCGCCGAGTTTCTGGGCTACGAGCGCCTTGTAGTGCATTGTCTCTTTGTCGAGCGTGATTGTCTCGAGTATCTCATGCGCTTTGTAGAGAATTTCACCGCCGGGAGTCTCATAAACGCCCCTTGACTTCATACCTACAAGACGGTTTTCAACGATATCGAGAAGGCCTATGCCGTTAGCACCGCCGATTTTGTTAAGCGTTTCAACGAGCTCAACTGCGCCCATGGTCTTGCCGTCAACGGCAGTCGGAACGCCCTTTTCAAAGTGCAGCGTGATATAGGTCGGCTTGTCGGGAGCGCTTTCGGGAGATACGCTCATCTCAAGGAAGCCTTCCTTATTGTACTGTGGCTCGTTTGCGGGATTTTCAAGGTCAAGACCCTCGTGCGAAAGGTGCCAGATGTTCTTGTCCTTTGAGTAATTTGTTTCTCTGTTTATCTTGAGCGGAACGTTGTGCGCCTCGGCGTAGTCGATTTCCTCGTCACGCGATTTGATATCCCACTCACGCCAAGGAGCTATGATGGGCATATCGGGCGCGAACGCCTTTATAGTCAGTTCAAAACGAACCTGGTCGTTACCCTTGCCCGTACAGCCGTGACAGATGGCATCTGCGCCTTCAGCCTTGGCTATTTCAACGAGCCTCTTGGCGATTGCGGGACGCGCAAAAGCAGTACCCAGAAGATAACCCTCATACTTCGCATCCGCCTGAACGCAGGGGAACACGATTTCGGTCAGGAACTGTTCGGTGAGGTCCTCAACGTATAACTTGGAAGCACCCGTCTTAAGTGCCTTTTCCTCAAGGCCGTCAAGCTCGTCCGCCTGACCTACATTACCGGAAACCGCGATAACCTCGCAGTTATTATAGTTTTCCTTAAGCCACGGAATGATAATCGAGGTATCAAGTCCGCCGGAATATGCCAATACAACCTTTTTGATGTTTTCCTTGTTCATAACAAAAATCTCCTTGATTTAATTAACTGTAATGAATTATACACTGTTTTTGCATAATGTCAAGCACTTTTTGTATAAATATTCAAAAATATTTGAATTTTATGAATATTTGTGCAGTTTTAGGCTGAAATAATGAATATTGTTATCCTCAGAAGCAAAACAGGCCTGAATATCAGGTCTGCTCTGTGTTTTCCTCATCTTGTTCAGGCTCTTCGTCTTCGGGCTCTTCTGCCTGCGGTGCTTCGCTGCCGGGAGCGAGAATTCTAAGAGCAAGGGGATAAAGCAACGGAATCTTGTCCTTGCGCTTGAATTTACCCAGAACCTTCTGGGCCAGCTGCGGCAGTCTGCCCTGATCCTCAGCGGCCGCCTGCTGCTCCTGCTCTCTGAGCATTTCGACGTATTTATCGTACGCCGTTTTCAGGACGTTTACAAACTCGTCCGCTTCATAGAGCTTGACGCGTTCAACGCCGAGCACTCTTGCGAGGTCCTCAAACTGATCAACCGTGTCGTAGCCGTAGCGGCCAATGAGAAGCTGATATTCGTCCTTTTTGAAATAGTAGTCCTTGCCGAACAGTTCGCCGAACGCCTTTTTGGTGTCGTAGTAGCCCATCTCCATACGGCGTTCGTTCATATCTTTATCAAACTCAAACGCCGCGCCGAGATCCTCGGGAACGTAGGGTCTGATATAAACTATGTTAGCGCACGACCAGTCCTCCTTGTGTGCCATACCCTTGCGCGAGGAGATATCGATAACTATCAGCCGGTGATAACCGTGACGGCGAAGAATGCCCAGCGGCGCGTTGTCGTAAACGCCGCCGTCGAGATACTGGGAGTCGTCGGGACCCTGCTTGTTAAGGCCGGGGAAGCGCGCCGACGCCATAATGTAGTCTATCATCGTGCCCTCGGGCATATCGCTTACGAAAAGCTCGACGGGTTTCATATTGTTAAGGTTAAACGTTACGATAGCCAGCGGAATATTTGAAGCGCGGACTGCTTCCTCGCTGATGTTATCCTCAACTATCTTTTTTGCGGGACTTATATCAATACCGCCGTTTCTTAAAACCTCATAGAAAATCTGCGGCATGTTGCTTAAGCTGAAAAGATTGTCGCCCGACTTTAATTCAAACGGCAGATTGATACCGTTTGACACCTCGGCATTTGACCAGAAACGCATTGCCGTCTCAAAGCTGCCCTGAGCCATAAGCGCGCCGTTGATAGCGCCTATTGAGGTGCCTGCGATGGCGTTAAATTCGATGCCGAGCTCACGCAGAGCGCGCCATGCGCCTATCTGATAGGCACCCTTTGCGCCGCCGCCTGCGAGCACTAAACCGTATGTCTGTTGCATACTATCACTTCCTAACAGATAAATTATATAACTTTTTTTGAAAATTTCAATACATTTATATTGAAATAATAAACACAAATGTGATATTGTGTTTGTATGAAGTACGACGTTGAAATCATCCGTTCAAAACGCAAAACTCTGTCGCTTGAAATCAAGCCCGACGGACGTATTGTTGCGCGCGCTCCTTTAAGAATGAAGGACAGAGAGGTTGAAAGGTTTATAGACAGCAAAGAGGACTGGATTGAAAAGCATCTTGAAAGGCTGAAAAGCATACCCGAAGCCGAAAAACTGACCGACAGCGAAATTAATGAACTCAACGAAAGAGGAAAGGCGTATATTCCTCAAAGGGTTGAATACTACGCAAGCCTTATCGGTGTAAGCTATAACAAAATAAGTATTAAACCGCTTCGCTCAAAATGGGGCAGCTGTACGTCGAAGGGCAATCTGAGTTTCAACTGCCTTCTTATGCTCACGCCGCCCGAGGTTATAGACAGCGTGGTTGTGCATGAGCTTTGCCACAGGCTTGAGATGAATCACTCAAAGAAGTTCTATGCACATGTATTGAAAGCGTTTCCCGATTACAAAAGGCACAACAAGTGGCTGCGTACTAACGGCAGCGCAATTATAAAGAGAATTAAATAAGGACTTGCAAGCAAAATCACACCGCTTCATATACTGTTTTGAAGGGTGTGATTTTTATGTTTTCAATTCTTTCGGCAGTGTTGTCGAATATGCTGTTTCTGATGCTTCATCTCGAGAACGCGGGCTCGTTTCCGAAACCGCTGACGGCCGCACAGGAGAGAGAAGCGCTTGAAAAAATGAAGCAGGGCGATGCGTCGGCACGCGATAAGCTCGTTGAGCACAATCTTCGGCTTGTGGTACATATTATCAAGAAATACTATGCCAACTATTCCGACCAGGACGACCTTATTTCAATCGGCACGATAGGCCTTATCAAGGCGGTCAACAGCTTTGACAGCGATAAGGGCACGCGCCTTGCGACCTATGCTTCGCGTTGCATTGAGAACGAAATACTTATGTACTTCCGCAATCAGAAAAAGAGCGCGCAGGACGTCTCAATGAACGAGCCCATAGACATTGACGCTCAGGGCAATCCGCTGACGCTCTCCGAGATAATCTTTACCGACGACACGATAGTAGACGATATCGACAAAAAGCTGAAGCTTGAAAGACTTCGTCAGGCGGTTGCGGGTATTGAAGACCCGCGCGAAAAGCTGATTATCGTAAGGCGTTACGGACTTGACGGCAGGATGCCCCTGACTCAGCGTGAAATTGCAAAGCAGCTGAATATATCGCGTTCGTACGTTTCGAGAATTGAAAAGAAGGTGCTTCACAATCTGCGTAAAGCTTTTGACGGAGATTGAAGAATGTGCTAAAATAGCCGTATGGTTAATGATGTATTAAAAATGAATTCCTCATGGGAGGAACTGAAAAGCACAAGCCTGCCGATAGTGCTTTACGGCACGGGAAACGGAGCCGATAAAGTAATCGACGAGTTTGAAAGGCTTGGAATAAAGCTGTCCGGCGTTACTGCCAGCGACGGCTTTGTACGCATGCGCAGCTTTCGCGGCTTTGAGGTTAAACCCTTTGGTTTCTTTGAAAAGGAATACGGCGATTTTATCGTTATTATCGGCTTCGGTACGAACCGTGACGAGGTAATTGATAATATAAAAAGCATTCGTAAACGTCACAGAGTGCTTGTACCCTGTGTTCCCGTTTACGGCGGCGAAATCTTTAACCGTGAGTTTATGGAAAAGCACGAAAAGGAGTTCGAAGCAGTTTACTCCATGCTTGCCGACGAAAAATCAAAAGAAGTGTTTGAGGATTTTCTGAAATTCGAACTTACCGGTGAGCTTGATTATCTTTTTAACAGCGAAACCGACAAGAGCGAGGCTTTTAACAATATACTCAGTCTCGGTGATAACGAAAGTTATCTCGACCTCGGCGCTTATCGCGGTGACACGGTTGACGAGTTCCTGAAATATACGAATTCGCACTACGCTTCAATAACTGCGCTTGAGCCCAATAAAAAGAGCTTTGAAAAACTGAAGGCGCACACATTGCATCTTAAAAACTGCAATGCGCTTAATCTCGGCATTTACAGCTCGGACTGCTCTCTCAGCTTCGACAACGATTTCGGCAGGGGAAGCGCCGCAGTCCTCAGCGAAAGCGGACAAGCCGTAACTGGCGTTGACCTGCTTTCGGCTGAACTGAACACCGCTTTCAGCTACATAAAAGCCGACGTAGAGGGCTGTGAATATGAAATGCTCATCGGCGCGGAGAATACACTGAAAAACTGTAAGCCAAAGCTTAATATCGCCGCATATCACAGAAGCGGGGATATATTCAGACTACCCCTGCTAATCAAAAAAACAAATCCCGAATACAAAATGTATATTCGGCATCACCGTTATATACCTTGCTGGGATCTGAATTATTACTGCATATAAAAAACCTGCTCAACTTTATGCTGAACAGGTTTTTCTTATTTCTCTTTGTAATTCGGAACGAGTTCCTTTAAGAACTGTCTTGCATCGTCGGGATTCATAGTCGGTATCGCGTTTATGTGTTCAAGCAACGCATCGTCGTCAAAATCGGTAGGAGCAGTGATGAAAATCTTATTGTTTTCGGTCTTGTGCATTCCTTCCTCTTCGCTGGGAAGAATAAGCTCCTCGTAAAGCTTTTCGCCCGGACGCAGACCCGTGAACTGAATGTCAATGTCAACATAGGGTTCAAAGCCTGAAAGTCTGATAAGCTTTTCTGCGAGCGAAACAATCTTGACGGGCTCGCCCATATCAAGAACGAAAATCTCCCCGCCCTTTGCCAGACCGCCTGCCTGAACGACAAGCTGCGCCGCTTCGGGAATGGTCATAAAGTAACGCGTGATATCGGGGTGCGTTACCGTCAGCGGGCCGCCTTTTTTCAGCTGTTCCTTGAACAGCGGGATAACGCTGCCGTTTGAGCCGAGAACGTTACCGAAACGAACTGCCGCAAATTTGGTGTGTGTCGATATTTTCGAGAAATGCTGGATTATCAGCTCGCAGCAGCGCTTCGTTGCACCCATTACGTTAGTGGGATTGACCGCCTTGTCCGTCGAGAGAAGAACAAAGTTGTCAACGCCGAATTCGTTTGCGCAACGCGCCGTATTGTAAGTGCCGAGTATATTGTTCTTAATCGCTTCGTAAGGGCTGTCCTCCATAAGCGGAACGTGCTTGTGTGCAGCTGCGTGGAAAACCGATGAGGGATGGAATTCCTCAAAAACAGCCTTGAGCCTTTCGTACTCGCGAACGGAGCCTATGCGTATTTCAATTTTCGGATTGCCGAAATATTTGAGGTCAAGGGAGTTCTTAAGCTCATAAGCGTTGTTTTCGTAAATATCGAAAATTACAATCTTTTCGGGATTGTATCTTGCAATCTGACGGCAAAGCTCCGAACCTATGCTGCCGCCGCCGCCCGTGACGAGTACAATCTTGTCGGTGACGTATTTGCAGACGTCGGGATTCAGCTTTATCTCAGGACGTGAAAGCAGGTCGAGTATATCGACACTTCGCATTTCCTTGTAGGTAAGGTCCGACGCATTGTCGAGCGAAGAAATATCCGGAGCAATCTTAACCGAAACGCCGGTCTTGACGGCAAAGTCGAGTATTTCGCGTCTGCGCTCATCACTTATCGACGGGATACAGAAGATTATTTCATCAATGTCATATTTCTTGCAGACAAGTTCGATATCGTCGCAGGTGCCTACGACGGGAGTACCGTTTATTGCGAGTCCCTGCTTCGATATGTCATCGTCAACCAGAGCGACGGGATTGCCGAATTTATACGAATTCTTCTGAAAATCCTTGAGCAGTCCCGTTCCCGCTTCACCCGCGCCGATAATAAGTATCTGCTTGAGTTCGCTTAAATGCTGCCTTCTTGACTGCTCGTTTTTGAACAGGAAATACGAGCGGTATGCAAGTCTGAACACAAGGCATAGGAACAGTATAATAAGCATACTGTCAAGATAGACCGAGAAGGGAAGCACGTTAAACACCAGCGGATATCTGGAAGCAGTCGGCGCAAGCACGCTTTTTGCATTTTCCGCTAACTGCGGATTAGACAGATACATATACTGATTGGTTTTCATCAGCACATAGTCGGTAATCCATACAGCACCTGTTCCCGCAACGGTTGCACTTCCGAAGCTTATAATCTCATAAAGACCCGCATATCTCCATGCGGTTTTATAGATGCGGAAAAGCCAGTAAGCAAGTATGTAAAACAGCGTAACGTAAGGTATCCTGACTAGCAGGCGTATAGCCTCATACTTGTCCATACTGAAATTCCAATGGAAGTATATCATCAGAAAGTAAATAACATTAATGACGATAATATCGACAAATAAAAGCGCAAGATTACGTCTGCCGATTTTTCTTTTATTTAACTTCTTATTCAAGTTTTGTCTCTCCCTGAAAAGATATATTGTCAGTTTGTCCTACAATTTTACTCGTTTTTTTCTGTTATGTCAAATACAAACGGACGCCTTTAATTGTATTATAAAGGCTGAAAACGTCGAAAAAGAGCAAAATATAACAATATATTGTGTATTTTAACGTATTTTTATCAATATTTATATTGAAAGAATTAAAATATAATGGTAAAATATTTATTAATCTTATTATAAGGAGAAATCTGACCGATGAGCAGAGGGCTTTGGAAAAATGCACCTAAAGACAGGGACAGGGCTGCCGAGATAGCAGAGGAATTCAGCCTTGATCCCATGGCTGCCCTTTTACTTACGGCGAGGGGAATTACCGACGACGAAGAGATTGAGGAATTTCTCTTTGCCGAGGATTTCTACGTAGACCCGTTTGAGATAAAGGATATTGATAAGGCGGTCGAGCGTATCAACCGCGCGGTTGAAAATTACGAAAAGATTATGATTTTCGGTGACTACGATGCCGACGGCGTCACCTCGACTTCGCTGATTTACCTTTATCTTGCTTCTAAGGGCGCGGACATAGGCTACTATATCCCTGACCGTATGAACGAAGGTTACGGTATCTCCTGCGATAAAATCCGCGATTTTGCAGACGAAGGCGTTAAGCTTATTGTAACTGTCGATAACGGTATCAATGCCGTTGAGGAAACCGCGCTTGCAAACAGTCTGGGTATGGACGTCGTAATTACCGACCACCACAAGGTCGGCGATACGCTGCCCGATGCGGTCGCCGTAGTCAATCCGCACCGCGCCGACTGTCAGAGCCCATTCAAGGAATATGCGGGTGTAGGCGTTGCGTTCAAGCTCGTCTGTGCGCTTGACGGCGACAGCGAGGAAATGCTTGAAAAATACTGCGACCTTGCTGCCATTGGCACGCTTGCCGACGTTGTTCCGCTGACGGGCGAAAACCGCATAATTGTCAAAAAAGGAATTGAAAAGATAAACAAGAACGCCCGTCCCGGTCTTAAGGCGCTTCGCACATCTGCGGGGGCGGACTCGAAGGTGCTCAATGCCACCTCCGTTGCATTCACTCTCGCGCCGAGAATAAACGCTGCTGGCAGAATGGACTCGGCTATGCTTGCCATGAAGCTTTTACTTGACGAAAACGCGGCATCGGCTGCCGACCTTGCAGCTAAGCTTGAGAGTGCCAACAGACAGCGCCATGAGGTTGAAAATGAAATCACGCAGAAGGCTGTTGAATATATTGAGTCCAACGACGAGGTTAAGTACTCGCCGATTATCGTTGTTTCGGGCGAGGGCTGGCATCAGGGCGTTATAGGCATAGTTGCCTCGAGGCTTGTATCGCGCTACGGCAAGCCCGCCGTTGTCATAACCACCGACGGCGACGAGGGTAAGGGCTCGTGCAGAAGCCTTGAGGACTTCTCGATTTACGACGCGCTCAATTCGGTCAACGATATGCTTACGCATTTCGGCGGACACACTCTTGCCGCGGGCTTCGGTATAAGGACGGGGGACATTCCCGTTTTCAGAAAGCGTCTTGCCGACTACTGTATGCAAAGGGAAATGCCTTTCCCGTCGCTCAATATCGACCTTACGGTCAATCCGTCAATTGTTACTGTTGCGTTGCTCGACGTATTAAAGGCTTTTGAACCGTTCGGCGCCAACAATCCTCAGCCCTGCTTTGCAATTAAGGGCGCAACGCTTCGCGCAATCAGGCCCGTGGGCGAGGGCAAGCATCTGCGCCTTACCCTGCGCAAGGAAGATGCCGAGATTACGGCAATGCTCTTCTCGACAACCGCCGAACAGTTCCCCTACGAAATCGGCGATACGGTTGACATAGCGTTCAGGGTTGAAAAGAATGAATTCCGCGGCGAAATCACACCGTCCGTTCAGATAATCGATATACGTTACTCGGACTTTGATTACTACAAGTGCGTCAGCTCCGTGAGAATTTACGAAAAATTCAAGAGCGGCGTTATGCTCAGCGAAAACGAGGTTAAGCATCTCACGCCCGACCGCGCGTTTTTCGCGGGGGTATATAAGTATTTCAGGACGAAAAAGAGTGTCGGCTTCGACCTCGAAAGCTTCTGCCACGTTACTAACTGTCCTTACAGAAATGCGGGCAGAGTGCTTCTGTGCGTTGATATACTTTGCGAGCTCGGACTTCTTGAAAAGACAGACGGCGGCTATGCCGTGACCGAAAATCCGCAGAGAGTCGAACTCAATTCAAGCGTTATTTTAAGAAATCTTACAAAGGAGGGTTAATATGGCTGACAGTAAGGTTGAGCTTACTCCCGACGAACAGTACGCCCAGCTTCGCAAGAAATGCGCCAAGGCGTTCAAGCGCGACGAAGTGAAAATGATAGACAAGGCCTTTGAGCTTGCCTTTGACGCTCACAAGGCTCAGCTTCGCTATTCCGGTCAGCCGTATATCAGTCACCCTCTCGCCGTAGCCGATATACTTATGGATTTGGGTATGGACGCACAGTCCATCGAAGCGGCGTTGCTTCACGACACGGTTGAGGACACCGACGTAACCTACGACGACCTTAAAAGTGTGTTCGGCGAGGAGGTCGCGAACCTCGTTGACGGCGTCACCAAGCTCGGTAAAATCCCGCTGTCCACCAAGGAGGAGCAGCAGGCTGAGAATATACGCAAAATGCTCCTCGCGATGTCTCAGGACATCAGGGTTATCATTATCAAGCTTGCCGACCGCCTTCACAATATGCGTACGCTTGACTATATGTATCCGCAGAAGCGCCGCGACATAGCGCTCGAAACGCTTGAGATTTATGCGCCGCTTGCGCACCGTCTCGGTATCCGTGCCGCCAAGGAGGAGCTTGAGGACCTTGCGATTCATTTCCTTGACCCGATAGCGTATGAGGATATTGAGAAAAAGCTGTCCGAGACAAGCGATTCGAGAATTGAATTTCTCGAGACAACAAAAGAGAAGATAGCAAAGCGTATCAAGGACGTCGTCAAGGACGCGAGAATTGACGCGCGTATCAAGAGCGTACACGGAATTTACCGTAAGATGTTTATGCAGCAAAAGGATTTTGCTGAGATATATGACATTTACGCCATCAGAATTATAGTTGACAGCGTTGCCGAATGCTACAACTGCTTAGGCGTAATTCACGATATGTTCAAGCCGCTTCCCGGCAGATTCAAGGACTACATCTCAACGCCCAAGAAAAACATGTATCAGTCGTTGCACACGACGGTTTTCTCTGATGAGGGCGTACCGTTTGAGGTTCAGATAAGGACTAAGGAGATGCACCGTACAGCCGAATACGGCGTTGCGGCGCACTGGAAATACAAGCTCGGAATTTCGGGCAAGGACAATATGGAGGAACGCCTTGCGTGGGTACGCCAGCTGCTTGATGAGCAGAAGGAATCGGGCGACGTGCGCGAGATAGTAACCGCTATCAAGTCCGACCTTGTTCCCGAGGATACCTTCGTTTTCACGCCCAAGGGCGACGTTATAAACGTGCCTGCGGGTTCGACGGTAATCGACTTTGCCTACGCAATTCACTCGGCGGTCGGCAACAAGATGGTCGGCGCCAAGGTTGACGGCAGAATTGTCCCCATTGATTACAAGGTCAAGACGGGCGAGGTAGTTGAAATCCTCACATCCTCACAGCCCGGCAAGGGCCCGTCGAGAGACTGGCTTAACATAGCAAGAACCAGTTCTGCAAGGACTAAAATCCGTTCGTGGTTCAAGAACGAGCGCCGCGACGAGAATATAGTCGAGGGCAAGGCTGAAATAGACAGAGAATTCAAGAAAAACTATATACGCCTTACCGACGAGGAATACGCAAAGTTTATGGAAACTCTCGCGTATCATCAGCACATGGCGAGCGTTGACGACCTTTACGCGGCAATAGGCTACGGCGGTATTTCGCTTATCCGTCTTATGCCGCATATCAAGGACGAGTATAACAAGAATTACAAAAAGCACGACGAAACCGTTGCCGTCAAGCCTACCCAGAGGCGTACCGTCGCGGGCGGCGTTACGGTTGAGGGCATCGACGATATGCTCATTAAATTTGCAAAATGCTGCAATCCGCTTCCGGGCGACAATATCATAGGCTTTATTACGCGAGGACACGGCGTTTCAATTCATAAGCGCGACTGCCCGAACGTACCGCGCGAGATAGCTCAGGCACCCGAGCCCGAACGCTGGATTAACGCTTCGTGGAATGAGAACGCCAAGCAGGAGTTCAGAGCGGCGCTTTCGATAAGCGCGCTGTCGCGTATCGGACTTATGGCGGATATCTCGATGCAGCTTGCGGCTATGAGAGTTAATATAAACGATATCGCTTCCCATACCGCCAAGGACGGCAGGTCTATGCTGAATATGACAATCACCGTTTCAAATGTTGAGCATCTGAGAAGCGTTATTTCAAGAATTGAAAAAATCGACGGCGTGCTGTCGATTGAAAGACAGGTATCGTAAATGAAGGCAGTAGTTCAGAGAGTTAAATACGCTAAGGTCGAGGTTGACGGCAAAACCGTCGGCTCAGTCGGCGAGGGCTATATGATACTTCTCGGCGTGGTTGAGGGCGACACCGAAAAAGAGGCGGAGATACTTGCGCGTAAGACCGCTTCGCTTCGCATTTTCACCGATGATGAGGACAAGATGAATCTGTCCGTTCTCGACGTTGACGGCGAGATTCTCGTCGTTTCTCAGTTTACACTGTGCGCCGACGTTAAGAAGGGCAACCGTCCTTCGTTTACCGACTCTGCGAAGCCCGACGAGGCAAACAGACTGTACGAATACTATTGCGACCAATTGCTTGCCAACGGCGTACGCAAGGTTGAAAAGGGCGTTTTCGGCGCTCACATGGAGGTTACGCTTCTCAACAACGGGCCCGTAACCATACTTTACGATACGGATATATGGAGTAATAAATAATGGCAATCAAGGTCGAGAGCCTTCCGTTAGGACCGGTAGGCGCAAATACTTATATAGTTACCGACGAAGCGTCGGGTCTGTCCGCGGTAATTGACTGCGGAGCGTTCACACCGCAGCTTCGTGAAAAGCTGAGAGGTAAGACGGTTAAGTATATAATGCTCACTCACGGCCACTATGACCACATTCTGGGCGTGTATGACTTAAAGCAGGCGACGGGCGCAGAGGTGCTTATTCATAAGGACGACGCCAACTGCCTTTACGACTCAATGGCAAGTCTCGCCTTTTACAGTTACGGTCAGGCTCAGCAACCGCTCAAAGCCGACAGAGTGCTTACCGAGGGCGACAGAATCGAACTCGGTCAGACAGTTTTCAGAGTAATGAACACCAAGGGCCACACCGAAGGAAGCGTGCTTTATATTGACGAAGCGGATCGTGTAATATTCTCGGGTGACACGCTGTTTGCGGGAAGCTACGGCAGAACCGACCTGCCCGGCGGCGACGACGGAAAAATGCTCAATTCGCTCAGACGGATCAAGGCTCTCGAAGGCGACTACAAGATTTTCACCGGTCACGATCAAAGTACCACTCTTGAAGAAGAGCGAAAGTTCAACGTTTATTTACGGAGTTCGTAATGCTGCTTGAAATACTGAACCACAAATATCAGTACGAAGCCGAAAAGCTGACGAGGATTTTTTATCCGAACGAGAAAATCACCGTTGTCAACGAAAAAAGCACACCAGACAGCGAAGCGGTGCTGACCACTCTTTTTTCGGACGGTTTCGTTACGGTAGAATACAAAAACGAAAACGGCGATACGCTTTATACAAGGCGTGAAAGCACCGACGGCGTTTCGGACAAAGAGCTATTAATGGCGCAGATGATGTTTGAAGCACTCACACGAGTCACGGGTTATGTCCCGAAATGGGGCATACTCACGGGCATAAGACCGTCGAAGCTTCTTATTGCGCTTAAGAATAAGTACGGTGACGAAGAGGGCATAAGGCGTTTTCGCGAGGACTATCTCGTCAGCGCCGAGAAAACTGCTTTAGCCGACTCGGTGGCAAACGCCGAGGAAAAGATTATTTCTCTTTCCGTGCCCGAGTCGTTCAGCCTTTACGTTTCGATACCGTTTTGCCCGACGCGTTGCTCATACTGCTCGTTTGTTTCACACGATATGACGAGCACCACCATCAAAAAACTGATGCCCGACTATGTCGCGTTTCTTATAAAGGAAATTGAAGCGACGGCTGAAATCGCAAACCGTCTGGGGCTCAGACTTGAGAGCATATACTACGGCGGCGGCACGCCGACCACGCTTGACGAGGGACAGCTTGCCGACGTAATAAGGGCGGTTGAAGCTAACTTTGATTTATCGAAGCTAAGAGAATACACAATCGAAGCGGGACGTCCCGACACCGTTACGGACGAAAAGCTTCGGATTATGAAGGCGGCGGGTGTGTCGAGAATAAGCATTAACCCGCAGTCGTTTTCCGATGAGGTGCTCGAAGCTATCGGCCGAAAGCACACTTCAAAGCAAACTCTTGAAGCCTTCGATATGGCGAGACGGGCAGGCTTTGATAATATAAACACCGACCTTATTGCAGGTTTGCCGAAGGACAGCCTTGACGGCTTCAAGGCTTCGCTTGATAAGGCGGTTGAGCTCGGAGCCGAGAATATAACCGTTCACACACTTGCGCTGAAGCGCTCGTCGTATATGGGCGGAGAGGGCACGGTTGCCGTCAGGCGCAACGAGGAAACTCAGGCTATGCTCGCATATGCTTACGGTACGCTTACGGGCAACGGCTGGCATCCCTACTATATGTACCGCCAGACAAGAAGCCTCGGCAATCTCGAAAACACGGGCTATTGCAAACAGGGCAGGGAATGTCTTTACAACGTCTTTATGATGGAGGAGTGCCATTCCGTGCTTGCGGTCGGTGCTGGCGCAGTAACGAGGCTCAAGGCTGGGCACGGCGATAAAATCGACCGAATATTCAATTTCAAATATCCGTATGAATATATAGACGGATTTGACGAGCTTATTAACAGAAAACAAGCCATAACTCAATTCTATAACGAAAACAGGTGAAACTATGGGAATGATGAACAACCGAATCGAATACATAAACGAGCTTGCCCGCGACAATCCGCAGGCGCTTGTCGCGCGTGCCGAGCTTCGTTACAGAAATATTGTGAACAATATCGCCGAGCGTGCGCTTGACGAGCCCGGCAGAAAGATAGTTATGCTTTCCGGTCCGTCCTCATCGGGCAAGACCACGACCGCCAGACGGCTCGCAGATACCTTTACCTCGCTGGGTATGGACACACACGTAATCTCTTTAGATGATTTTTATCTAAACCGAGAGCAGATACCCGGCTACGCCGAGGGCAACCCCGACTATGAAACGGTTGAGGCGCTTGACCTGCCGTATCTGTCCGAAACCCTGCAGAGCCTTATGTCGGGTGCCGAGACCGATATGCCCAGCTTTGACTTTACGGTCGGCAGGAGAAGCGACAAGTACAACACGCTGACTCTTGACAAGAACGACGCCGTAATTGTCGAGGGACTTCACGCGCTCAACCCTGTTATCGCGAGCGGTCTTGATACTCACAGAGTAATGAAAATATATATCAACGTCTCTTCGCGTATCTATGACAACAAGGGTAAGATAATTCTCAACCGAAGAAATATACGTTTCGTAAGGCGAATGATACGCGACTATAACTTCAGAGCAAGCTCGGTAAACAACACCTTCCAGCTCTGGGATAACGTGTTAAGGGGAGAGGACCTTTATCTTTTCCCGTATAAGGATTTTGCAGATTTCAGAATTAATTCAATACATCTGTGCGAGCCCTGCCTTTTCAGGGATACCGCGATAGAGCTTCTCGAGAGCGCCGAGCTTGACGACGAGTTTCAGGCTGACGCGCGCAGGCTGATTAATTCGCTTAAAAAGTTTCAGTCTCTCAGCTCCGAGCTTGTCCCGAAGGATTCGCTTCTCAGAGAGTTCATAGGTTAAACTGACCCAAAAAGATACAAGGGGTGATTCGTTGGCTGCAAAGAGAAAAAGCCAGTCACTGTTAAACGGCGCGATGGTGCTCGCCGCCGCAACACTGATAGTTAAAATTATCGGAATCCTCTATAAGATTCCGCTTTCAAATATGGTCGGCGCAGTCGGCAGAGGCTATTTTGACTCTGCCTATAATCTCTATATTCCGATTTATACGATTTCGATGGCGGGTCTGCCCGTAGCGGTTTCCAAAATGGTTTCGCAGCAGATGGCGCTCGGAAAATTCAGAGACGTCAAAATAACCTTCAAGGTTGCCGCAAGACTGTTTCTGATTTCGGGTACGCTGGGCACGCTCTTACTGCTGATACTAGCATTCCCTTACGCATATCTTGCAAAGAGCCTTGAAGCCCTGCCTGCTATTTTCGCCATAACTCCGTCGATTTTCTTCTGCTGTATTATGTCGATTTACCGCGGCTACTACAACGGACTTCGCAATATGACACCGACTGCCATGAGCCAGGTCTGGGAAGCGGCGGGTAAGGTCGTGTTCGGCCTTGCGTGCGCAAAGTTTTCCGTCACCTACGGTTATTCGCGCTTTGAGCAGGGACTTACGGTTTACGGAAAGACCGTCGGTACCGAAGCTGAGGCGGCGTCGGCCATCTATCCATACGCTGCGGCGGCTGCCGCGATAGGCGTTACGGTCGGTACGATTATCGGTATGATTTATATGATGATAATCTACCGTATGAAGGGCGACGGTATAACGCGTGCCGAGCTTGCTGGTGCGCCGAAGCCCGAGCGCTCGGGAAGCATAGCAAAGGCACTTATGGCGCTGGCAATCCCTGTTGTCGCTTCGAGCCTCGTTTTCAGCGTAACGAATCTTATCGACGCTATGACTATTCAAAACAGACTTGCCACAATGATAGCCGACAATCTCGACTTCATCCGTCAACTTTACAGTGAACAGCTGACCGCAAGAAGCATACTGGACGCCGATATACCGAAGTATCTTTACGGCGCGTACACAATGTCGCTTGACTTCAAGAATCTGATTCCGTCGATTACAATGACACTCGGTGTCAGTGCGATTCCCGCGCTTTCGGCGGCGTGGGCGCTGAAGGATAAGGCTCAGCTGAAGGGCTCGGTTGAATCCGTTCTGCGCGTTACCATGATGTTCGCGCTTCCTGCAGGTATCGGTATGGGCGCGCTGTCCTTCCCGATTTTACAGATGATGTACGAAACTGGCAAATCCGCCGACGCGGTTTCGATAGCCGCGCCTATAATGGCGGCATACGGCTACACGATATTCCTGATTTCTCTGTCACAGCCTATGACGAATATGCTTCAGGCGATAGGCTATGCCAAGATACCCGTTATTTCACTTTCAGTGGGCGCAATAGCGAAGGTTATCACAAACTACATTTTCATCGGCATTCCGTCAGTCAATATCAACGGCGCGGTTGTCGGCACGGTAGTCTGCTACACGATAATCGTTGTTGTCAATCTGTTTTTCCTGCTCAGGTACACCAAAGTCAAGCTTGACTTTATGAGCGTAGCCGTCAAGCCGCTTATCTGCAGTGTGCTCTGCGGCGTCGCCGCGTACACAAGCTACGGCATTTTTAACAGCATTTTGCCCGAAATCAACAAGGGCGGACACTCAATTACGAACATAATTGCAACCGTAATTGCTGTCGGATTCGCAGTCACAATATATGCGATTTCGATGCTTCTGGTCGGCGGAATAGTCAAAGAAGACGTAATTATGCTGCCAAAAGGCGCAAAAATCGCAAAATTCCTTGAAAAATATGGCTTTTTACAGTAAAAAACACTTGAAAAATACCACTATATATAGTAGAATATAGAAGGATTGATTATGTCAGTTGATTTTAATTTCAAAACCAAATACGGCATTGACGATTTACGCGAGATAATGCGTATTCTCCGTTCGCCCGGGGGTTGCCCCTGGGACAGGGAGCAGAATCACGCTTCAATCAAAAAATCGCTCATTGAGGAAACCTATGAGGTTATCGAAGCCATAAACAAAGAGGATGATACTCTTCTCTGTGAGGAACTCGGCGACGTGCTGTTGCAGGTTGTTTTTCACGCACAGATGGCGGATGAGAGAAACGCCTTCGGCTTTGACGAAATCACTGACGGCATCTGCAAGAAGCTCATTGAGCGCCATCCCCACGTTTTCGGCGATATCAAGGTCGACAACAGTGCCGAGGTGCTCGTGAACTGGGAGCAGATCAAGTCACAGTCCAAGAACCGCAAAACCCAGACCGATAAGATGCTTTCCGTTCCGCGTGAGCTTCCCGCTCTTATGCGCAGCACGAAGCTTCAGGAGAAGGCGGCAAAGGTCGGCTTCGACTGGGATAATGCGGACGGCGCGTTCGATAAGATTGACGAGGAAGCGCGTGAGCTTAAGGAAGCTTATAAAAGCGGCGAAACCGAGCATATTAAAGAAGAACTCGGAGACCTGCTTTTCTCGGTGGTCAATGTTTCAAGATTTCTGAATGTTGACGCGGAGGAGGCGCTCACGTTGTCAGCGGACAAGTTCCTTAACCGTTTTGCGGTTGTTGAGAAGCTTGCCGATGAACGCGGTATCGATATGAAGTCGTCGCCCATAGAGGAGCTTGACAGGCTCTGGGACGAGGCTAAAAAACTCAATTAGTCCATATTAAAGTGGAAACACTTTGGAAAATATTAAAAAAATGGAGGACACAAAAATGAATAAGACAGAACTCGTAGCAGCAGTAGCTAAGGAAGCAAAGCTTTCCAAGAAGGACGCAGAGGCAGCAGTAGCAGCTACCTTCGACACCATCAAGAAGGCTCTTAAGAAGGGCAACAAAGTTCAGCTCATCGGCTTCGGCACATTCGAAGTTCGTAAGCGCGCTGCAAGAACCGGCCGTAACCCCCAGACAGGCAAAGAGATCAAGATCAAGGCTTCAAAGGTTCCCGCATTCAAGGCTGGCGCAGCTCTCAAGGACGCTGTTAAATAATTTATTATTCACTTTTGCAGAGGAAGGCTTGTCCTTCCTCTGTTTTTTTGCTATAATGCTTTCGGGTGATAATATGAGACTTGATAAATACCTTAAAATTTCAAGAATAATCAAACGGCGTACCATAGCCAACGAGGTTTGTGACGCAAAGCACGTTACCATCAACGGCAAGGTTGCGCGCGCTTCGTACGACGTCAAGGTCGGCGACGTTATCGAAATACAGTTCGGCGAGAAACTGACGAAATATGAGGTCCTGAGCGTTCAGGAATACGCGACTAAGGAATCCGCCGCCTCAATGTTCAGGGAAATCAAATAAAACTTAATACATTGAATTAAACGAACTCCGTTCGGCAATAATTATTGTAAGAATAATTATCGGGCGGGGCTTTTTTTATGCAATACAGCAAGGTTGAAATCTGCGGGGTCAACACCGCGAAGCTTAAGGTGCTCAGAGAGAAGGAAAAGCTGGAACTCTTAAAGCGTATAAAGGACGGCGACTCCGCTGCGCGAGACGAGCTGATAAACGGCAATCTCAGGCTCGTGCTATCCGTAATTCAGCGCTTTGTCAACCGCGGAGAAAATCCCGACGATTTGTTTCAGGTCGGCTGCATAGGGCTTATCAAGGCGATTGATAATTTCGATATCTCTCAGAACGTTCGCTTTTCCACCTATGCTGTGCCTATGATTATCGGCGAGATAAAGCGCTACCTCAGGGACAACAATCCCGTACGCGTCAGCCGTTCGATGAGGGACACTGCCTATCATGCCATGCAGGTTAAGGAACAGCTGCAAAACGAGCTTAACCGCGACCCGACCGTCGAGGAAATTGCCGAGAGGCTGAACGTCGATTGCGTTGACGTCGTGATTGCGCTCGAAGCTATAGTCGAACCCGTCTCGCTGTATGAACCCGTTTACTCGGATTCGGGCGACACGATTTTCGTGATGGACCAGATAAGCTCGTGTGAAACCGACCGTGACTGGCTAGACGAAATAATGATGAAGCAGGCAATGGGTGAGCTTTCCGACAGGGAAAAGCAGATACTTTCGCTTCGTTTTATGAGCGGCAAAACGCAGATGGAGGTCGCTGACGAGATAGGTATTTCACAGGCGCAGGTTTCACGTCTTGAAAAGGGCGCAATAAGCAAGATAAAAGGTCATTAAACAGCAAAAACTCTGTAAAGCTTAAAAACTTTACAGAGTTGATTTTTCTTTATTTTATGCGGGTTTCGGCTATCCGTCGCGAAAAACGGATGAGAGCAGACTTTCCTTAGCAGGAATACTTTCCCGACGCGGCAAATCGCAGTCAACGAGTATCGTATCGTCACCGATAACCTGTATTTTTTCGTACTCTATTCTTATCTTTTCGCCCTTTTTGCCGATTGAAATTCCGCGCGGCTTTATACACACTGTCACCGCCGTCAGCTTGCCGCAGGTCATATCGAATTCGAAGTCGTCGGCAGTTCCCAGACACGCGCCGTCACGCAGGTTGATAATCTCCTTTTCAAACAATTCACTCATACAGCATTTCATACACTCACCTCATTTTTATATGTATATGAAGCTGCTGCTGCAAATATGAAATTGAAACTGTACGGTGCAATCTCAGATCAAGCAAAAAAACAAGGCAGGATTATTTCCTGCCTTGTCTGTATTTCTGTTATCAGTACTTCATCAGGTAGCGGTTGATTTCCCAGTCGCTTACGCTGATTTTGTACTTCATCCACTCTCTGCGCTTGCCTTCAACATACTTGTTGTAGATGTGTTCGCCGAGCGTAGCCTTCATAACCTCGTCCTTTTCAAGCTCGTCAACGGCGTGCTTGAGAGTATCGGGAAGGTGCTCAATGCCGAAGTCCTTAAGCTCTGTCGCGCTCATTTCGTAGATGTTCTTCGAAATGCTTTCGGGCGGCATAAGTCCCTTCTTTATGCCGTCGAGACCGGCGGCGAGGCAGAGCGCCATCTCAAGATAGGGGTTGCAGGCGGGATCGGGTGAGCGAAGCTCGACTCTCGTTCCCATACCTCTTGCGGCGGGAACGCGGATAAGCGTTGAACGGTTGGAAGCAGACCACGCGATATAAACGGGAGCCTCGTAACCGGGAACAAGTCTTTTATAAGAGTTTACGAGCGGATTGGCAACGGCGGTAATCGCCTTGACGTGGGCAAGTATGCCCGCGATGAAGTGCAGCGCCGTGTCGGAAAGCCCGTACTGCTTG
>JAEEGL017372084.1_pt1 | contig 23606 bp, 11 predicted proteins | sample 9134231 | NCBI WGS metagenome assembly JAEEGL01 (sample SAMN16246548, study PRJNA631951) | gut metagenome | biome: gut microbiome; feature: rumen; material: fiber-attached | host: Bos | place: Iran: Karaj | collected 2018-10 | reverse complement strand
GGGGAACTTCATACTTGGCTCCTTCAGCAGTCATGGTGGTCTTCATGGCCATCATGATGTGGTCGTACTTGTCGGTCTTTACGTATGTTCCTACGGGGAAGCGGAAAGGCTCACCACCCATAGCGGCGCGAATCATCTCAACAGAGAGATAGCTGGGGCTCTGGAATGAAGAACGTCCGCGAAGCTCGATGATCTTGGCACCACCCTTGGTGACGTCGACTTTCATCTGCTCCCACTCCTCTGTGGGGAACTCGGCTGTGCCGATGATGTCTGTCAGCTTGCGGCCTGCAATCTCTACATGGCTTCCGAAGACAGCCATCTGCTCACCGTGGCCACCATAGGTAGCGCAACCAGTGATCTGATTCTGCATCACACCAAACTTCTTTGCCAGTGCGCTCTGCAGACGGGTTGTGTCGAGGCCGGCGAGAGTCGTCACCTGACCAGGCTTCAAACCAGAGTACAGCAGGGTTACCAGACCAGTGAGGTCGGCGGGGTTGAAGATAATCACCACGTGCTTCACGTCGGGGCAGAACTTCTTGATGTTCTGACCGAGCTCCTCAGCAATCTTACAGTTGCCAGCGAGCAGATCCTCACGGGTCATACCAGCCTTACGGGGAGCACCGCCTGAAGAGATGATGTACTTAGCACCACGGAATGCCTCCTCGGCATCGGTGGTAGCCACAATGTTTACATTGTCGAAACCACTCTGGCGCATCTCCTCGGCAACACCCTCGGGAGAGAACACGTCGTAAAGACAGATTTCACTTGTCAGACCCATCATCAGAGCCGACTGAGCCATGTTTGAACCAATCATACCGGCTGCGCCGACGATGGTCAATTTTTCGTTTGTTAAAAATGCCATAATGTATAATTATAATTAATAAGTTGTTTCAAAAGTGCTGCAAAGATACGAAAAAAGATGGATAATCAATCGTTTTTATTATTAATCTTAGTTAATCATTGAAATTTGTGCTCAAATCTTCGTACCTTTGTCAACTGTAAATAGCAAAACTATTAACATCAGCTGATATGAAACAACTAACAATCATCGCATTAGGGGTGTTGCTCCTCATCTCTTGTCAGGATGCACATCAGAAGGATGCGGCCATCGTAGAAGAGACATTGGACATTCCTGAGTGTATTGTGACGACACCTCCGGACTCTCTGCATTATGACGAGTTCTACAAGAAGTATGTCGACGTGAACGGCATCCCCCTCATCTCATCTTGGCGTGTGCCAGATTCTGCCTTCGTGGCTGCCCATCGCACACTCTATGCGATGACCTCTATGCTGCCTGAGGCTGTCCTCGACTCGATGGTAGGTCGTGGAACTCGTGTGGCCATTATGGCTCGCTACGAAGGGACAACTGACATTCCGGAACACCATCATCTGGTCAACGACACTGCGCTGAATTGGGATCTTCGTGCCCGAGGTCTTGGTGGCGATCTGGAGCTATCGCTCACCAGCTGTGCTGAGGAGAATGTGTTGGCTTATCAAATCGACAAGTACCATGCTGAGGATATCCTTATCCATGAGTTTGCCCATAGCATCCATCTCATCGGACTAATGCTGGCGGTGCCCGACTTCGATGCACGTTTGAAGATGTGTTATGAGAATGCCAAAGCCAGAGGGATCCTCGATGCTACCTATCGTATCACTGATAAGGAAGAATATTTCGCAGAAGGTGTGCAGGACTGGTTTAATGTAAATGCCGAAATGGATCATGCCGACGGCAAACACAATTGGTGTAACACCCGTGAGGAGCTGGAGGAATATGATCCCGACCTCTATAATCTGTTGGCAGAATATTTCCCCAAGACCACACTACAGATCAGTAAGCACAAGAAGATCAATGAACATCATCGTCCCTAATAAACTAATGAGGAAAGAAACATATATCCGCCGCAGGGCTAAACTGAAGAAGGATGTGCGCAGCGGCCTGCTGCTCTTCCTGGGCAACGACGAGGTGGGCATGAACTATGCCGATAATACCTATCGTTTCCGTCAGGATTCTACATTTCTCTATTTCTTCGGACTCGACTATGCTGGCTTAGCGGCAGTCATCGACATCGATGAGGACACCGAGGTCGTGTTCGGCAACGAACTGACCATCGATGATATCGTGTGGACGGGCACTCAGCCGTCTTTAAGAGAGAAGGCTGGGGCTGTGGGCGTCACAAAGACCATGCCGATGAGCGAGCTGAAGAATTATATAGATAAGGTACGCGCCAAAGACCAGACTGTGCACTTCCTTCCTCCATACAGAGGCGACCACCGTGTGTGGCTATGGGAGTTGCTCGGTGTGGAACCAAAGGCGCAGACTGATTTGGCTTCCGTGCCGTTTATCAAGGCCATCGTCGCCCAGCGGAACTATAAGGATGATGAAGAAATCCGGCTGATTGAAGAGAGTGTAGACCTGAGTACGGAGATGCATCTGGCAGCTTATCGCGCCGTGCGTCCAGGTATTCATGAGTCGCAGGTGGCTGCTGCTGTGGAGGAGGTGGCCTGTCGTCATGGTAATGCGCTGGCTTTTCCAACGATAGCCACTACACAAGGACAGGTGTTGCATAATCACGGCTTCATTCATATGCTGAAGGAGGGTGACATCTTCCTCTTGGATGCAGGCGCAGAGACACAGTCGCACTATGCTGGTGACCTCTCTTCGTCGATGCCTGTGGGCGAGCGGTTCACTGATCGGCAGGCGGAAGTGTATAACATCCACCTGAAGAGCTTCTATGCCGCTGTGGATAAGCTGCAACTTGGCGTCCCCTTCCGCGAGGCGCATATCGCTGCCGCCACGAAGATCGCAGAGGGTATGAAGGAACTCGGACTGATGAAAGGTGATCCTGCTGAGGCTGCCGAGACGGGTGCCTATGCGCTGTTCTTCCCCTGCGGATTGGGACATATGGTAGGACTCGATGTGCATAACATGGAGAATCTTGGTGAACAGTATGTGGGCTATGCCGAGGGCCAGGTGAAGAGCAAACAGTTCGGCTTCAAGTCGTTACGCTTCGCCCGTCCGCTGGAGGTGGGCTTCGTGTTTACAGTGGAGCCTGGCATCTATTTCATCCCTGAGTTGATGGATAAATGGCGTGCTGAGCATCAGTTCGAGGACTTCATCTGCTACGACAAACTCGATGCCTGGCGCAATTTTACAGGCCTGCGTAACGAACTGAACTACGTGATGACTGCCACAGGTCCCCGTCTTCTCGGCACCATCAAGAAGCCCATGACTATCGAAGAAGTATATCAAGCGAAAAACAGTTAGTATATGAACTATAGTATCAAGTATCCAGAGAATAACGGTGGTATGAACGACCGCATCAAGCGGTTGCGGCAGCAGAATTTCGACACCCCGACCACATTGAGTATAGAACGGGCACTTATCGAGACCGCCTTCTATAAGGAACACTATGGCACGATGCCCATTGCCGTGCTGCGAGCCAAGAACTTCTATGAGATCTGCAAAAAGAAAACCCTCTATATCGGTGACGATGAACTCATCGTCGGCGAGCGTGGACCGCTGCCCAAGGCTGTACCTACGTTCCCCGAGCTGACCTGTCACTCTGTGGAAGACTTGCATACCCTGAACGAACGGGAGTTGCAGCGCTACACCATCTCCCAAGAGGATATCGACACCTACGAGCGTGAGGTGATTCCCTATTGGAAAGGTAAGACCCAGCGAGAACGTATCTTCAACCACGTGTCGAAAGAGTGGGAGGAGGCCTATCATGCTGGTGTGTTCACGGAGTTCATGGAGCAGCGTGCCGCAGGTCATACGGCGATGGACGGTAAGATGTACCGCGAGGGACTGCTCGACGTGAAGGCCCATATTGAGAAACGCATCAGCGAACTCGACTATATCTACGATCCTGAGGCTACCGACAAACAGCAGGAGTTGGAGGCGATGGCCATCTCGTGCGATGCAGCCATCCTCTTCGCAGAACGTCATGCTGAGTTGGCAGAGCAAATGGCAGCCAAAGAACAGAACCCTCAGCGCAAGGCCGAGTTGGAGAAGATTGCCGACGTGTGTCGTTGGGTGCCTGCCCATGCTCCGAGAGACCTGTGGGAAGCCATCCAGATGTACTGGTTCGTACATCTTGGTACGGTAACAGAACTCAACGGCTGGGACTCGATGAACCCCGGACATATCGACCAGCACCTCTGGCCCTTCTACGAGAAGGGAATCGCTGACGGAACACTCACTCGTGACCAGGCGAAGGAATTGATTTCGTGCCTGTGGATCAAGTTCAACAACCAGCCGGCTCCCCCGAAGGTGGGTGTGACGGCTTTGGAGTCGGGTACTTATAACGACTTCACGAATATCAATATAGGTGGCGTGGATCGCGACGGCCATAGTGCAGCCAATGAGCTTTCCTATATGATTCTGGAGATTCAGGAGGAACTGCATGAGTTGCAGCCGGGCCTGAGTATCCACATCGCTGAGAATACCCCAGACGAATTCCTGTTGGCTGGCATCAAAGTGATTCGTCAGGGTCATGGTTATCCCTCAATCTTCAATCCCGATACTTATGTGAAAGAGATGGTTCGGGCAGGTAAGACGGTGGAAGATGCCCGTGAGGGAGGCTGTTCTGGTTGTATCGAGGTGGGTGCCTTCGGTAAGGAGGCTTATCTGTTGACGGGCTATCTGAACACCCCGAAGATTCTGGAGATCACGCTCAACAACGGCATCGATCCTGAGACAGGTAAGAAACTCGGAATGGAGACCGGTGACCCACGGACGTTCAAGACCTTCGAAGAACTCTATGAAGCCTGGCATAAGCAGATGGTGTATTTCGTCAACCTGAAGCTCTCCGTCAACAACTATATCGAGCGTATGTTCTCGCTCTATGCCCCAGCTACCTTCCTTAGTCTCTATATCGACGACTGTATCGAGAAGGGCAAGGACTATTACAGTGGTGGTGCCCGCTATAACACGACCTATATCCAATGTACGGGCCTTGGCACCATCACCGATTGCTTCACTACGCTGAAGAAGCACGTCTTCGAGGATCACCGCTACACGATGGACAAGATGCTCGAAGCCTGTGCCAAGAACTGGGAGGGCGAGGAGAAGATGCGTCAATACATCCGCAACCGCACGCCTTTCTTCGGCAACGACGATGCCTATGCCGACACTATTGCTGTGCGTGTCTACGATGATCTGGTGAAGGCTATCGAAGGACGGCCGAACACTCGTGGCGGTAAGACGCAGTTGAATATGCTCTCGACCACCTGCCATAACTATTTCGGTTCTGTCTGTGGCGCTACACCCAATGGCCGTTTCGCCCACTTTGCCATCAGCGACGGCACATCGCCTGCTCACGGCTCCGACTCCCATGGTCCTACGGCGGTCATCAAGTCGTTAGGCAAACTGGATCAGACCAAGAGCGGCGGCACGTTGCTGAATGTGCGTTTCGTGCCAGCCTTGCTGAAGCGTGAAGAAGACCAGAAGAAGCTGGCCTCGCTCATACGTACCTATTTTAAATTCGGTGGTCATCATATCCAGTTCAATATCGTAGACACAGCGACGCTCCACGATGCCCAGCAGCATCCTGACGAGTATCGAGACCTGCTGGTTCGTGTGGCAGGCTACTCCGACTACTTCAACGATATGACGGAGCAGCTTCAGAACGAGATCATCGCCCGCACAGAGAATGACGAATATTAAGGCCCTTCTCTTCGACATCAAGCGCTATGCCATCAACGATGGACCAGGCATTCGGACAACGCTCTTTATGAAGGGTTGTCCGTTGCGCTGTGTCTGGTGCCATAACCCTGAGAGCTGGAGTCCTCGTCCGCAGATTCTCTACAAACAGTCGAAGTGTATTGGTTGCCAAACCTGTGTGGAGGCCTGTCCGCAGCATCTTTTGCAACTCACACCCGACGGCATCGTGATGGGTGCAGGCTGTACCCTTTGTGGCAAGTGTGCGGAAGAATGCCCCACGACCGCTCTTGAACAATGTGGCCATGAGTGGACGATGGAGGAACTGATGGCAGAGGTGGAGAAGGAACGCGACATCATGACCGATAGCGGAGGAGGTGTGACGCTTTGTGGCGGAGAGCCCTTGATGCATCCTGATGCAGCACTTGCGATCTTGAAGGAGTTGGGCAAACGTGGTTTCCATCGAACGGTCGACACCACGCTCTATGCCTCGAAGGAGGTGGTGGAGGCTGTGGCAGACAACTGCGAACTGCTGCTCGTCGACCTGAAGCTGATGGACTCCGAGAAGCATCGCCGTTATACGGGTGTGCCAAACGAACTCATTCTCCAGAATATCCGCTATCTGGCTGAGCGAGGCAGCCAGTTCTTGATCCGCATCCCCCTCATCGAGGGCATCAATGCCGATGAAGAGAACATCGAAGCCACCGCCCGCTTTCTTTCCACTTTCCACTTTCCACTTTCCACCATCCATTTGCTCCCCTATCACGATGTGGGCAAGGATAAACATCGTCGCATGTGGAGCACCTACAATCCCCAGAACATCCCGATGGCGCCACCCTCAGAGGAAGTCCTGCAACGTTGCAAGACACAGTTGGAGGCTTATGGTTTCCAAGTCGTTATTGGCGGCTGATGGTCAGCATCCAGCCTTGCGTCTCTCAGAAAGTACGTTTGACCGTGGGAGAAAGTACGCTTGAAAGTGGGAGGGAGAAGGCACTAAACAGGGAAAAAGTGCCGTGTAAACTCGTACCGAGCTGCCGCTCGACATATGCCGAGCCCGGGGTCGGTATATGTCGACCCTAGGGTCTGCATATAAAGACCCAAGGGCCGACACCTATTTTAATACGATAGGACCGTCTGAAAAAATGAATGCCAATTTGCGTTAATCTTCCCAAATTCATTGCTTGTTAAATATTTTTTTCGTATCTTTGCAACATATTTATGCAACTAAAGACACAGACTATGGCAGAACAGAAACTACCAACCATTGAAGAGGTGTTCTCATGGATGAGAAAACTCTACGACGAGAGCTATTCAGGGCTGACGGCACTGGAAAAGAGTGAGCAGCACATGTATGGAACGATGGTGACGACACCTTCGGACAAGAAGTTCATTGTCCGTATGCTCGATGAGACGAGTCAGGTGCGTGACACCCAGAAACTGGCCCGAAGGGTGAAGGATCTGATCGACCAGTATGGCATCCCCAAGTTCCTGGGGCCTACCGACCATCTGTTGTTCCGTATGTATCAGCAGTTCGCCTATCTGCCGTTGTTCAACTGGATCTCCGTTCCCATCATCAAGTGGCGCTTGCGTCGAGACACCAGTCGCGTCATCATCAACGCAGCGCGTCCTAATCTGACCAAGCATCTGGCCACCCGTTTCAATCAGGACATTGGACAGAACGTGAACCTCTTGGGTGAGGTCGTGCTGGGCGACGGTGAGGCCGACAAGCGCTACTACTCCTATCTGGAGGCGCTGAAGGAACCCGATATCAACTACATCAGCGTGAAGATCTCCGGCATCTACGCCCAGACGCATGCGTTGAACTATAAGGAGTGCTTCCCAGAGCTGATTCGTCGTATGTCGGGACTCTATCAGGCTGCCATCGATAACCCATACACCGATCCACAGGGTGTGAAGCGCGCCAAGTTCATCAACCTCGATATGGAGGAGTATAAGGACGCCCACCTGACGATGAAACTCTTCAAGGATGTGCTCTCGCTGCCGCAGTTCAAGAACTACGAGGCAGGCATCGTGGTGCAGGCCTATCTGCCTGATGCCTGGGACTTCCAGACGGAGCTGTTGGAGTTTGCCAAAGCCCGTGTGGCCGATGGCGGTGCCCCCATCAAAATGCGTATCGTGAAGGGTTGTAACCTCGATATGGAGAACATCGTGAGCGACCTGCGTGGCTGGCCCAATCCCGTTCGTCCTGATAAGACCGAGGTGGATGCCAACTACCTGCACATCATCGAGCGCGGTCTGAAGCCTGAGAATGCGAAGGTGCTCCATATCGGTATGGCCTCGCACAACCTCTTCACTATCTCCTACGCCTATCTGCTGACGGAGATGTATCACACGCCGAAGGATTGCTTCTGCTTCGAGATGCTCGAAGGTATGGCCAACCACGTGTGGAGGGCTCAGAAGAAGCTGGGCAACCACGTAATCCTCTATACTCCTGTGGTGAAGAAGGAACACTTCCTCAACGCCATCAGTTATCTGGTGCGTCGTATGGATGAGAACACGGCTCCCGACAACTTCCTGACCCACTCGTTCTCGCTCAAGCCCAACACGAAGGAATGGAAAGAACTGGAACAGCAGTTTATCGATGCCTATAACATGAAGGATACCATCACCCATATCCCCACTCGTACTCAGGACCGCAATAAGCCTTATGTCGGACAAACGCCACAGGATGAGATGATCAACGAGCCGGATACCGACTTCGATCGCTTCTGCAATCAGGAGTGGGTGGAGAAGATCTTCGCCAAGTGGAAGAGTGATGGCAAGAAGGTGAGTCGTGAGGCCACCTGGGGCTTCCAGCCTGGTGATCTGCTGCCTACTCAGATCGGCGCCAAACTGGTGTATAATGCAGACCGGGTGAAGTATTACGATCGTTCTCAGGAGGGTGATGTGCTGGTTTGTGAGATGTCGCGAGCCAACAAGCAGCAGACGGAGCAGATTCTGGAATTGGCAGAGAAAGATCGTGAAGGCTGGCGCAAGACCACTATCGAGCAGCGTCATAAGATCATGTACAAAGCCGCTAATATCCTCGGCCAGATGCGTGGCGACCTCTGCGGTTCGATGTGTGCCATTACGGGCAAAACTATCGAAGAGGCCGATGTGGAAGTGTCGGAGGCCATCGACTACTGCCGTTTCTATACCACAACGATGAAGAAGCTGGCAGCCCTCGACGATATCGAGATGAAGGCCAAGGGTGTGGTGCTCGTGCTCTCACCCTGGAACTTCCCCTGTGCCATCCCTTGTGGTGGTGTGGTGGCGGCTCTCGCTTCAGGTAACACCTGTATCTTGAAACCCGCCACTGTGGCGGCTCCCGTAGCCTGGCTCTTTGCCAAGGCCTTCTGGGAAGCAGGAGTTCCGAAGGAGGCGTTGCAGGTGGTTATCACCGACCGTGAGGCAACACCGCTGCTCACCTCTTCACCCATCGTGAAACATATCATCCTGACGGGTGGCACTGAGACAGCTCAGGCCATCGCCCATGCCAATCCCCGTAAGCCGCTGTCGGCAGAGACGGGTGGTAAGAACGTGATGATTCTCTCGGCTAAGGGAGATCGTGATCATGCCATCATGAACGCCTGTCGCTCAGCCTTCGGCAATGCCGGACAGAAGTGCTCGGCCTGCTCGTTGCTATTGGTGGAGCGTTCGGTCTACCAGAATCCTGAGTTCTTTGAGAAGTTGAAGGACTGCGCCTCCAGTCTGAAGGTTGGTGGTGTTTGGAATGCCGGCAATATCGTGGGTCCGATGATCACCAACCAGAACGAGAAGTTGGAACGTGCCTTCCAGCTGGAACCGGGAGAGAGGTGGCTCATTGCTCCCGAATTCCTGGATGAGAAGAAGTATATCCTGAAACCGACGGTGAAGGTCGATGTGAAACCCGGCTCCTTCACCTTCCGCACCGAGCTGTTCGCGCCGCTGCTGGCTGTGGCTCCTTACGATACGCTCGAGGAGGCTATCGATCTCGTCAACGGACTTGACTACGGACTGACTAGTGGACTTCAGTCGCTTGACGAACAGGAACAGCGTTACTGGAAGAACCACATTATGGCCGGTAACCTCTATATCAATCGCGGTATTACGGGAGCCGTTGTCAACCGTCAGCCCTTTGGCGGCATGAAACTGTCGGCCTTCGGTCCGGGCTTGAAGGCTGGTGGTCCCAATTACTGTGCCCAGTTCATGACGATTACCGACAAACCTGATGCAGCTACCGACTATCGGAAGTCGTATGCAGAGTGGTATGAGAAGGAGTTCCGTCATGCCCGTAACATCCAGCCGAAGATTCGCGGTGAGCAGAACGTGTTCCGTTATCTGCCCTTGAAGGACGGCATGGTGCTGCGTCTGTTTGGTGACGAGACCTTGGAACAGATACAGATGGTACAGTTGGCTGCCAAGACCGTCGGCACACCGCTGACGATTTCTGCTGATGAGGCTCATCCGTTGCTGGCTCAGTTGAACGGTACCGTCAAGAAGGAGAGCCTCGCTGCCTTCTGTGATACTATTAAGGACTACGAACGCGTCCGTACGATTTCTCAGACTGTGTCTGATGAGGTGTTTGAGGCTGCCGCTAAGTGCGATAAGTACATCGCCCAGTCGCTACCCGTCAGGAATGGTCGTATCGAACTGGCGCTCTACATCAAGGAACAGTCCATCTCCAACGAATATCATCGCTATGGCTCCCAGATTGAGGTGCCGGCCATTGAAGATTAAAGCATAAAGATTAAAATATGAGTAATACGATTAACCAACGATTAGCAGACCTTCGGGAGGTGATGCGCCGCGAACATCTGGCGGCGTTCATCTTCCCCAGTACAGATCCCCATCAAGGCGAATATATCCCCGACCATTGGAAGGGACGTGAGTTCATCTCGGGCTTCAACGGCTCGGCAGGAACGGCGGTGGTAACCCTCCATAGTGCCGCCCTTTGGACCGACTCCCGCTATTTCATCGCTGCCGAGGAACAGCTGAAGGGCACCGAGTTCCAACTGATGAAACTGAAGATCGAGGGCACCCCTACCATCCCCGAGTGGATTGGGAAGGAGTGTGGCGCTGGTGCTGAGGTTGCCGTCGATGGTATGGTGAACTCAGCCAGTAGCGTGAAGGAGCTGATGACCGACCTGCGGAAGCAAGGGGGCATCACCCTGCGTACCAATCTGGACCCCTTGGCACAGATCTGGCGGGATCGTCCGGTTATTCCGGAAAGTCCGGTGGAGATATTCCCGTTAAAGTATGCCGGAGAGGCTACTCGTGATAAGATTGCCCGTATCCGTGAAGCCCTGCGCAAGCAGCATGCTGACGGTATGCTGATGTCGGCCCTCGACGATATTGCCTGGACGTTGAACCTCCGTGGTACCGATGTGCATTGTAATCCCGTGTTCGTCAGCTACCTGCTCATCTCCTCTAGGAGCGTCACCTTATATATAAATAAGGAGAAGCTGACGCCCGAGGTTTTGGATTATCTGAAAGCCGAAGGAGTAGGGGTCGATGCCTACGAGAATGTGAAGAAGGGTCTGAAAGATTATTTTGAGTATAACATCCTTCTCGATCCCGACGAGGTGAACTATACACTTTACGAGGTGGTACGAAAGAAAGAGAGTCCAAAGACGGAAATCGTGGAGGAGGAGTCGCCCGTCAAACGGATGAAGACTGTCAAGAACGAGACGGAGATAGCGGGTTTTAGGTCTGCGATGCTGAAAGACGGCATCGCCCTCGTGAAGTTCCTCTATTGGCTGAGTAAACATTTCCCCGCCCCTGTAGGGGAGGGGACGTTGGTGGGGTCAGAACCTTTGACCGAAATCTCCATCGACCAGAAACTCACCTCCCTCCGTGCAGAGCAGCCCCTCTATCGTGATATCTCCTTTGATACCATCGCGGGCTATGGCGAGCATGGGGCTATCGTTCATTACGAGGCTACGCCAGAAACCGATATACCCTTGCAGCCAAAGGGTTTGTTGTTGCTCGACAGTGGCGCTCAGTATCTCGACGGTACGACAGACATCACCCGCACCATTGCCCTCGGACCGCTCACGGATGAGGAGAAGAAGATCTATACGCTGGTGTTGAAAGGTCATATCCAGATTGAACTCTGCAAGTTCCCCAGCGGCTCCAGCGGCACCCAGATCGATATCCTGGGCCGTCAGGCTATGTGGCGGGAGGGCTTGAACTATCTGCATGGCACGGGTCATGGTGTGGGCACCTATCTGAATGTGCATGAGGGACCGCACCAGTTCCGTATGGAGTGGAAACCCGCTCCCCTCGTGGCTGGTATGACCATCACCGACGAGCCCGGCATCTATCTTCCGGGCCGTTGTGGTGCCCGAACGGAGAATACTCTGCTCATCGTGCCTTATAAAGAGACTGAATTCGGCATGTTCCTACAATTCGAACCACTCACCCTCTGTCCTATCGACAAGGCGCCTATTGTTGTGGATATGCTTTTACCGGAGGAGGTGGCTTGGCTTAATGACTATCACCAATTGGTCTTTGATCGGCTTTCACCTCACCTCGATGCCAATGAAAGAGCCTGGCTTCAGGAAGCTTGTGCCCCTATTCCTTTCCGTCAATCTGCCGGATAGTATATCTTTCGTTTGAATTGTAGTCACGGTCTTTGTCTTTACCGAAATACTCAAGTGTATAAATCTTATTATTTACCTTGGTGACTCGGATAAGGACTTCTCTGTAAGTGACTTGACCATTACTCATATAGCTTTCAAAAGCATTATAGGTAGTGGTCTTTTTGTTATCTGTTTTCTTGACCAGCTTGAACGCAGAGATGTTGCGTTGGCTTTGGGCGATGTCTATATAAAGGCTGTCGCTCGAGAATCTGAACATTAATTCACCACTCTGTGACACGTACTTCCCGTTCAGTTCGATGGCGTATGTTTCATAGGAGAAACACATCATAAGAAATAGAAAAAATAACTTCCTCATATTGTATTTTGTTTATATTCCGCCGCAAAGGTACGAAAAATATTCTATCCGCAAGCCTTTTATGAAAGAAATTTGCGACATATCGAAGGGGAACCCTCAAATATGTCGCAAATAATGGTTTGTATGGCGTCCCCCGCCCCTGTAGGGGAGGGGACGGGGGTGGGGTCAGTCACTTGACGCTCCATTCAAACAGACCTGTGGAGTTGTCGACAGGTAGCTTGACTTCCAGACGTAAGGCCTTGGTACTGACGGGATCGAAGCTGACCGTGCAGGCAGTGCCCTTGTCTGTCGGATACTGATCGGCACCGCTGACGGGCTGCCACTCTCCCTGAGCGTCCTGATAGAGAATGCGCCACGACTGGGGTACACGGCACCCGCCCCAAGGCCCGTCGTCGTACCAATACACGGTAGCACTCTGAACCTTGCTCACCTGCGGGAACTCATAGCCGAGCCACTCTGTGGTGCCGTTCTTTGGCCACCAGTGTGTGTAAGGCATGCTGCGGTCGTTTTCGTCCTTCGGCACCAGACGGTCGTTGATGGCCGTGAGGGCAGGCATCCTCTCCGTCGAACTGCTCACCTTGCTCTCTGAGGCGAGGGTAGCCGGTTGCGAGGGGTTGGTGGCGTTCAGATCCTGAGGCAGCCAGACGCGCATCTTACCCGATCCGCGATGGCACCAAGCATAATAGGGAATCAGCGTGAGCTTCTGGTCCTTCGTCTCGAGCTTACCCTGTTTGTTGAAGTTCAGCGTCTGGGCATCGGTCGTGAGTGTCGTGATGGGGGTTCCTGCCACCTCACCCTTGCCTAGCGTAAACTGAGGCTCCTGGTTGATGAGGGCGCCCATGATGTCGAAGCTGTTGTCGGGGTGCTCAGCACAATAGACCAGCGGGCCGCGCTCTATGGATACCTTACCACGATCAGCCTCTACCTTGTTGTTGGCGCGTACCACACGCGGTTCCATGTCGAAGCAGATGACCACCTCATCGCCCTTCTTCCACTTGCGCTCGATATTCACATAGCCGTCCTCGGAGACCAGCAGGGGCACGGTCACGCCGTTGATGATAAAGCTGAAGCCGAGGCGCTTGCCGTCGGTGTACTGATAGAGATTGCTGGGCACCACCGAGTTACGCAGCCATCCAGGGATGCGCACCTTCAGGTTGAACTCGCCAACGCTATTCTTGTCAATCTTCAGCACCGTTTCTCCGTTCCAGGGATAGTCGGTCTTTTGCGTCAGACTCAGCTTCTTACCTGCCACGTCGAGGGTGGCCGAGTTAGAGAGGAAGAGGTTTACGTAGACATCCTTACCCTTCACAGCGTAGATGTATCCTGGGAGTGAGGGAATGAAGCGGCAGATGTTCGACGGACAGCAGGCGCAGCCGAACCATGCCTGACGCTGGTGCTGCCCCATCGACTCCAGGGGATTGGGATAGAAGAATCCGTTGCCCTCGAGCGATACGCCTGAGATCAGCCCGTTGTAAAGCGTACGCTCCAGCACGTCGTAGTACTTCGACTCACCATGGAGCAGGAACAGTCGATAGTTCACATACACGTTGCCGATAGCCGCACAAGTCTCGCAGTAGGCGCTCATGTTGGGCAGTTCGTAGTTGGCTCCGAAGGCCTCACCGTTGTTCGTGGCGCCGATACCGCCCGTAATGTAGAGTTTCTTAGTGACGATATTGTCCCAGATGGCATCGATGGCCTTGATGTAGTCCTTGTCGCCTGTGAGTGCAGCCACATCAGCCATACCGGCATACATATAGGCCGCACGGACGGCGTGACCTACGGCCTCGTCCTGTTCGATGACGGGCTTGTGAGCCTGAGAATAGTCGTGTGTGATGGTCGTCTTGCCGCGATAGTCGAGCAGGAACTTGGCAAAGTCAAGATAACGCTTCTGTCCTGTGGCGAGGTAAAGACGGGCCATAGCCATCTCAGCTATCTGATGGCCAGGTACGACGCACATCTGCCCCGGATTAGGTCCAACTTCCTTACATGCCACGTCGGCATAGCGGCAGGCGATGTCGAGGAACTTGCGCTTACCTGTAGCCTGCCAATAGGCTACGGCTCCTTCTACCATGTGACCGAGGTTGTAGAGCTCATGCGAGAGGTCTTCCTCCTTCACCCAACGTTTGTCGCCAGCCCAATGGTGGGGATCTGCGGGGTTCTGGGTGCGTGCGGTGTAGAGATAGCCGTCAGGTTCCTGGGCAGAGCCAATGATGTCGATTACAGAGTCGCAATAGGCCTCCAGTTTCTTGTCGGGATAAGTCTGCAGGATGTAGGCAGCACCCTCAAGAGTCTTGTAGGGGTCGGTGTCGTCGAAGGAATAGCCCACGCCGTTCACCTTGAACACCTTCGAGGGATCTTTCAGATGAGCGGCGGCATTATCGAAGTTCTTGTAGCGGCCCTCACTCTCACATTTCGAGAAAGCGAGGGGGATGGTCGTCTTACGACTGGCTTCGAGTCGCTGGCCCCAGAAGGTACCTGGAGTCACTTTCACACTGGTGAATGGCACAGGGCTGATGGGATAACCACTGGCCTGTTGCTTTTGACCGCTTGCCGACAACGAGACGCAAGCGACGATCAATGATAAAACGAGCTTTTTCATATTGTTGTTGTTTTGATAATTATTACCTTCTTACCTTTTTACCTTTCACTGATAGATAATCAAGTCTGACAGTTTTACCCACGACGTGTTGTCGCTATAGGTGGTCTGGTAAACTCCGATGCCGAGTTTGGGAGTGTTGACCTCGATGGGCGATCCAGGCATGTTAGTCCACGTTATGCCGTCCTTGCTAGTACGGGCAAAGAGCTGGTTGCCACGACGTTCGAGCTGCAGGATGGGGTCGAAGTCGTAGCCCTTGTAGTTGGGGAACTGTGGACGGTCTTGTCCATTGAGTATGGTCAGCATATTGCCGCAGTTGTAGAGCGGAAAGACGCCCAACTGATAGTAGGAGCCCTGACCGTCTGTCACCAGCAAGCCGCCATCGTTATAGGGTTTGATGTCCCGTGCCTGCAGACCTTCCATGTCAGTAAAGCGTGTCATCACGACGAAATCACCTTCCACCTCTTTATATATAGTAGCGCCATTCTTTAACGGATCATCGTTGAAGGCGGCCTTACCATCAGATAGCGTTATCTCGTCTTTCTGTTCAAAGACGGGTTTCATGGCTGGCGACAACGTGAACTTGCTGTCAGGGTCTATCTCCTCGAAGTCATCATCGCCAAGTGAGGCTATGGGCGTAGTCTTGCTGATGGAGTTGTATAAAGCTTTCACATCCTCTTCAGACATAGCCTGTGGGATGATGTTCAACTGACTGATATAGCCCATGAAGTTGTTGGCACCAGAGCCATCTGCACCAATCGTAATATGACCTTCAGGACGAACCATCAGGAAATTGTTCTGCTCATGAACGAGCTGCCCATTCAGATAAACACGTTCCATCCAACCGTCGAAAGTAACCGTCCAAAGTGTCCAACGACCCTCAGCGGACTCTACAGCCTTTGGCGCTCCACAACTCTCAAACGAACCGTTATGGTTGAGGATGCCCGTCTTGGGATCAGTGCCCAAGCGGAATTCGGTGGTGGCAAGGTCTGCACGCGACGTTGATAATGAAACAACGGTCGAGACAGGTCCCACCTTGGTCTGGTACACAAGGGCAGAGATGGTGTATGGCGCGTTGTAACGGAAATCATCTGCCAGTGTTTTCTCGCTGACAAGACGCTGCGTGCCATTGAGGAACATGGCCCAGCGACCATCCTTCACACGAACACGAATAGGCTTGTTGGCCTTGAACGGACCTGCTTCAGTGATGTCGAAAGGCTGAGTGGCGTTCCTTTTCGCTACGATGGCTGCCACGTTGAAGTCGACAGTAGCAGATGAATGATAGCGAGCGGCAGACTCTACATCCTTTTTGTGCATGCCAGGATAGCCATCGTTAGTCTCAGCTGTTATATTGGGAAGCTCTGGGGCTTTCTGCCACACCTTGACGTTCCAGATGGCAGGCATGTGGCCATTCTTTTGGGTGTCTGTTATGGTAATGCGTACGAAACGAGCCTTCGCAGCGCCTTTGTCAATCATTGGCGAACCCTGCATGGTGTTGTTGGTGCGGTCAGCATAGAGTGTCCATTGCTGGCCATCGAGCGATGTCTCAATACGATATTGGTAAAAGAAAGTGGCATATTCAAACTGTGTCCACACCTCGTTGAACTTCTGCGCTTTGCCAAGGTCGATCGTGATCCACTCATCATGACGCTCCTTGCTGTCCCAGTTGCACTTGGCGGCTTTCCACAACGTGGCGTTGTTGTCATCAACAGCATACTCTGGCTTAAACCAGTTGTCGTAGTAGCTGGAGGCTGTCACCTTGGCTTGGTATGCCAGATTCTTGTGCTTGGTGTCACGGAACACATTGACGCCTTGGGCATCGTGTGTTGGAACAACGGGCAAGATGTTGCCATTGGCATCAAATTTCATCTCGTCGATGCAAATTTGACGGTTGAAACCATGCACGCTGCGAGGCAGATTGTGACGATGATAGACGATGTAATACTTACCATCCTGCTCAAGAATGGAGTGATGACCAGGACCATGAACGGTCTGGTCGGCATTGGTCTCGAGGATGCATCCTTTGTATTCAAATGGTCCCATGGGACTCGTCGTCGATGTGGCATACTGAACACGATAAGTGTGGTCGTGGCAGGAACCAGAAGAATAGGTGAAATAGTAAACGCCGTTTCGTTTGAAGACGAACGGAGCCTCGAAGATATCCTTCAGTTCGGTGTTCGGAATGAGTCGTTTTTCTGAGAAGAACTCATCAGCAGCAATGGGAAAGGGGTTATCCTCGCGCCAGAAACGGGCTGACCCTCCATCAGAGTAACTGCTCCCCTCCATCACAGGGAGGGGCTGGGGGTGGGTCTTCAACTTCGCTACTCCACATCCGAAGCCTTTATAGATGCCCCATGTGGTGAAATACAGATACTCTGATCCGTCATCGTCACGAAACAGTTGTGGGTCGAGGGTGATGACGTTATGGACATAGCGGTCTGGCACCATCACGGCATCTTCCTTACCCAAGAGATTCTTCCAAGGGCCTATAGGCGATGTGCTCTCACCAATGTTGATGTTGCATGGCTCGCAGTAATAGTAGCGGAAAGTGCCGTCAGGCTGCTGCACTACATCAGGTGCCCAAACCACTTCAGTCGTGGGCCAGTTCATGACGATGTTCTTCCAGTTGACGAAGTCCTTGCTTACCCAGACCTGTGCTGGCCCGTAGCCGTTACCCGTACCATCAGTGGTGGCATATAGATAATAGGTGTCGCCAAACTTGCGGATGGTGGGATCGGCGAAATATCCTGGTATGAAGGGATTGGCAGCAGCGGGAGCGTTATAGGGCGTTTGCGCTACGCTAAATGCTGAATGAATGATGAATGATAAAGATAAGAGGGCCTTTTTCATATATTTACCTTTTTACCTTTTTACTTTTTGCCTTTTTTCAATATGATGACGAATCCGCCTCCGCTGGCCATCTTCAGTTTGAGCTGACTGCTGGCGGAAAGTGTCTGATGTTCAATACGATAATCCTCAGCGTTATGATTGGCGTTGATGCCATCAGTAACGATGGTAGCCTGATAGGTCTCGCTGGGAGACAAGAAGTCGAGAGAGAGATCGACTTCTCGTTCGTCCCAGTTTGTTTGTCCACCTACATACCAGTCGCTACCGCTGCGGCGGGCACTAACAATAAAATTACCAATTAATCCATGTATAACTCTAGTCTCATCAAATGTGTCAGGGATGCTGGTGATGATGTCTGTGCATTCCTGTTCGCGCTCATAGTTGGTGGGCGTGTCGCAGAGCATCGTAAAGGGTGAGTCGTGAACCACATAACAGGCCAACTGATGACAGCGGGTACCCATCGACACAGGGTTCTGGTAACACTCCACCCAATTGTCCTTCGTCCCATTGCGCATAGCACCAGGCGTGAAATCTACTGGTCCAGCCATCATGCGGATAAAGGGGAAGGTGACGTCGTACTTGGGCATATCCGTCTCTTTCTTCGCCCAACGGGCTTCTTCCATTCCAAATACACCTTCGTAGTTCAGGATGTTTGGATAGGTACGGTTCATTCCCGTAGGCGTGAAGTAGCCGTGATAATCCACGAAGAGTTGGTATTGGGCACAGGTCTTAGCCAGACGCTCTGCCATTTCTACGGCATTCTGGTCGTTGCGGTCCATGAAGTCGATCTTGAAGCCCTTGATACCCATCGCCTTATACTTCTCACAAGCCTCCACGAGGTGTTCGTCGAGCACATTGAAGACTGTCCAGAGCACGATGCTGACGCCTCGTTGCTGACCATAGTCGATGAGTCCCTTCAGGTCGATGGCGGCAATGGGATTCATGATATCGCCCTTTGAAGAGTCATACCAGCCTTCGTCGAGCACCACATAGGGGATATGGTTCTTGGCAGCGAAGTCGATATAATATTGATAGGTACGCGTGTTGATGCCTGCCTCAAAGTCCACACCCTTTAGGTTCCAGTCGTTCCACCAGTCCCAGGCCACCTTGCCTGGCTTGATCCATGAGGTGTCGCCAATCTGGTTTGGTGTAGCAAGGGCGTAAACGAGGTTGTTCACAGGCATCTCTGTGTCCTTCTCCGTGATAGCCATCACGCGCCAAGGGTATGTCCTCATGCCAGAACTCTTGGCAATAAAGTCCTCTGTCTCTTCGACATAGCTCATGCCCCTCCATTTGTAATACCCCATCTTCTTGGGATACTTGGCGAAAGCTGCTTTCAGATGATTTCCGTCTGCTTTCAGGAACATGCCTGGATAGCTGCGGAGATCTGATTCCAGGATGGTTACTTTCACATTGCCACTTTGGATCGTAGCAGGCAGGAATGCGTATTTGTCCTTGGCCTCTGAGAGTTTGGTCTCGTCGTAGTAGTTCTGGAAGGCCATCGCGAAGGGCTTCTCGTCGTTGGTCGAGTAGGCGAGCCAAGCCTTGGAGTCCTCTGGGAAGCTGAAATCGGCCGTCTCATTGGCGATGATGGTCTCTTTCTTGTTGGTGGTATAGAAACGATAGGCCACACCCTCGTCGTAGGCTCTGATCTCTAAGCCGAGGCCTTTGTCGACCTTCAGATGCATCTCGCGCCAACTTGTTTGTAAAGTTTTTTGTCTATAGAACAAAGCTTCCGTTTTTTCGCTCAAAACTTTGCCTATACCAAACCCGGACTTTCCCCTAAGGAAACTCGGACTTTCCCCTAACGAAACCCGGACTTTCCTTAGCCCAAAGTCAGAGACCCCTAAATTGGCCTTTACGGCGACAATTTCATTGTTGTTGTGTTTGACAAGAATTTTCAATTCGTCGTTGACTGTTACCACGTTCTTTCCATTGGGTGAGGCAACGGTATAATCTTTTGCAGAGGTTTGACTACCTGCAATGATCAATAAGGTGACGATTGTGATTAAAAGTCTCTTCATATTTCGGATTCTTATTTCAGCACTTCTTTCAGTTGATTTGTCGCACGCTCAATCATGTCCATCGTACCACTACCGTCGCTGACGTAGCGGATGACCATTCCTGCGTAGCCGATGGCGCGGTTGGCCTTCTCGTCATTCTCAGGCAACTGCTTGGCGCGCTCCAAAAGCTGCATCAGCTCGTCCATGTCCTCCAGTTCTGGCAGGTTCCCAGGGCGCATAGTGTTGATGGCGGCATTCAAGGCGCTGGCAGCCTTGTCGATTTCCTCCTGTGAATACTGGTTTTCAGGCGCATCCATGTAGGACTTGGTCTTCTCGTACTGTGCCATCATGCGGTCGAAGCCGTGCTTGGCCCATGGGGCATACTCTGGCACTTTCACAGCAAGCGCATTCCATGCCTGCTGTTCATCGTTGCGGCCTTTGGCTATCAGGAGCAATTCGCGCAACTGCGACTTGTCGATGCCTGTGTTGGCGATTACCAGCTTGGCATTGGGGTCCGTCTCTACGTTCATGCGGAAATAGTGGGTCACGTGCTCATCACCCGCATAATCGGGGATAAAGGTGCGTCCTCCATAGGTCAGCGTGTAGAGATTGGCATCGGCTCCCGTTCCTTTCTGCGCTCCGTTAAGGGTGATGTCGCTGAGATCGGAAGCGATATTGATGGTGGCCTCGTCCCAGTTCTTGATACCTGTGGTGGCCATCACGAGCGGACCGTACATAATCGTACCAGCCCACATGGGGGTATATTCGGTCTTGCCGTCCTTCTCGTAGGCAGGAGCCGTCTCCATCTTGTCTGGTCCGAAGTCCAGATGTTTGGTAAACGGCATCACGACTTCAACCACATCTTTCTTCGACCACTTGCGGGCAGGAATCTCTACGTAACTGCTTGGCTGGTATGCTTTTGCAATACTCTTGCCGTTAAGCTTCACGTCGAAGCCCTCAGTTGCCCAATAGGGCACACGCAGTTTCATGGCGAACTTACCAGAGCCTTTGGCGATACGGATTGTCGATTGTTCAGCAGGCCATTGGCATTCCTGCTTGATGACGACACCTTTCTTTTCCCATTTCGCGGTCGTCGGCATATAGAGACCAATCCAGATGGTATTGTCGTTCACGAAATAGGCTGCCTCCTGATATTTCACGTGGTTTTCTACGCCTGTGCCTCCACAACAAGTGGCCTGAGGCGTCTCATTGCCCCAAGGCTTTGAGGCATCAAGACCTACGGCATACTGATAGACGGTCTGATACTCCTTGGGATTCACAGAACCAACGATCTGGTTGTAGAGCACGCGTTCGTAGTAGTCCATATAGCGTGCATCGTCAGGATTGAAACAGTTCAGATCCTTAGTCAGTTTTGCCAGGTTATAGGCGCAGCAGGTCTCGTTGATCGTGGGCTCAGGATGCAGTTCGCGTCCTCCCCAGCTGGTGACGTTGGTACACATGGAAGTGATCTGGGAGTAAGGCTGACGGAACATCTCACCGTTGCCCACACCACCCATCGCATAGCGGTAGCGACCCTGAATCATCGTCCAGAAGTTCTGGGCGAGGTTGTAGTAGTAGGGATTGTTGTTGCCTCTGAAGGCACGCAAGGCGCCTGTTACCATGGGGATATGCTGGTTAGCGTGTCGTGTGCGGATGGCGTCGATGTTCTTAGCCAACGGATCGAAGAAAGCTGGACTGTCGAAATAGGTGGCAGCCTCCAAGAGTTTGGCTTTATCTTCTGCGTTGCCTGTCATCTCTGAGAGACGAGCCAATGACTCTGCCATACCGCCCACCTCACCAGCGATGTACATATTCCACATCTCGTAGCGATTTCCTGGTTTGGCTCGACGCTCATCCTGTCGTCCGTCGCTCTTTACGTAGGTACGGTAGTGCAGACGGTTCCACACCCACAGTCCCATATCCTTGGCGATGAGCAGCGCCTTATCGGCTATCGCTTTATCATCGATATAGGTGGCGATATCTATCAAACCAGCCAGCTGCTTGTGGACAGAGTAATAAGGCGCCCACACCCAACTCTCGTTGTTGTAGGCACGATACATCTCTATCAGTGCACAATGTTGGGCAGGAATGGCGTTCAGATAGCCGTAGCCATACTTCTGGCATTCTTTCTTATAGCGGTCGAAGTCTGCCCAGGTGCCCTGCATCTGCTTCAGTTCCTCCTCAGGAGCGAAGTCGCGGGCTTCCCAATAGCGCCCCAGTTCCTTGTTCCAAACGAACGTGCGCTCCTGACACTCTCGCAGCCCATTCACCATCTCGATGATGTTCCTCCGCAGGATGGCTTTCTTGGCAGGATCCTGACAACTGGCGAAGGCAAAGGCCATAGCCGACATATAATGTCCAGAGCCGTGTCCCTTGAGTTTGGTGGTGGGAGAATCCCAGCCATCTGCCTCAGGATAACCCTCTGTAGAGAGGCCATAGGTGTCGCGATAGTTGTAGAGCTGCTGCTTGACGGGCAGGCTGATGAGCTGGTCGATGTCGAGGTCGCGGTTCCACGTCAGACGGTTGTTGCCGTCGACACTCACCTCATCGAGAGGCAGCGTCTCTGCTACGGGGATATTCGATGGAATGGCATACACGCCGTCTGTTACCTTTACCTCTGCTGAGACGGGGTAACCGTTCGGTGTGCTGTTGTCGCCAAGAATCACTCCGCGTACCTTATATATAGTACCTATAGGATTGATGGCGGGATTGGCTTCGGCAGCCTCCGTAGCCTCTGAGGAGTTGAGCCATTTCACTTGACGGTATTCTCCTTTGCCGTCAGAATAGTCCACCCACACCTGATAGGGTAGTCTCGGGGCGTTGCCCACGGGCACCTCCACACTGACAGCTTCCACACGTTTAATGGAGCGGTAGTCTCGGGCTGTCGCGTTGACAAACAACCCTGTGGCCATCAAGCCTATTAGAATACTTTTTTTCATATTGTTTTACGTTTGTTTTCTTTCTCGCTGCAAAGATAGCAAAGAAATACCGAAGTGGATGAAACTATCGTCTAAAGTAATGAAAGAATAGTCCAAAATGTAGTATTAATCCAGTCTTTTGGACTATTTTTGCATCTTCTTGGACGAAAGTTTTATCCCGTCACGTTAATAATCCGTAACTTTGCACCACCATTCGAAATTATAAACTAATTCATATATAATTAAATAATGTCTAACAATTCCAAACCTAAAAAACAAATTGGTATGAAGAAACATTTTCTATGTTTGCTTCTGCTGAGCGGGGCAGGCTTTGCCTACGCTGCAGAAGGCGTATCGCCAGACGTCGCTGAGGTCACTCAGCAAGGCGTTACTGTGAAGGGTGTCGTGAAGGATGCGAAGGGTGAGCCGATCATCGGCGCCACCGTCACTGAGAAGGGCACCAAGAACGCGACGGTTACCGATTTCGACGGTAACTACTCTCTTAATGTTGCCAATCGCAACGCTACACTCGTTATCACTTACATCGGCTTCAACACGCAAGAAGTGAAAGCTGGTAGCGACGTGACGCTTCAGGAAGACAATGCCCTGCTGAATGAAGTGGTGGTCATCGGTTACGG